>TARA_R110001606_G_scaffold113564_4_pt1 | contig 12820 bp, 14 predicted proteins | sample TARA_R110001606 | Tara Oceans TARA_R110001606 (sample SAMEA4398315) | marine metagenome | biome: Polar Biome; feature: [SRF] surface water layer (ENVO:00010504); material: water (ENVO:00002006), including particulate matter (ENVO:01000060) such as... | depth 5 m | reverse complement strand
AAGTATCGCTACCTGGGTGGTTTTAAAATAATTTAAGCTTGGCCTCCGCCAGGCTTTTTCTTACCTTTAAGTATGGCTAAGAAGAAAATCCCCCAAATAGTTAAAGATATACGCGCATACCAACCACCCCCAATAGATTGGGATAACCAAAAGATTACATCATATTCCCAAATGTCTATGTTCAATGACTGCCCTAAAAAGTGGTCTTTACAGTATAAAGAAGGGTTTAAACAATTTACTTCCTCCATTCATACTGTTTTTGGTACTGCTATTCATGAAGCTTTACAAAAGTATCTTACTACAATGTATAATGAGAGTAAAGTTAAAGCTGATAGATATCCAATATACCCCTTCTTTAAAACTGCTTTATTGGATGAATATAAGAAACAAGTTAAAATTAATAAGGGAATACATTTTTGTACCTCTAAGGAATTAAGAGACGCTCATGAAGATGGGGTCAATATTATTCGTGACTTCTCTAAGAATGTAACTAAACACTTTAGCAAGAGAGGATGGTGGTTAGTAGGATGTGAAATACCTCTATCAGTTATACCCCACTCCGATCACCCTGAAGTACGATATGAAGCCTATTTAGATGTTGTTTTATATCATGAACATACAAACTCACTTTTAATTCTTGATTTAAAGACCTCAACATGGGGGTGGAAAGATAAAGAGAAAAAAAATGAGAATAAGCAATTTCAACTAATTTTGTATAAAAAATACTTTGCTGAGAAGTTTAATTTCCCCATAGAAAACATAGAAATCGAATTCTTCATTTTAAAACGTAAATTATATGAAAGCGAAGACTTTGTCATAAAACGAATTCAAAAATTTAGACCCCCTTCAGGTAAAATTAAATTAAAAAAAGCTACAACTTCCTTAGAGAACTTCGTGGATACCTGCTTTGAAGGTAGTAAATTTAAGGAAGTAGAGCATCAACCTACTGAGAATATGTATTGCAATTGGTGCCCATTTTATAAAACTCATTTGTGTACTGCGACTTTCTAAAATACTTATGTATTTATATATAAACATACAAAATTAAATTAAAATGAGTGAAAATCAAAAATTAACAAGTGTAAAGATTGATGAAGAGATGTTCGATCTGTTTAAGGTAGAATGTATTAAACGAAAATTCTCCTTTCAAAAATTAGCCGAACGAACTATGCATTTATATCTTATGGATGATAGTTTTAGAAAACAAGTACATAATCATACTGATCTAGACATAGAAGATTTAAAATAAATAAACAATAAGTTATATGAATAAAGATTTCAAATACATCCCTCAAAGTGAGAGAAAAAAAATCCTATTAATTTGTGATGATATTAGAGTCCACAGTGGAGTAGCTACTATTGCCCGTGAATTAGTACTCAACACGGCACAACACTTCAATTGGGTCAATATTGCAGGGGCTGTAAATCATCCTGAAGCTAATAAACGTCTTGATGTTAGTGCTGATACAAACAAAAGTACAGAACTAGAAGATTCGTCTGTTTTTCTTTATCCAACTAATGGGTACAGTAATCCTGATACTCTTAGAGATATAATAGCTAGAGAAAAACCCGATGCTATTATGTTAATAACAGATCCAAGATACTTTGAATGGCTATTTGCTATGGAGGGGGAGATTAGAAAGCAGATGCCTATTATATATCTTAATATATGGGATGACCTACCAGCTCCAATGTATAATAAAGCGTTTTACGAATCTTGTGATGCCCTATTAGCTATCTCTAAACAAACTAAACTTATTAATGAATTAGTTTTAGGGGATAAAGCTGAGAGTAGGATTATAGAATATGTTCCTCATGGTTTAAATGAGAATATGTATTTCCCCTTAGATGATTCTGATCCTGAATTTATAAAATTTAGAGAAAGAGTGCTCCCACAAGAAAAAGATTTTGTTTTATTCTTTAATTCAAGGAATATCCGCAGAAAACAAATACCAGATACTATGCTGGCATTTAAACATTTTCTAGATACTTTACCTAAAGAAAAAGCTGAAAGGTGTGTTTTTATTCTACATACTGAGATAGTATCAGAGCATGGTACTAATTTAGAAGTAATTAAGAATCTACTATTTGCCGATTACCCTAACGCCATAGCATTCTCAACACAGAAACTAGACCAAAAAGATTTAAATTATCTTTATAATCTAGCAGACGCTCAAATTCTATTAACTTCAAATGAGGGGTGGGGACTTACACTTACAGAAGCAATGCTAGCAGGAACTCCTATTATAGCTAATGTAACTGGAGGAATGCAAGACCAAATGAGATTTGTAGATAATCAAGGAAAATGGTTTACACCATCACCGATGATTCCTTCCAACCATACAGGTAAATGGAAATCACACGGTAAATGGGCATTCCCAGTTTACCCAACTAATAGATCAATTCAAGGCTCACCAACCACTCCTTATATTTGGGACGATAGGTGTCGACCTGAAGATGCTGCTGAACAAATTAAAATCCTATATGATATGGGGAGAGAAGCAAGGAAAGTATGCGGTAAGAAAGGTAGAGAATGGGCACTTAGTGATGAAGCCGGATTTACTGGTAGATTAATGAGTAATAGAGCTATTGAAGCTATAGATACCTTATTTGATACTTGGAAACCCAGAGAATCGTATGAGCTTATCAATGCTAATAAATTTAAAGAAGATACAGTACAACACGAATTAATATATGAATAAAATGAGTAAACCAAGTTTTGTAGTAAGTTGCCCTATTAACACATATAGTGGGTATGGAAGTCGAAGTAGAGATATAGTTAAAGCTCTAATAGATTTAGATAAATATGATGTACAAGTTATCCCTCAACGGTGGGGGAACACACCTCAAGGATTCATAACGGATCATCCGGAGTGGGGATTTCTAACAAATCACATTTTAAACCAAAATCTAACCCAACAACCTGATATATGGTGCCAAATTACAGTACCAAATGAATTCCAGGTTATAGGGAAATACAACATAGGAATCACTGCAGGTATTGAGACTACAATAGCTCCTGCTGAGTGGGTTGAGGGGTGTAGTAAGATGAATTTAATATTAGGTTCCTCTAACCACACTATTAATGTCTTAAGGAATAGTAAGTTTGAAAAACGAGATAAAACTACTAATCAAGTAATAGGTGGTATTGAGTGGACAGGTGAGGGAGAAGTACTATTTGAAGGTGTCAGATCAGATGTTTATAAACCTACAAAATCCAATTTTAAGTTAGATATTAAGGAAGAATTTGCTTATCTTTTTGTAGGACACTGGGTACAGGGTGATATTGGTGAAGATAGAAAGAATGTAGGTTTGCTTATTAAAGCATTTTATGAAACATTCAAAAATAAAACCAAAACCCCTGCCCTTATCCTTAAAACAACTACAGTAGGGACTTCATATTCTGATCGTAATAAGATTTTAAAGCAAATAGATGCAATTAAAAGAACAGTAAAGGCTAATAAATTACCTAATGTGTATCTTTTACATGGGGACTTTACTGATGGGGAAATGAATCATCTCTACAACCATCCTAAAGTTAAAGCTATGGTAAACTTAACTAAAGGGGAAGGGTTTGGAAGACCATTACTTGAATTTAGCATGGTTAAAAAACCTATTATAACAACTAACTGTAGTGGGCATATTGATTTTCTAAACCCTGAATTCACGACGTTACTTGCAGGAAGTATGACAGATGTCCATCCTTCTGCAGCAAATAGTATGTTATTAAAAGAATCTCAATGGTTTTCTGTAGATCATGGTCACGTAGGACATTACCTTAAAGATATGTTTGAAAACTATAAGCCCTACACAGAAAAAGCAAAACGACAAGGGTACTACAGCAAAGAAAACTTTACATTTGAAAAAATGAAAGAAAAACTAGATACTCTCCTAACCACTAAAATACCAGAATTCCCAAAACAAGTTGCTTTAAGTCTCCCTAAACTAAAAAAAGTAGGAGGAGCAGCTGAGTTACCTAAATTACAATTACCTAAACTTAAAAAAATAGAAGCATGAAATACGACGAAATAATACCCTGCCCTAAATCAGGAGGAGATCTTTGTTATAAGATTCAAGTAACTCCGGACATTACAAACTATATGAGTTTATCATGTGGGTTTTGGACAACTTCCCTTATGAAGGAAGATTCAGTTTTTTATGCTGAGCAATTAGTGGGGTTAGCCGAGCTATACAAAGATTTAATGTGGGAAGATCCTGAAACTAAATTACGTTGGTTACCTCTTACAATAAATGAAGAGCAAAAAGGTATGATCTTCCCAATGGGTAGCAGTACGGATGATTGGAAATGGGCTGCGGTAAAAGCAGTAGTTATCCCTGTAGCTGAAAGAAAAGAACACCCAATTCCTGGAAAACCCGGACAATTTCTTTCATATAAGACCGATATGACTACTATGGAAAAGTTTGAAGAACGAGATTTCATTTCAGCTATGGAGTATTTAGGGCTTCTTCAAGACTAAGATTTATAGTTAATATAATTTTAATCATTTTATAGAATATTTGGAAGCCCGTAAGGGCTTTCTTATATTTAACTAAATAAGTTATATGAAAATTAGTTACGCAATAACAGTATGTAATGAGATTGAGGAGATAAAACGTCTCATACCCATCTTATTAGAATACAAACGAGATGAGGATGAGATTGTTGTGCAGCAAGACGCTGATTATAAACAAACATCTACTCACACACCACTTACCCCAGAAATGGAAGTTAATTTATATTGTGGTAATTTAGGTGATGAAGGGAAAATTGTGTTTGAATGTGAAGTAGCTTTAAACAATGACTTTGCACAATTCAAAAACAATCTAAACTCACAATGCTCAGGAGATTACATCTTCCAAATAGATGCTGATGAAATCCCTAATAAAAATTTAATATTTAATTTACCCTACCTTCTGGATACAAATCCTGATGTAGATTTACTATATATTCCTAGAATTAATACAGTTAAGGGTTTAACCCAAAAACACATACAGAAGTGGAGATGGGCTGTAGATTCAAAGGGTTGGGTTAACTTTCCTGACTACCAATCCCGTATTTATAGAAATACTGAGAAGTTAAAATGGATAAAACCTGTACATGAGATTATAATTGGGTATAAGCAATTCTCCCACTTACCTCAAGAAGAAGAATATTGTTTATACCACCCTAAGCAGATAGATAAACAAGAAAAACAAAATGCATTTTACGAAACATTATGATAACTCATTGTATTAGTACCTATAATAATTTACCCTACTTAAAATTAGCTATTCAATCTGTAAGAGAAAATAGTTATTACAAAGACTCTCCATTTATAATCCACGCTGAAAATTGTGATGATGGAACTGATAGTTGGTTAATAGAAAATAAAGATTTATATAATTTAGAGGTATACATTGATAAGAATGAAATCCCTCTAGGAATTGGAGGGGGGATGAATTTTTGTGCTAATAAAACCAAGACCAAATTCATAAATTTTTTACATTCTGATTTCTATGTGTCCCAAGATTGGGATCTTAAATTACTAGAAACACATCAAAAACATACTACTCCTTCATGGATATTTAGTCAAAGAATTCAACCCAATATATTTAAAGAATCCTCTAGATCTGGAACCTTAATAGTTCCTGTAGATGAGTTTGGAGGCTATCATAACGATTTTGACCAAGAGTATTTCTTACAATATTCTAAAGCTCTGTCAGAATCTAACAACTTCGAGATTACACTGGGGGAAGGAGTTTCAGGGTTAATTTTAAAGGAAGATTGGGATTTAATAGGGGGAAATGACCCCTTATTCTCTCCTACTAGTTGGGATGATAAGGATATATTTTTAAGAGCACTACTAAAAAACTTTAAATTAATATTAACAACTACATCAATAGTTTGGCATTTTGGTGCCCGTGGGTCTCACAGATTAGAAGAAAATGGGGGAAAAACAGATCAAAGACAATTAGAAGCTGAAAAGCTAAATGCTCAAAAATGGTTAACCAAATGGAATAAATACCCAACTTTTAATAATATTGGGATGATACAGAAAGAGGGGATGTCAATAATAGATTCATACAAAAACAACTACAAATGAACAGATATTTTATAGATTGTGGAGCCCATTGTGGAGAATCCATACTAGCTGCTAAACAAAGATTTGGGAATGATATTACAACAATTTCATTTGAACCTATTCCTGGTCTAGCAAAACAATTGCAAGAAATTCATAAAGATAACCCCACAATAAACATCCAGAACTCTGCTGTGTGGGTAAATGATGAAATTAAAAAATTCCACCTATCAGAAGAATATACTGATGGATCTTCTCTATTAGATAGTTTAAACAACCTAAGAACAGAACACAGCATAGATATCCCATGCTTTGACTTTTCAACCTGGATATCAGAAACCTTTTGTAATGATGACTATTTAATCCTTAAGCTAGATATTGAAGGAGCTGAATATGAAGTCCTCAATAGAATGATTGAAGAAGGAACAATACATCTAATAAATGAGTTTTGGGGAGAATGGCATGATATGAAAATTTCAGATGCAAAAACCTTAGAAATGTCTAAAAAAGTGTATAAGTATTTAGAAGATAATAATATAGAATTTAAAGAGTGGGAGATTCATATCCCAACACATGGTAAATCCCACCCTCAATTAGCTTTTAGGCCAAACAACTTAATAGATTTAGACAATGAATAAATACCTTATTATAGCCTCTGATGAAAGGAGTTATTTAGATTTAAAGAATGTAGTTTTAGAATTAAAAAATAGAGACCTACCCTACTTTTTCTTATATAATGATACTAAGAATAAATTCTCTCCAGCAATAGCATTAGACCAATTTAATTACGATACTAATATATCCCCTTCGGATGTATCTTACCCAAGCAAAACCCTAGGATTTGGACTTCCCTTTAAACCTACAGTACTGTTAATTACAGGGGAGAATTGGGAACCTGAAAAGACTATTCTTTGGGAATTTAAACAGTGGGGGTGTTTTATAGGATGCGTTGAAAACTCAACCTGGAATTTTAATAATATTAAGACTAAATTAGAGATAGCAAGCAGAAAATCTTTTCCTAGTAACTGTATTGATGTATTTTTTGATCATAGTAAATGGAGTTTAGATACAAAGAAAGAAGCAGGGTGGTGGGGGCAAAAATCTATTATTGTAGGCAACCCTAAATATGATGACTCTACCCCTAATCCAACTAGTGAAGATATTATTATAGTATATGGTTCAATGGAAAGAGAACACCACTATAAGCTTATTGAAATATACAACAATATATCAGAAAAATTACCTGATTATAAAATCTATTATAAACCACATCCATCAGAAGAAAAAGATTTTAATGATCTCCAAAATATCAACTTAATAACTTCCCAAAAATCATTTGGTACTCTTTTGGAAAAATCTAAATATAATATAGGAATATTTGGTTCTGTTATGTACTACCCTCTACTGATTGGAAAAAATGTAGTTGGGGTTGACTTCGAATCCTCCGGAGTAAATGACGAATTAGATATTGAAAAGTTTAGGGGGCATGAGTTTAATTTTTGGAAAAACATTTTAAATTTTTCTAATTTTAAAGAATTTGAGGATTTTATCTCTATTAAATATATAGAAGAATCTACTAAAAGGAATAAAAAGTTTGAGAGTGATTTAAAAGAGAACTTGGCTTTTTATGATAAAGATATTATATTAGGGCATGAAGGGGGTAATAGTAGAAGTCTACTAAAATACTATGATGATTTCAATGATAATAACGCGTCAAAAAGAATAATTAATTATATCGAAAATGGACAAGAAATTTTTTAACCAAAAAACAATCTTTATTACTGGAGGGGCTGGTTCTTTAGGTAAAGCTATTATAAAACATTTAAAGCAATTTGATTGTAATATTATAATATTTAGTAGAGACGAGGGAAAACATGCACTAGCATTCGGAGATGATCCTTCAATTACCAGAGTTATTGGTGATATTAGAGACTTTGAAAAATTAAATACTACCCTCTCAATTCATAAACCCGATTATATAATCCATACAGCTGCTTTAAAGAGAGTAGACGACATGGAATACTACCCAGATGAATGTGTTAAAACAAACATCCATGGTTCTGAAAATGTAGCGAGAGCAGCTTTGCTTAATAAAGTTAAAAAATGTATTTTAGTATCAACTGATAAAGCATGCCAGCCTATTAATGTTTATGGTTCAAGCAAATTTATAGCAGAAAGAATATTTACCAATTATGATTACAATTCAGAATCATCTATTTTTGCTTCTGTTAGGTATGGTAACGTAATAGCATCTAGGGGGTCATTTATCCCTTTATGGATGGGGTTAATAGATAAAGGAGAAAAGATAAAAGTAACATCTATGGATTGTACCCGATTCCTCTTCCCCCTAACAGACGCAGTAGAAACTGTATTAGGAGCATTATTCTACTCACAAGGAGGAGAAGTATTTATCCCTAATATTAACTCATTCAAGATGAGTAATATAATAGAATCAGTAGGAAAAATAATGGGAATAGATGATTTAACTTATGATATAATGGGTATGAGACCTGGAGAAAAACTTCATGAAGATATGTTAGCATCAACCGAATTAGACTTTACATATCAAGTTACAGATAAGTTACTAACGGTACTACCTCAATATACCAAAACAAAGCACACCTATACTGATAAGTACGAAGGACTAGAATTTAATTCATCACTGCATAATAATGATAATATTGATGATTTAATAACGATTATAAAAAACGGACTTAATGATGCCAATTAATGAAGAAGAGTTGTGGGGGAATGCAATTAGGTTAATGCCTAGGGGAACCCAAACACTAAGTAAATGCCCAGATCAATTTGTAGATGGAGTTTATCCTAAATTTGCAAAGAAATCAAAAGGAGCATATTTAAAGGGGGTAGATGGTAGATGGTATTTAGATTTTATGTGTGGGTTAGGGCCTATTATACTAGGGTTTGATCATAAACGTACTAATAAAGCTATTAAAAAAGAATTAAAAAAAGGGATAATACATTCCTTACCTACAATACTAGAACAGCAAGTTGCTGGATTAATATGTGAAGTAGTACCCTGTGCTGAGCAAGTTAGATTTGCAAAGAATGGAACCGATGCCGATTTAGCTGCCGTGAGAATAGCTAGATCCTACACAGGTAAAGAACATATAGTAAAGTGTGGGTATCATGGATGGGGAGATTGGCATGGAGTTACTATAAGAGATTATGGTATTCCTAAAGTCCTAAAAGATGTAGTATCTGAATTTGAGTACAATAATCTAGAGAGCCTAGAAACTGAACTAAAGAATAATGAGGTAGCAGGTGTTATCTTAGAAGCACAAGCCTTAACATCACCTAACCCAGGATTCCTAGAAGGGGTAAGAGAATTATGCACCCAATATGGAGCTCTACTTATTTTTGACGAAGTAGTTACTGGTTTTAGGTGGGCGTTAGGAGGAGCTCAAGAATATTATGGAGTTACCCCTGACTTATGCTGTCTAGGAAAGGCAATAGCAAATGGTATGCCTCTATCAGCTATCGCAGGTAAGAAAGAATATATGAATGAATTAAACCATGTATTCTTTTCTATGACTTTTGGGGGTGAATGTTTATCATTAGCAGCAGCTCTAGAAACAATAAAAGAACTTAAAACTAAAGACTACAATCATATTTGGAGGTTAGGAAATATGTTAGATGAGGGGATGAAAGCTTTAGCTAGTAAACATAAGTTAAAAGTTAATTTTGCTGGAAGTGCCCCTCGACACAACCTATCATTTGATTCAAGTTATAAAGATGCTAGTGGGATGAAAGATTTATTTTTTCAAGAAATGGTAAAGCAAGGTATACTATTCCCTAATGTAATTTATATCTCATTCTCTCATACCGAAAAGGACATCAATAAAACTATCCAAGCAGCAGACAATGCTTTTAAATTTGTAAAAGATAATATAGACAACATAGATCAAGTCCTAGAAGGTAAGAAAAGTATTAATATCTTTAGAAAAAATACATAATGGATAAAACCAAAATAGTATATTATGCTTTCCCTTTCCATATAGATATGATGGAAAGAACCATACTTCAATTAAAAAGAGCATCAAATTATTCAAACACTAAAGAGTATCTTTGTTTAGATATAGTGTTAGATATATCTGATGAAAATTTTGAGTGGGATAAGTGTGATATTCCTAAACAGTTTTTTATTGATAAGTTTAAGTATTTAGAAAAATACTGTGACTTTTGTCTTGAGGTTAACTTTAGAGTAGATGACATTTTAAAAAGCTCGGGAGCCCATCAAAGGCAGATTCTTGAAGAAAATAATGGGGAATACAATTTAATTTGGTTAGATCCCGACATTAGTTTCCCTATAGAGATTTTTTATATTTTAGAAAACATAATACCTACTATTGAAGAAAATACTTCTACCTACATGATTACCCCCCAAATAGCTAAATTTTGGGATTCTTCATGGGACATTATAAGTAATGAAAAATACATTAATTCGCCCGTTGAATTTGACAATATTAACGTGTATGAATTAGATACTTGTGATGTAGACAATATTGAGTTAATAAAAAATTACAATCATAAATTCGCCGGAGGCTGGTTTAATTTCCACTCCAAAGAATTAACTAAACTAATGAAATTACCTGAAAGTGTAGGGATATTTCATCATATTGACCTATTTCAACAAGAAAAATTCAAGATTCTAAACCAGAAGGGACACGACATCCCTCAATATATTATTAAAAATTGTATAATTTTAGAAGATAGAAAGTATTCCCATAAAAATGATTTTTGGACTAAATATATTCCTTTAAAATCCGGCTCTAGTGGATACTCTCAAGACCCTGATTTAATATTCCAAGAAATAGTGAAAGAGTTAAAAAAATTACAGAATGAATAAGAAAGTAGTAAATCTTCAATCTACTGTAACCGAGGTTGGAGAATATGTAACCCAGGTTATACATTTTATAGGTGGGGTTAAAAGAACATACACTGGTATTAGACCTGAGACTATAAAGCAAGGTCAATTTACTAAAATGTTTTGTAAGGATGGGTCTATGCTTATGATAAATGATGTAAATGTTTTAGTTATAGAAGTTTTTAATGAAAAGTAAATTACAATGAGTGAAGTATATAAAGTAACTGATGAGTTTGAGAAAAGAATAGCAGAGTACACAGGGGCTAAGTATGCTGTTACAGTGGACAATGCTTCTAATGGTATATTTTTGTCTTTAATGTATGAAAAAATAAAAGACCAAGAAATAACTATACCCTCAAATACCTATCCATCAGTACCCTGTGAGATTATACACGCTGGAGGTAAAGTTAAATGGGAAAGTATAGAGGGGAAGAAATTAAAGGGGGCGTACCAATTAAAACCTACTAAGGTATGGGATTCTGCTTTAAGATTTACAGGAGATATGTACATTCCTAAGACTCATATGTGTGTTTCGTTTACGGGACCTTATAAAACTTTCAAATTAAGTAAAGGTGGAGCTATATTAACAGATAACTATAAAGCTTATTTGTGGTTCAAAAGAGCAAGATACAGTGGGAGAAGAGCATGTTCTTACCATGATGATAATTTTGATATGTTAGGATGGAACTTCTACATGATGCCTGAATTAGCAGCTAGAGGACTATTACTAATAGACCAATTCTACAATCCAGATGGCTCTAAAAAACACAATGAAGATCTAGAAATAGCGTACCCAGATTTAAGTAAATTTAAAATATATGAACAGTAGAAATGTACTAGTACTACCTTGTGCCACTCAAATAGGGGTGGAGCAATATATGAGTTTAAGATTTAACAAAAACTTTAAACTAATAGGAGCAGCCCACAATAATAGTGATGAATTATTTCTTAATTATATTAAATTAACCCACCCTCTAACCTCCCCCCTATTTGTTGATGAAATAAAACAAATAGTTAAAGACCATAATATTGATATCATCCTCCCATCCCATGATGAGGTGTCCTATATCTTAAAAAACATCCCTGAATTAGAAGATATAATCGTAGGCAGTAGTAAAGAAACTATTAACATTTGCAGGTTTAAAAGTAAAACCTATAAAAAGCTTAATTCCCATCCTAAATTACTACCCCGTGTTCCTAAACATATTTTAATCCCCTCTGGTTTTTTAAAACCCGATAAGGGGCAGGGCTCAAGAGGTAGTATGAGAATAGAAGACGACCACCTTCACTGCGAATACTTACCGGGTAGAGAATATACTATAGATTGCTTTACAGATAACCAAAACCAGGTTACCCACGTATCCCCTAGACTAAGAAAATCTATAATAAACGGAATAAGTGAAACTACCTCTATAGAAGTAAATCCTACCTTTAAACAGATAGCTATACAAATCAATAAAGTATTGCCCTTTAAAGGGTCTTGGTTTTTTCAATTAAAACAAGATGAAGATGGGCTTTTGAAATTCTTAGAAGTAGCCCCAAGAATAGGAGGAGGATCCAACATAAATAGGTTAAATGGGGTTAATCTTACTCTATCAGATTTATATCAACATATAGGGTATGATGTTAACACAATAGACCAACAATTAGTTAAGGAGATACATAGAAAAACTCCTAAATATGATTTAAAATATAGTACTATTTTTGTTGACTATGATGACACCTTTGAGTACATAAAAGACCTCCTGCCTAAACTAAATAAAGAAATCATTATAGTAACACGAAGTAAAGTCAAAGTTAATACCCCATATACTACCATATACGTTAAAGATGATGAGAAGAAAAGTGAAATAATTAAATCACTAAATAAACC
>TARA_R110001606_G_scaffold223613_3_pt1 | contig 12832 bp, 12 predicted proteins | sample TARA_R110001606 | Tara Oceans TARA_R110001606 (sample SAMEA4398315) | marine metagenome | biome: Polar Biome; feature: [SRF] surface water layer (ENVO:00010504); material: water (ENVO:00002006), including particulate matter (ENVO:01000060) such as... | depth 5 m | reverse complement strand
TCTATCATTCAATTCCAACATAATGAATGTTGGTGGGGTACTGAGATTAAAGAAAAGTCAAGAGAAATGCTGAATAGTATTGGTTATAAATTGTTTGTTTCTGATGTGGCTATCGATCCCATCAACTCTTATGAGGATTGGTGGGTACATCCATCAATCATAAATGACCATATGAAGAGCGATAAAGGTATTAACTTTGCTTGGGATTACATGATGAAGGGAAGAAAATGAAACCAGTGATCGTAACAGGTGGATTTGATCCACTACACTCAGGACATATTGCATATTTTAAAGCCGCTAAAGAATTAGGTTCTATTCTATTCGTTGGTGTTAATAGTGACGAATGGTTAACTCGTAAAAAGGGTAGACCATTTATGTCTGTTGAAGAACGTATGGCTATCATTAAAGAGATTGGTTGTGTAGGTCACGTATTTACTTTTAATGACCAAGATGACACTGCTATTAATGCTATTGAATATGTAAAGAAACAGGCTCCTGCTAATAGTAACATTGTCTTTGCAAATGGCGGTGATCGTACAAAAGAGAATATTCCAGAGATGGTATTTGATGATGTTGAATTTGTCTTTGGTATTGGTGGTGAAGATAAGAAGAATAGTTCATCATGGATACTTAAAGAGTGGGACAAGCCCACTACAAGTAGACTCTGGGGTAAATATAGAGATTTAGATCAGAATGGACATTGGAAGGTTAAAGAGTTGTCTATTGATGTTGGCAAGTCTTTATCTGATCAGAAACACTTCATACGTTCAGAACATTGGCATATTGTTGATGGTGACCTTAAAATGGACTTAGAGTTCTCTGATGGTTATTCGACATCTAAGGTTTATGGAACTGGTGATAGTATAGACATTCCATCTAATACTTGGCATCATGCAACTAATGTTGGTGATAAACCTGTCAAGGTTATTGAAGTATGGATGGGTAATACATTATCTGAAGATGATATTGAAAGAAGATATGCTTAAATACATTAAAGAATCTATTATTATATCATAAGGGTTAACCCTATTATACACGACTTCTGAATGTTGTCAACTAGTTTTTTATAAATATAAGAAAATACATGCAACAAAGGAGAAGACGATGGCTTTCCAGTTATCCCCACAAACAAGAAATGGTACACTCCAAGCAATCGAAACGACAATTGGCGCAAATCCAGTTCTCACGATTGCTACAGGATCAGTTCCAACAGAGTGTCCAAGCGCAAATACAGGTACTATAGTAGCTACTATGATTTTACCAACAGATTGGCTTTCAGCACCTAATAACGGTGTTATGCAATTATCTGGCAATTGGCAAGACCTTTCAGCAGATGCTTCTGGTACTGCTGGTTACTTTAGAGTACACCAAAGTGATGGAACAGTATGTCACTTGCAAGGTACTATCTCAGCATCTGGTGCTGGTGGTGATATGCAACTTGACAACACAAACATCGCTGTTGGTCAGCAAATCACAATCACTACATTTACAATTACTGCTGGTGGCGCATAAAAGGACGTTCTAAATGTCTAACGGCGTAACTACAGGAAGTATAGATTTCAACTTCTTCGGTGGGGGCTTTTCAGTCCTTGTCGGTGATGTTTCTGGCACGTTCGATGTATCAATTGCATCTGACGTGTTCGTTCCTGTACATGCTAATGCTAACAACACTCTTGACTTTTTTATTACTGCTGGAATTGAGACGCCAACTATCTTTGGTGAAGCATCTGGTACTATAGACTTCTCGTTAAATCAGAGTGGACGCATTGAGTTTGGGATACAGAGTTACCTTTACTCTGGTAATAATGAGATAACATTTGTTGGATCGGCTACAGCCTTCAACCCTATTGTTGGTGGGTTTGATAATGTCTTTCCAATTACTTTCTCTGGTACTATGGCGCAGTTTTCATTGGGGCAGACTACAGGTGCTTTCTCTTACGCATTACAGTCCAAAGTTATAAATTACACATTACTCAACAAAAGTAGACCAAATCTCACAAACGGTATCAAACTACAGGATACACAAAGCAACCAAGTAAACATAAAGCAAGAACCAAATGGCGTAAAAATACGTAATAGTGGTGAAACTTTTGTTGAAATCAGATAATATCTTTTTAGATAAATAAAAGTAAACGGAGAGAACACATGTCGGATAACTTCTACATCAAGCAAAACGATACTGCCCCATCTTTAGAAGTAGTCCTAACAAGTTCGTCTGGACGTGCCAAACCTATGACTGAGGCATCATCAATCGCATTTAATATGTCAACAGAAGCTGGCGTTAATATTGTAAGCCTTGGTACAGGGACAATCGTTAATTCAGTAAAAGGTATTGTTGCCTACACTTGGCAGACAGGCGATACTTCAAATACAGGTATCCACAATGCAGAATTTCAAGTTACTTATAATAATGGACAGATCGAAACTTTTCCAAACTCTGGCTACATTAAAGTAATCATTAAAGGTGAGTTAGCATAATGGCACAACCAAGATCAAAAGAAGACTTTAAAGACTACATCCTAAGAAAAATTGGCGCACCTGTAATTGATATCAACGTTGCAGATGAACAAGTTGAAGACCGCGTAGATGAGGCTATCTCTTTCTGGCGCGATTACCACTACAATGGTAGTCAACTGGTGTATCTTAAGCATGCAATTACAGAAGCAGATAAGGTTAACGGATGGATACCACTGCCAGAAGGCTTGCTAGGCATTTCTAAGATATTTGACCTAGATACAAGTATTTCAACTGGTACAGGGATGTTCAACGTAAACTACCAGTTTGTTCTGAATAACATTCAAGACATGACTAGCTATAGCATGCAGAACTACTACATGACTATGCAACACATTGAGTTTATGCAAGAGATACTTGTTGGTAAACCAATGATCCGCTACAACAAGCATGTAAATAAATTACATATTGACACTGACAAAAAGAGTTGGGTAGTTGGTAACTACATTGTTATCGAAGCATATGATGTCGTTAATCCTGATGAGTACGCAGATGTTTGGGGTGATCGTTGGCTTCAGAATTATGCCGCTGTTCTTGTACGTGAACAATGGGGTCTAAACCTCACTAAGTTTACACAAATGCAATTAGTTGGTGGTGTGCAGTTTAATGGTGAGCAAATCCTTGCAGAGGCTAGGGCTGACCGCGAACGTATGGAAGAAGAAGCAATTCGATCATTGCAACCTTTGACCTATAACTTTATTGGATAAGATATGGCAACCAACGCATATTTCAGAAATATTGACAACAGTTACGAACAGAACCTAATCGATGATTTGGTTATTGAGTCGATCCAAATCTATGGCGTTGATGTTAAATTCGTTACGAGATCAAATGCAAACATCGACAGTTTGTTGAATGAGGATGATATTCCTACATTCGATGCATATTATGATTTCGAAGTTTATATTAAAAACGTAGATGGTTTTGAAGGTGAAGGCGACTTCTTAAGTAAGTTCGGTCTTCAAATTCGAGACTCTATCACATTTTCTGTTGCTATTAGAACCTTTGAAAGGTTTGTGACACGAGAAAACGATACTAGATTAAGACCTATTGCTGGCGAAGTTATTTTCTTGCCTCTTAATAATAAGCTTTACAAAATCCAACACGTAGAACACGAGAGTGTGTTTTATCAAAGTGGTGCGCTACAGGTTTATGACATGCGTTGTGAACTTATGGAATTCTCTGGTGAGCAATTCGATACAGGCATTTACGAGATTGATCACTTCTTTGATGATATTGATACTACGGCTAATACGGTAAATACACTTACAGCTTTGACCGCTGTTGATCCTCTTGCTGACAACTTGGCATTTGAAACACAAGCTGATGATATTTTAGATTTCTCTGAGATGGACCCATTCAGTGAAAATATTAGCATACAGGATTTATAAACATGGCAATTGCAAATTATTTTTACAATTCGACTACTAGAAAGTACGTGGCTATATTTGGTACACTCTTTAATCAAGTAAAGATTCAGAGAACCAATAATGCTGGGGCTTTGCAACAAGAAATGATTGTTCCACTGTCGTATGCACCATTCCAAAAAATCTTAGCTAGGGTAGCGGCTGACCCTGATCTTATTAACAGCACTCGACCAGCTATGACGCTTCCAAGAATGTCTTTTGAGATTAATAATGTAACATACGATCCTCAAAGAAAAATAGCTACAACACGCAAGGTGCTGAAGCCAGTAGCAGACGAAAACACCAATCAAAGAGAATTCATGTATTCTGGGGTTCCTTATAACATTGACTTCTCATTGTACATCATGACAAAGTATGCTGAAGACGCAACTAAGATTATGGAGCAAATCCTTCCGTTCTTTACACCTGATTGGACTGTAACGGCTAAGATGATACCAGATCACGAACCTGTTGACATTCCAATTATCTTGAACAGCGTTACAACTGAAGACTTGTATGAAGGTACGTTTGAAGAAAGACAGTCAATTCTGTACACACTAACCTTTACACTCAAGGGTTATTATTACGGACCTCAAAAGACCAAGAAAGTAATTAAATTTGTTGACATGGACTTGTACAACGGTACAGATTCCAATGCTCCATTCATAGAAGGTGTGGACGTAAGACCTGGCCTCAGTGCAAACGGTCAACCCATTTCGACAGAAGGGCAACAAGCTACAGCAAAAGCTGTTGTTTCAAATGGTTCATTAACATCTATTGATCTATTAGTCAACGGTGAAAAGTATAACGCCAACACTACAGTTACTATTGCCGCACCAGATACAGCCAATGCTTCACTCACGGCAACAATGACAAGCGGCTCTGTTACTGCTATCAATATTCTAAACGGTGGTGGTTACTTCTCTACACCCCCAACAGTCAGCTTTAGTGTTCCAGATGCGACACCTCAGACTGCTGCTGGTACGGTTACTGTTGTTGGTGACTCGATCACTGAAATTGCAGTTACCAGTGTAGGTAATTTCTACAACACACCAACATTCACTATTAGTCCACCCCCAACTGTCGCCTCTGTGGTTAAGTTTGGTGACGATGCGTTGCCTCACACATCCGAAACAGATGTTACGTTGCTACACACATTCGATGGCTTCTATAGCTCTAATACTGGCTACAAAGTACAGTTCTGGATTTACCCAACTGAAATTACTGCTGGGAACCCATACTCAATATTATTTGCGCCGTTCACAAAGATATACTTGAATGTCAATGGTAGTGTTGGGTTTCAATATTCTTCACAACCAGTCGTAACTTCTGACACAAACGTGGCAGTAAACCAATGGAACCACGTTGAGCTAGAACATTCTGGTACTAGCATGAGACTTAACGTCAATGGCGTTAAGGGTACTACCGCAACACGTGGTGCTGGTAATGTTATTCTTCCAACTCACACATATAAAGCTGGTGATGCACAGGGTAATCAATCGGTATTCGATGGGGCTAACAGAAGTTTCGTTGGTGTCTTGGATAACGTTACATTTGAATCACAAGCTCAATTAGTTGGTGCAGATGGATCATCTTACACGATGCCTACGTCAGCCAACAGTGGTGATATTTTCGAAAAGAACTTTGATAAGACACTTCCTACTGCAACAGCTACGGTAGTTGATGGTGAAGTCACTGCAATGACTGTTACGAGTGGTGGTCTTGGTTACACAGGCGATGCACCAACAATCACATTTGACGCCCCTGATGCCGTTGCGGCAAGCTTTACTGCTTCTGCAACACCTAATTTGGTGGATGGTGTTATTACCAGTCTTACCATAAATAACGTAGGTAAGTTCTATCTTACTGACGCAATCATTTCTGTGTCAGCACCGACTGCCACTACTGCTACTGCAACCGCTGTGATAGCATCCAATGGTGATGTTTCGTCTATTACAGTTACCGATGCTGGTCTAGGTTATAGAACAGTGCCAACCGTGACTATATCACCACCAACCTTTGGCTCAATTCCATATAATCAAATTGAGTTCGATGATGACTGGGGTATCATTAAAACCATAGTGAGTGAATAATATGAATGATAAGATAGCTGAAAACCTTGGTCTTAGACCGTTGGCAGAAATCAGAGATGAAGAATTAGAATATCTTCCTGTTGAAGTCGAAGAAGATACATCATCTGTGATTGAACATGTTGAAGTTCCTGTTGATGATGAAAACCTTAAAGACCTCACTAAAGTCCGTGAGAACATTGAGGGTGTTATTGAGTTGGGCAACGAAGCAGTACGAGAAATGCTTGAGATTGCCAAACAATCTGAGTCTGCAAGAGGCTTTGAAGTTGTGTCTACACTTATGAAAACCTTGCTTGATGCAAACAAAGACTTTGCTGATGTGTCAACCAAAAAGAAATTTGCAAAAGAAGAGATCATGGGACCTAGAGAGAATGCCCAAACAAATGTTACTAATAATAACTTGATTGTTTCTACTGCTGATTTATTGAAAATGCTGAAAGAGAATGAGAATGGGTGATGGCTATTTAGGAAATGTACATCTAAAGAAAGTTTCAGAAGACGTAGAATGGACTCCAGAACTTCTTAGAGAGTTTATGAAGTGTACCAATGATCCTGTGTACTTTGCCAAAACTTATATTAAGATTATCCATGTTGATAAAGGGCTAGTACCTTTTGATATGTATGATTACCAAAAAGATATTGTTCAGAAAATTACTGATAATAGACGTGTCGCAGTTCTAACTGCTAGACAGTCTGGGAAGACAACAACGGCGGCGGCTGTTATTTTACACTACGTACTATTCAACGAATACAAAACTGTTGCTATCCTTGCAAACAAAGGGGATGCGTCTCGTGAGGTTTTAGCTAGGGTTAAGTTGGCTTATGAAGCACTTCCTAGATGGCTACAACAAGGTGTTAGTGAGTGGAACAAGGGTAACATTGAACTTGAGAACGGCTGTAAAATTCTTGCTGGTACTACATCTTCATCTGCTATCCGTGGTAAATCTATTAACTTCCTGTATCTTGATGAGGTTGCATTTATCGAAGGTTATGATGAATTCTTCGCTTCTGTTTATCCTACGATCTCATCTGGTGAAAGTACAAAGCTATTGATGACATCCACACCTAATGGTCTGAACCACTTTTGGAAGACGTGTAAGGGTGCAGAAGAACAAACGAATGGTTACGAATTTGTCAAGGTTATGTGGGATGATGTCCCAGGCCGTAATGAAGCTTGGAAAAATGAAACATTAGAAGCCCTAGACTTTGACCAAGAGAAATTCAATCAAGAATATTGTTGTCAGTTCTTGGGTAGTTCTGGTACACTTATTGATAGTGGTAAGCTAAAAGAATTAGCACCATCTCGCCCTATATTAGAACAAAATAACATATGCCAATACGAAGTACCAATCGAAGGTCACACATATGCTATGACATGTGACGTATCTCGTGGTAAAGGGCTTGATTATTCTACATGTAATATCATTGATATCACAGCTATGCCTTATAAACAAGTTTGTACATACAGAGATAATATGGTAACACCTATTGACTTTACGGCGGTTATCTATAGATTGGGCAAACTTTACAACGAATGTGCAGTCTTGATTGAGATTAATGACATTGGAGAGCAAGTCTCTGATACATTGCTCATGGACTATGGTTATGAAAATATGCTTTCTACTGAAAGCGCTGGGCGAGCGGGTAAACGCATCTCAGCAGGTTTTGGTAAGAATGTAGATAGTGGTATTAGAACGACTAAGAGCGTCAAAGCTGTTGGTTGTTCCATCTTGAAGATGTTGATTGAGCAAAATCAATTAATTCTACAAGATTTCGAGACGATACAAGAACTTTCAAGGTTCTCCAAGAAAGGTGTCTCTTATGAAGCCGAATCAGGTTCCCACGATGATTTGGTAATGAATTTGGTTATCTTTGCTTGGCTGAGTGATCAAATGTATTTTAAAGACTTGACAGATATTAATACACTTATGAAATTGAGGGAAAAGACGGAAGAGCAAGTTGAACAAGAAATGTTGCCTTTTGGATTTATAGATGATGGTTCTGATGAAGATGATGTGGTTTGGCAAGATGATGAACGCCAAGGGTGGGCTTTATATTAAGATGTTCTTTTGTATAAATAGAACAAGAGAAGATAATAACAAAACAAGAATAACGCAGTTTTCAATACATAAAGGAGAAAAATATGGCTTTTTCCGTAAGTCCTTCCGTTATCGTTCGAGAAGTGGACGCTTCACAGGCAGTACCAGCCATCGCGACTCCACCAGCCGCTATGGCAGGTGTTTTCAGATGGGGTCCCACCAATGAGCCGATACTAATTTCGTCAGAGAACCAACTCGTAGACCGATTTGGAACACCTAACGATGCAACATATGAAACTTTCTTTGTTGCGGCTGACTTTCTATCTTATTCCAATGCACTATACGTAGTTCGCGCCGATGATGGCTCCGAAACTGCTGTTGGTGATGACTTGGCTTACGATGGAAACAATGCTGTAATTGAGGAAAGCTCAACATACGGTGCTTTTAAAGCAAAATACCAAGGCGACCTTGGCAACTCAATTGAAGTTGCATGGGTTTCGTCCACAGGGTTTGGAAATTCAGTTTTGGCTGTAGGTGATATTCCTACAAACCAAGTTTCAAACAATGCAGTTGACCAAACAATTTCGTTTAACTCTTCAACACTAAACTTTGAAGTTGCTAACACACAACAGATTTCAGCACTTTCACAAGGTGATGTTCTGGTAGTTGGTAACGAATCCGTTGGTTATCAAGAGTTGAAAGTTGCTACGTTTACTGAGACTGCTGGTACTGTAACAGAGGGTGTTGGTAACAGCGCTGTCACATTTGTAGAATCTTACGGTTATGCTGTAACTTTCTCAAATAGATACACACTAGCAGAAACTGACGTAAACAAACTTTCTTTCGAGAGAAAATGGCAACACAACGGTAGTTTCTCAAGAAAACCAGATGCAAATCATATACACATTGCTGTAATTGATAGTCTGGGTACTATTAGTGGTACAAAAGGCTTCATGCTTGAAAAGTTTGAAAACATTTCAACTACACTTGGTGCGGTTACTCCACAAGGTTCTACTAACTATTACCCAACAGTAATCGATAACTTCTCACAATGGGTTGCTATCGCAAACACAGCAGTTGTAGGTACGGCGGCTACTTCACTATCACGTTATGAGACAATGACTGGTGGTACAGACGCAAGAACAGAAACGACTGCAACACTAGCACACATTGGTTTCGCACTAGACACTCTTAAGAACTCTAATGAGATTGATATCTCCTTCGTTCTACAGGGCAAAGGCGATGACATGGCAACTCGCGCAAACTATATTGTTTCAAATATCTGCGAAACAAGAAAAGATTGCGTTGCTTTCCTATCTCCATCTAAAGAAGCAGTTGTAGATGAACTTAAAATGAACGCAAAAATGACTAACGTAATTGCGTATCGTAACAGAGTTCAGAATTCATCTTATTCATTCATGGATAGTGGATATAAGTATCGCTACGACAAATATAATGATCAATATCGTTGGACACCATTGAATGGTGATATGGCAGGTCTTGCCGCTAGAGTTGAGCCATGGGAATCTCCTGCTGGCTTCAGAAAAGGCGTCATCAAGAATGTTATCAAATTGGCTTTCAACCCAAGCAAACCACATAGAGATGTACTTTATGGTTCAGATGTGAACCCTGTTATGTCACAAACTGGTCAAGGCATCGTACTATTCGGTGACAAAACTGGTCTTGGATTGCCATCAGCGTTTGATCGCCTTAACGTTCGTAGACTGTTCATTGCAGTTGAAAAAGCAATCGCTACAGCCGCAGAAAGTTTCTTGTTTGAACTTAATGATGACTTTACTCAGACGCAGTTTAAAAACATTGTTGATCCTTTCTTACGTGATATTCAAGGCAGACGTGGTATTATTGACTACAGAGTTATCTCTGACAGTACAGTCAATACGCCAGAGGTTGTTGACCAAAACAAATTCCGTGCAAGCATCTTTATCAAACCAGCACGTTCTATTAACGTCATTGAATTGACATTCGTAGCAACACGCAGTGGTATTGAGTTTGACGAAATTGTTGGTCAGATATCGTAACTAAATAAGAATAGATAAAGGAGAAAATAGACATGGCATTTAATATCAACCAGTTCAAATCAGAGCTAGTCGGTGGTGGTGCGCGTCCAACTTTGTTCCAATGTCAAATCACTAACCCAATTGCTCCAGAAGCCGATATTAAAGTACCATTTATGATACGTGCGGCAGGAATTCCAGAATCTACTCTGGGGCAATTTACGGTTCCATACTTTGGTCGCCAGATCAAGTATGCAGGTGATCGGACATTTGCAGATTGGACAGTAACCGTAATCAACGACGAAGACTTCGCTATCCGTAACGCTATGGAAGCTTGGTCTAACGCAATCAACTCGCATGACTCTAACACAAGAGCCTTGCCACAAGACTATAAATCGACAGGTCAGATTACCCAGTTTAGTAAAGATGGGTCAATTCTGAGAACATATATATTTGAGGGGATGTTCCCCATCGGTATCGATGGAATTCAAATGGATTGGTCGCAGACTGATGCAATTGAAGAGTTTGGTATTACATTCCAATACGACCTATGGCGTGTTGAAGGTAATACTGGCGTATCGACTACATAAATTTAAAATGAGAAAGTGATGATATGAAGATATTTGGATTCGATATCAAACGAGAAAGCGATGAGGATGGTTTTGTGCCATCCTCATTTGCTGAACCGTCTAATGATGACGGTGCTATTACCGTTGGTAATGCAATGGGTGGCTTCTACAGTACCCTATTGGATATGGAAGGTTCTGCTAAGTCAGAATCAGAATTAGTTACAAAATACAGGGGTCTGGCACAACAACCAGAAATTGCCCAAGCCGTTGATGAAATTGTCAACGAAGCCATCAGTATTGACACTGATGATAAAGTTGTTGAGGTAATCCTTGACGATACGAACATGCCTGATAAGGTAAAGAATAAAGTTATTGAAGAATTTGAGAACGTACTATCGCTTCTCGATTTCTCTAACAATGGATATGATACTTTTAGTAAGTTCTATGTAGATGGAAGAATTAACTACCACGTAATTATCGACAACGAAAACTTGAAAGACGGTATCCGTGAGCTACGCTACGTTGATCCTCGCAAACTCAAGCTTATTCGTGAAGTAGACAAAAAAGAAAAAGACCCACATAGTGGAATTCCTGTTAAGAAGGTCAAGAATGAATACTATATGTATTCTGAAAGTGGATTTTCCCAAAGTGCATCTGGTGCGCAAGGTGGTACACAGGGTTTCAAAATTGCAAAAGACTCTATCGCTAGAGTTACATCAGGTGTGATGACAGAAAACAACTCTTTAGTTTTGTCTTACTTGCACCCATCGATTAAACCACTTAATCAATTAAGGATGCTTGAAGATGCGACAGTCATTTATACTCTTACACGCGCTCCTGAGAGAAGAATTTTTTACATTGACGTTGGTAACTTACCTAAATCGAAAGCTGAACAGTATCTAAGAGATATGATGACTCGCCACAAGAACAAGTTGCAGTACGACTCTTCTACAGGTGAAATCAGCGATGCTCGTAAGATGATGACAATGACAGAAGATTTCTGGTTCCCACGCCGTGGTGGTGAGAGATCGACTGAAGTTGATACAATGCCAGGTGGTAATTCACAGGCACTTAGTTCAGATGAGAATATGTTATACTTCCAACGTAAGTTGTATAAATCTCTTAAGGTTCCGTTGTCAAGACTTGAGCCTGAGACTATGGCTTCATTTGGACGTGTTTCTGAAATTACTCGTGACGAATTGAAGTTTAGCAAATTCGTAAGACGTTTGAGAAGTCGTTTTTCTTCACTGTTCACACAGATTTTGGAGAAGCAATTGGTACTCAAGGGTATCATGACACCAGAAGAATTTGCAGAAATAAAAAACACTGTTCGTTATGACTTCGTACAAGACAACTATTTTACAGAGTTGAAAGAAGCTGAAATCGCAAGAGAAAGACTTACTACTTTGCGTGAAGTTGAAGAACATGTTGGTACATACTACTCAAGAGAGTGGGTACTACGTAATGTGCTTCGTATGTCTGATGAAGAAATGAAAGAAATGAAAGAACAAATCGAACAAGAGGCTAAAGATGCGCCAACTGAAGATGATGAGGATCAAGCCTCTCAACAGCAAGAAGCGCCACCTCAAGAAGATTAACAAGAATAATGTTTAACTCAAGGGTTAAATTTACATAAATAATACTAAAGAATTCAGTAGGAGAACAGAAATGAAGTCCTTTAGACAAATTTTAGGTGAGGTTGCTCAACCTAAATCAGCAGAAGAACGCGCTTTTAAAGACTTGCACACGTATGAGACTATTCCTCATCCAGTAGCACTTGATCACCAATTTACTGGTGCGATTGGTGCTGACGATTTGCCAAGAGAAAAAGCAAAAAGACTTGCTGACCAAGAAGGTGACGCTAATTACGACACTTCCTATGACGATGCATTCGAATATGAAGGACCTTCTTTTGCTGAAGAAGTAGCTAAAAATCTTACTGATAGACTTTCAGAAGGTTCAGCAATGGCTAAATCTGCGGCGTTGTCAAAGGCATCTGAAACTTCTAAAAGTGGTAAAGCTAAAGTATCATTGAAGAAAGCACCTTGGGACAAGAATGAAGAAGTTGATCTTGATGAAGCACCTCGTAGAAAAGGCGCACCAAAGATAAAGCCTGACTTCCTTAAAGTTCAACGTGCAAAAGACGCTGAACATAATGCGGCTATGGGACGCACCAAGACTGGACGTAAGAAACCAGAG
>TARA_R110001606_G_scaffold15699_2_pt1 | contig 12837 bp, 11 predicted proteins | sample TARA_R110001606 | Tara Oceans TARA_R110001606 (sample SAMEA4398315) | marine metagenome | biome: Polar Biome; feature: [SRF] surface water layer (ENVO:00010504); material: water (ENVO:00002006), including particulate matter (ENVO:01000060) such as... | depth 5 m | reverse complement strand
TGTCTTCGTTTTGAGCAATATGTTCAAACTCATACCAGCATTTAAATTCATAATCTCCGTTGTTGCTTACATTCCATGCTGCTTCGCCGGTAAGCATAGTCGATAGGTTCATACCAAATTCTTGCATGTCTAGTTCTGGATCCCATATCATTTTGAAACTATGGCCACCAAACGCTTGATACATAATCCACATGTGTGGCAAATTTTCGTTTGCCAAACTAGCGGCAAATTGGGCATGTGTATTATCACTGTGAAATTTGTTAAAATCTTGTTTATCTTGTTGTGGAATGTAATCTATATATTTTCCTGGATTGTTCCATTTAAAATCTACAAACTTATCAAATCCTGGTCGGCTCTGTGCATTGATTACTGAACCTTCTGCTTCATTAACACACATGGATAACCATTGATTTGCATATTTTAATCTAATAGAGCGATGAAGTACAGTATTTTCATATCCTTGAGTGTACCAATTACTCATAAATTTATTATCCCATGGATTTTCTTTCCATGCTATATTGTAGTCTTTCCAATTCTTGTTCATGTCACTTAGTGGAGCGTCTCCGCATGTCATTCCAGGACTAATAACAGTTACCCAATTTCTAGTATTATATAACACATGAAGACTATGACACCAATCAGCTGGAGTTTCAGTTGGAAATCCGATTACCCAATTAACATGGTTTTCAATATTTGCAATTCTAGCATCTCTGAGGTTGTCTTCTATTTCCCAGACTTTAATTTTCTTCTTCATTTCGTCTAGTACTTTTTCACTCCCACTTTCAACACCAAAACTTAATAGACTGCATCCACTTTCTTTAATTTTATGAAAGAACTCCAAATCCATGCGGCCGTCACATCTAGCATAACTATTCCATCGTATATCCATTTTTCGTTCAATTATTTGCTCCACAAGATTCTTAAAACTTGCCAAGTTGCCGTTAACTAAACTATCAACAAACCAAAATCTATTCGTTCCGTATGTGTCAATCTGATGCTGCATCTCATCAATAACATTATGACTATCACGTGATCTAAATTTCCAAAAGTGTGTCTCACTACAAAAGCTGCACAGTGCAATGCAACCTCTGCTGGTTTCAATGCTTACTCCACCTTGTGTAGTATATTCGTTAAGATTATAGTCACTATAATCAGGAAATGGCAATTGATTAAGGTCTAATCTACTTTTAGCGCCACCAAACGTGTGTGGGCCGTCTGACATAGGATAATCAAGATGATTGTCTAGAAATCCAAGTAACATCTCTTCGCCTTCACCTATAACGCGAACATCATAAGATGTCATAATGTCAGCTAAGTGTTTCGAATGGTGAGCATATGGATTAGGTCTTTTATCATCTAGCCAATCTTGGAATGCTTCCGGTCCACCTATTATTATACATATCTCAGGTGCTAACCTCTTCAATTCTTTCATCATATATGAAGTAGGTAAAAGATTGGTTGCATACACACTAAACCCAACAAATTGTGAACCATCGTTAATTATTTGTTGAACAGTTTCATCCAGTAACGGCTTGAGTGCATCTCTAATGTGAGTGTTATAATGAGGGATCTGCCAGTGATCCCAGTAGATTGCATCCCATGGATCATAATCTAAAGTTTCTTTAAGACGGTGATACGCACGTATATTTGTATCATATACACTAACTTCGTATCCGTTCTGTCTAAGTAAGGCAGATAATCTAGCAGCATTATATGGAGGGAATACAACTCCCCACGCAGGACAAACAACAAACGATATTTTGCTGTCTCTGCGCGGCTTGTTTAAATCACTCCAGTATTGGTATCCTATATCAGAAGTCTCTTGTTGACTCCACAATATGTATTTTTTTTCAACATCAGCGTTGTCTAATTTTCCAAGGTGACTATTTGCATGGCGCATTTCTTCTTCGTGCTGAATAACACTTAGAACAATTTGATCTCTGTCTTCGCTATCAAACTTAAATTTTGGGCGGTTTAACTTTTTTATTGGAGTGGTCTGAGAGTTTGGTTCTTTGTTTTCTTTGTTCGGCATCATTCATTCTTTCTATTGCATCTGCTAAGTCTGGTAAACTTTCTTTCCAATCTTCGTTTCTTAACTTGTCCAATTTGATTGTTGTTTCTTTAAATCTAGTCCATATTTCTTGGTCAGGTTCTTTGCTCCACATCTGCGCTAATACCTGTCGCAATGCTCCTTCTGTGACCTCACACCATAGCATGCCATGAGTCGTACATTTCGCATCTGGCCATCGTTTCCATATATGACTAATAAATCTATTATATAGTTCATCAACATCGTGCTTGAGTCTGGTAGGTAAATGATGTATACTATATTGTTCTGGTCCATAAACTAAGTGTATATGCATCTCGTTATTAAGTCTAGTGTAATTCTGTTCTTTAATCCAATACATAAAATCTGGTAAGTGAAATACATTCATTACACTACAAGTAAGAGTTACTTTGCCATACAAGTTATCTAATCCGGGTGTCACATCTAGCTCCTTGAGAATGCGTTCCGTCTTAGACCATTTACCTGGATGCCTAATGTATTCAAAATGACTGAACATACCGTCTAAACTAAATCCCTGATTTACTGATTTGAATTTTTTCCATAATTTGAAATAACTTTTGCTGCTTGCAGCGAGATTAGTATTATATTCTAAGTCAACGTTAAGAGAATGTCCTGCTGCTACTATATTTTCTAGTAGTTCTCTATGCTTATGGTTAATAGTAGGCTCACCGCCAGTAAAGTAGATTCGTTTAATATCAGTAATATTTGTATTAATATCACTCCATAATTGTGATCCTTCGTACCAACTTTTCATAATTGGTATTTCAAGTTGCCCTTTTTTGTTTGTTATTAGTTCCGCCTTTTCTCCATCCATGTCAACAATAATTTGTGTTTTGCCATTATCTTCTTCCATAGCCTTATGATCTTTATACCATAAGTCGCTGTTTGAAGGGCCACAGGTTCTACATTTTAAATTACATTTGTTGCCAAATCGCAAGTCCCACCACGCGATAGGGAAGTTATCAGGATCAATTGTTCCATCTTCTTCTGTCATGTCATGCGCTAGACTCATTGTAGCAGGAAATGATCTGTTAGCATATGTCCTGCGAGAAGTGGCGCTACTAGTCCCGATAGAGGCATCTTCTTCTTCCCAGCATAACTTACAAACAGAACTTCGTTTTCCGGCAAGCATATCACTTCTTACTGTTTTCCACAACGTTGCATTACGATGCTCAGAAATTTTATCATTATAGGTTAGTAAATTGCCATCATCCTTAGTCACTAATCCTCTGTCCGCTACTGGATCTTTAAAAATCATTTGACAACATGCTCTAATTGATCCGTTAGCATTTGTTCCAGCATGTATCCATGGAATACTACAAAATGTTTTTTGCATGGGATGATCTTTATCGACTTTATCGACTTTATCAATAAGACCGACAACTTTAAGTTTGTTGGATTCAGTTTCGTTGAATTCTATTAGCCATGCTGCAAAATCAACATTCTTATTTTCATATATCAATTTTGCTATATTGTCATTAGAACCATCTGCGTTCAACACAGCATATAATACAGTAGGGTCAGTGTCAAATTGAGCAACCAATTCCAATACGTGAAATGGACAATCTTTATGTTGCACCATTTCAATTCGTTGGTCAGGTGTACGGACTATACGACTGTCTAAATTAAACATATTATCACCAAGTGAATCACTATTCGTTTCATCTTCCATTTATTGATCCTTAAAGAATTCTATTTCATTGTCACTGTATTTAACTAAGTTGCTACTGTCTTCTAAGCTACGTATTGGAACTAGGCTCAAGCTACCCTTTGGTCTTCCGTTGGCACCAGGTTTATCTAACATGTCTAGTGCAATAATTGCATCTTTAGTTTTATTTGCTCTATCTAAAAATCCAGGTGGAGTCATTAATTTAACTTCTAGCCAAAAATCGTCATCTACTTTATCATGGTGTTCCATTATAATTTTGCAAACATCCACGAATCTCTGTCCATTCTTGGGATATAAATCCATACTAGCAAAGTGGGCGCTCATATTGATACTATTTATATATTGTACTGCTTCTTTCCAAAACGTAGTACTGCGACTACCGTTTGTCGTTACAAGCACCCATTGGTTTTTACTTTTTAAGTACTTCAAAATATCTATGAATTGTGGGTGCATAGTTGGTTCACCACCGCCAAAGTTCCATCGTATTTCTTTGCCGTCAGACCAATTGTTAATAATCATATCTATTGCTTTTATAATAGTTTCATAACTTGCAAATTTCTCTGTATTACTATGAACACTTGGCCAACAGTATGTGCAGTTATAGTTACACATTCTTCCCAAGTCCCATAGCACTTGATAATCAATAGGAAAATTCATTTCTACCGCCACAGGATCATCAATCTGTAATGCATACTTTTTAGTTCTCATTGTACCTTTGTAACCATTATGTGTAACATCAAGTAGATCGTTGTGTACGGGCAGTTTACATTTACTTAAAATAACGTCAGCGCCACATCCACAATTATTAAACGGACATGTTATCCATTCTTCTGGCATGTCAAACCCTTCACGTATGTTACCTAGCAGCCCCCAATTGTTCGGAATATCTTCTAATGTACTTTCCCATTTCCATGCACTATCAACATCCGTGGTGTCTTGAATACTTTTTCCCAATGATTGAAAGAACAATTCTTTTTGTTTTTCTAATTCTTTTTGAAATGCGATATGCTGTTCACAGTTTTCCCAACCAGTTTGTGGTAAAGGCCAGCCGTGCTCGGTATTTTCATTATACCATTCTTTGTGTGGATATTCTCCAAATAATTCTTTACGCTTTATGAACCATGCTGTTGCTGATGTGTCAGCGTGTATATTAACATTGTGATGACTACTCGCACAGTTACCATTCCATATGTTGCCATCATAGTCAATATATAGTCCACGCACTCCAGCACTGCATTTCCAACCCTTCCAACTATTAAGTTCTTGTGCAATTGCTTCGTCAACACTGACACGAATATATTTCTCAGTATCATATATTCTGAGTTGTTTGTTATCTAATGGCACATTTGGGTTGTCTACGATTGGCATTTTCTATTCCTCTAGTATTTCATATCTATTTTTAGGAAGGACCTTCTTACTCATAATATCAAAGTTACAGTGACACATACTCTTTGTACACATCACAGGTTTAACAGGCCATTTGATATTATCGGGTAACTTCATATTACCAAGAATACCACCGACTCTACACCATCCAATCATCACGCTACCATCAAAGTCTACAACAATCTGTTCTATTCCACTCCAGCACAACCAACCTTTCCAGTTATTTGTCTTATCATTAATAAAACGATGTGCACTACTGTTTTCACTTAAATTATTAACATCATCGTGCATTTGCATACTACCACGATACATGGGCCAAGTCTTGGTGTGTTCTATCTTACTTGCAAGATCATGCCATTGTCTATCAATATATTCTATTTGTGCATCAGTATAAGTATACAGTGTTTCACCAAAATCTATAATTAACGGTTGCAAAGCAAGACTAATATTAGGAATATCAATAACAGATTCAGCAACGTCTTGGCATTGTGGCCATATTTTTGAATCATAATGCATCATTACATTTACATGTGTGCGACACTGCTCACTCATAATCTTGACTACGTTGATAAAATGCTCTGCGTCACCTTCTTCCGGATGGAAGCTTAAACAAACATGATCGAATTTCTCTTTGTTCTTTTCCCACCATCGCAAAGTACGACTACCATTACTAATGAACCCAATGTCGTGTCCAATGGATTTAATATATTCAGTGCACTTAATGAAATCTTTCCACAATGTTACTTCTCCGCCAGTAAATTCGAAGTATACTTTACGAGGAGAATAATGGTTCACTGTAGAATCAATAAATCCCCGGACAATGTCAAAATCATTCCATCCGAAACTACCATCATTTAGTATACTAGGGCAATATGAACAAGTGAAGTTACACATGTTGCCCAAATTCCAATTTACAACTACCCATTCTTTGCACTCCGCGTGATGATGGTCTAGTCTATTATAAAAGTCTTGTGGTCCTAGGGGCATTTATGTACCCTTATCCATTTTATCGTTCATTTGTTCTTCTAAACGTTTCACAGTTTGTAATATTTCCCATAGTTTCCAATCCATAGTCTTCGCCAGTTCTAAAATTTCAGCATTAAATTCATCTTTACTTTCTTGAACTGCATCTACGGGTTCGTCTATCAATCTTATTTTCTTAACCATAATTATCTCCTATTATCTATCCCAGCCGGTTGATTTTTCTGTTGCCAAAGGATTAGGAACTCTCTTTGGATTCATATACACACGCTTGAAATACGCAGAAACTTCCGGCGAAGGATCGCATAATTCCATTCCTAAATTTTCTACTAACTTGTCACCAACTTCTAATGCCGCATCATATAACAAATCAATGCTCCAGTCTAGCCTAGTGTCTTTGCAAGTTTCAGATCCACCTTCGAACTCTGGAAATATAGTCTGATAAAACATAGTTTTAAACCAATCATAATCAGATATTTTTTCCAGCACAAAGTCTTCATTAAAGTTAACATCATAGCATCCTAGTCTAGCACCGTATGCTGCCCATATACCATTTTCTACATCAGAACCGATATTACACCATGTAAGTAGTCGTTCATAATTCTTTGGCCAGATACGATTTGTAAACTCTTTCGGCGGTACTATTTTTCCCTGATCAAGTGACATCTTGACACCTTCGCGATACCCAGCCCGAAATGCTTGAAACGGTGACCCAGCATTGAATACCATTGAATATACATTGTTCATTTGAATATAATCTAAATCCCAACAAAAGTCAACCTTTTTAGTTTCGTCTACTGCATTTTCATGTGTCAGCATTTCAAGAACTAGTTTTACTGGCCAACATTTGATACCACCATTGCCATATACCAACCCGTTAACCACATTCTTCGCACTCCATGAAATTACACTATTACTTATATCAGTGTTCGCAGGGAAAGCCAACTCTAAGCCAAAAAACTTTGCATCGACGATGTTGTCGCCATCGATAGTAACAAATCTATCAGTGGTACTTTGTCTCGCGCACTCTTTATGTGCATTGTCAAATCCTTTAACTCCATCAACTCTTTTAGCATATGGAAATTTACTAAGTAAATCCGCCCAGTGTTCTTCTCTGTTTGGCTCATCGTAACTCAAATAGAATATATCTATTTTGCCCATTACTAATTTAGTCATCGTGTGTTATCTCCTAGGGAATATAGTTCAAATATCTGATTAGTATATATACTTATATTGTATTTATGTTCGTAGTTAATTGTGATTTCTTTACCAGATAATATATCAGCGAATCTAATTTCTACTGTATCTAATAAAAAATCGGGACAATCTTTTAAAGTAATATAAAATTTATGGGTATTACTTCGCATTATCGTTACTTCAGTTGACTGGTCAGTGACAAAGAATTGTTTAAGTTTAGCAGTTGCGTGTATAGTGAATCCAGTGTTTGTCAATGTAATAATGATATCAGGATTATCAGATATATCGGATATCTGTGTAATTAAATTGCTGGTATTATGCATAGCTACAAAAGTCTTTTTGGGATTTCGTTTAATAGCATACCGTAGTGTATCTTTTTGAAAAACAACGTTGTAATCTTTTATATTCCATTTATTATTTAAGAAATTTTCTACATCCGATAGTAAGAAATATTCAAACTCATTTGTTGATTTTTCATCTATTCTATTTTCGAAAGACGTGATATACCCATTTTCATTGAAATAAACAATCTTAAATTTGGTATCCCATCCAATATCTTTAACACAAGTAATCATAGCAGAATACTCTCATATTTTCTAATCATATTATTTGTAAGCCAATCTTTTTCAACATAGTGCACTGGCAATGTCTGTGTATAATTTCCAATTCTCATGATAAGGTCATCGCTCAACTCACTTGATATATCATCTGTCCATATATCATCATAAGGGATTTTAGATATATTCTGAATTCCGCTTTTCATATGAATAAATGTTGGAAATTCTAACATCTTAGTATCCATGAATACGTTTTCTGCTGCCAACAACTTTACTGCTAAGGCATATGCCACATCAGCACTTATCCAATTCTGTCCTTCTCCGTCTAAGAATGCATCATAGTAACTTTCCCAATTCTGCATGATTTTTTCTACCATCTTAAAGTATTCGAATGAAACAGCGGATTTATTAAAATATGAAAAATTACTGTATACATTTGGTAGTTTACATGTAGTAAACTTCTTTCTATAGAAATCAGATGTTACCAACTCTTGTTTAAATGTTCGGACGTTTGAACATAACCACACATCTTTACGTGTTAGATGGTCCCACCAATGGTCTACTGATTCCGTAAACAACATATCACTATCTAATATAATAGTCTCATCAAATGGTGACATATGAATGTACTTCCACTTGTTATTAATCTTCCATTCTACATCTGCTGCTTCATCTTCCCATGGTATATCTACAATATGGTCAAATAAAGAAACGTGCTTGGGCTCAATTTGTTTACGAGTATATTCATCAACACATACACAAATCGCGTTCTCTCGCTGTGTGGCTTTCATACTAAGTGCCAGCGCATATGTAAGACGCAAGTAGTCACGTTGATTGTTATTCTGTACTATTACAATATAGCCTCTGCTCATAAAAATTCTCCAAATTCACAGAATTTATCAATGTTTCTAATTATGGCACGCTTATTCATTATGTGTAAGTCCGAATTTTTAAATCTAACAAGTAAAGGACTGGTACTACGGTTTAATGATTCAGTTAACATTACTATATTTGTAGGAGAATCCACTCTAAAGATATCAACAGCATCAAAGCTGTTCATCAAATGTTTGATTGGCAATTTTGGTATACTGTAACTTACACCATGATGCATGATATGTAATGCAATAGAAAATGCATAATCATTTCTAAATAGACTACCTTTTATGTAATACAGGTTATAATAATATGCATAATTATTCTTTATATGTGAAATCATAAAGAACAGATGCTTCGTAAACACAGTCTTCTTAAAGTAAACAACTGTTGCCCAGTACATATCAATCGACATTACTGAGATTTTTGCAGGGTTTTCGCTACCAAATTCTGCTATATTATTATAGTTCTTAGTTATCATAAAGTCATTTAGGCTTCCCCAGACTCCATCAAGTACGTTACTCATTATAAAGTAATCACAATCAATTACGAGAGTTTCATCGTACGGTGATAAATTGTACACATCACTCCTAGATGAGTTAATGAATGGCGCATATTGAGTGTCATCCACTGTATCGCGATACAATCTAGTTGTAATAAAATCTGGTTTATCTACAAGTATTACTCGCTCGAATGATTTATATACTAGTGATTTGTTAGCCTCTAACGATTCGGTATCTGTTATTAAGCACAGTTCGTCAAAACCAGACAAATTTCTTCTAGCATATCCAGCACTCGCACAGGCTATCTTTACGTAATCAACATAATCATTATTTTGAGCGAATATAATTATTCCCTTGGACATTTAGATTTCTAACGCCAATTCAATTTTATGAGAACTTCTAAGTTGTTCATACTCTTTGTAATACTCATTCATTGCAGAAAAGTATATTTCAGAAATCTTAGTCAAGAACGCTGGAATATCTTTGATATGGATTGGTAGATTATTTCTATCAAGTATAACGGCGTGTTTTTTTTCAGAAGTGACTATATAATTAACAAATGCTATTAGACTCTGGTCAATATAAAATGTACCGCCATTGAGGTTGTATGTCAGTAAGTTCTCAATTTTTGCTATAGTTTGTTCTCGGTTGATATTAAATGTTTTCAATACATTGCTGTATGCAAGGGCTTCTTCCAATTTACTTTTAACAGTTAACCCGCTATTTAATTCATCATCAGTAATTGAATCTGGCATATTTTTCTCCTAGGATATTATTCCTATTATACAACAATTAATGCGTAATGTCAACCAAAAAATTATACGGTTTCGTCTCATAATTCAAACTTAATAGATGGTTTAAATCTCTTATGTTGGACGAGTTAGTATTTCTGTTAAATCGTTTAGCACAATATATTTTGGTGATTCTACAGTTACGCCTAGCTGAGAAGAATGTGCATCGTCTGCACGAAGTTGAGCCACTGATACTGTCAATTCTCCTTCTACCCAATTACCCAGATCCCGAAAATCTTCTAAATCACCGTCGTACCCAGCGTATCCAGAATAATCAAGCTCATAATCAGCAGAATTTAAAAAGTACACGGCGATGTCTATTTCACTATCTTCACATAATCTTGCCCAAATTTCAAATGCATGTCCTGTAAAATCTATTCCGGGCGAAGGTGCTACAACTTTATAATATACCTTTTGATACACGGATGTGAGTCCAGTGAACCCAATACCAGGCGTTCCATACGCTAATCCAGATTCTGTTGTGTTATGTCCTAATTTTATACTACCAGCACGTTCTAACAATAGATGCCATTGTTGACTAGGTCCATATTCGGAACTAAAGGACGTTGCGTCTAAATCTGCTGAGATTCTGATTTCTCCTCCAGAATTAAAATAATGTCTACGAGAATCACCATCTAAGAATTGTACTCTAAATTCAAACCACTGATTATCAATGTCACTTTTCCATAATTCGTCGCCACTAATCTGCCCTCTAGGAAATAGTATTGGATTTAGATATGTGTTCATTGAACTCAATAAATTAGTCTGTACACTCATCTTACTCAGAGTGCATGCCAATTTATTTGAACGTAATTCATCGATATCATACTTAATATCTTCAATGTTGTCTAGTACTGTGCTAGTAAGTTTAAAGTTGCCATCTAATAATAAATTTGAAGTTGTTAGAGTCTTGCCCTGATGCGCCGCAGTAAATTGCAATGCATGAAATAAAGACATCCAATCTTTCTTCATTACTTTTCTACCCTTACCAATTATATTAACATATAATTGTTGTTGACCATAACCAGAATCTCCTGCGCCAATGGCAGTAATCTCGTTTAGATTATTTGCTAGTCCATTAAATTCATCAGAGTTGGTGAACCTAGCGTCTGGATTACTTTGCGGTGACATTTACCACTCCTTAATTTACCTGGATGGTTATCGTATAGTCAATAATAATTGTTCTGTTTGCAGATAGTAAAACTGGATGAAACGTAACATGTGTTACCATCAGAGTTTTATCTTCGTCTAGTGTATTATTATCTGTTACCCCACACATGAGACCTATTTCATCAAATGTGAATGCTGTCGTGCTTAGGGTATCAGTTGAACTATCTGTTTCTGGTAGACTAAGTGTTGGGTCAACCGCTTGTATTGCATCTTCGTAGTCAGCATGTGATACTTCAACTGAACACACGATTTTACTAGTGTTTGCTGGAACTGATTCATTATTTCCCATATCTTGTCCTGGGAAATAAACAGTATTCACAGTTTCTTGTTCATATGTTTTTGCATACAAAGTAGAGTTACTTGAGGTAATAGGAAGTTGATCATATGTGCCAAATACTCTAGGCGCACGATATGCTAATGTAGTGGTAGAATTTGATCCACCATTGCCGAATGCCATCCAGTTAACAACAGGAGGAGAGCCATTGGCATTAACACTTGTAGTTTTGCCACCCAAAGCAGATGCAAGAACATATGCCATATTACCCGGATGAATTGCGTTCCGTTTTTCTAATAGAACTTTGCCAGTCTCTTTATCATATATTTTTACTGTCCCAATTATCTGGGATGTTACATCATCTTTAAACATTATGGTCTCTCTTCTTTATATCAGAACTTATTATATTTATCATTTTTATATTATCTACTATTACAACAACTGCTTATCTGGTTGATCCACAAGAAATACAATAGTTTCGACTGATGACATAATATAGATATTGTCACCTACTTGTGCATCAATTGCTATACCATTGAATAACACTCTATCACTGATATTCAGCACCGCATCATCAATTCTATCATAATGCATAAACTCTAATACGCCAGTGTCAGCGCGTTCAATTGCTATAATTTGAACAGTGTTTGCTTCTGCGTATTTAAATTTGCTCTTATCAGTAACTGTTACCTGTTGATATCCCATGTCAAACGACACTGAGACTACGGCATCGGTGTCAATGACATCCATTGTGTGACCTCTACCTAAATTATCATATACTACAAATGACTTTTTGTCAAGTATCGCTGCACCTATACCACCAACAATACTCGTGTCGTAGTTGTCAATTCTAAGAATTGCAGAATCCAGTATTCTTGAATCTACAAACCCAGTGTCGATGCCGCCTTTGTCAGCAGTATATAGATACGGCGAACGAAGCAGTTGTCCTTGCTCATATGTGCCATCATCTAATTCAGGATGATTTTTATCTAGTGGTGCAATACCGCCATCTCTAACATCATAATCAAAACGACTATTGTTACCAAAATCAATTGTTAAATGCATCTTATGCAGAGCAGACATAGTAGCAGCTATAGTCTCCTCAACTGGATAATATCGATTTACATCGCGTATCTTAACATGGTATGGTTTTGCCTCCATAAGATAATCAATTGTATCTTGGTATGTATCTCTTTGATATATAGCATGTTGGCGTAGTGATTTATTAAACAATGATACATCGATATAGCTAGTTTTAAATAACCAGTCTGGATATGTTGTTTCAGTGTACATATATGAAAGCATACCAAAGAATATATCTTTGATAAAGTATGTTTCTCCGTAAGAATATAACATATTCAAAAGTTC
>TARA_R110001606_G_scaffold322826_1_pt1 | contig 12840 bp, 11 predicted proteins | sample TARA_R110001606 | Tara Oceans TARA_R110001606 (sample SAMEA4398315) | marine metagenome | biome: Polar Biome; feature: [SRF] surface water layer (ENVO:00010504); material: water (ENVO:00002006), including particulate matter (ENVO:01000060) such as... | depth 5 m | reverse complement strand
TTTCCCATCTTCCTCATTTTTTGTTGATCAAGGTGCTTCTTCTGATAATTTAACAGGAACTTTTTCTATAAATGGTATAACTTTAGTTATTACAGGTAGTGCTCATCACACTTCTTATAGTGGGGACTTTGTTAATACTTCTACTTTAATATATGTTCCTTCAGGCTCAACAGTTGCCCATACTGTAATTTCAGCTTCAGCTCATTTAGCTGCTAGTAGTTCTATAGCTCCTTATAGTTCTTCTTTAGAATTTATATCATCTTCAATAGAAGCTGCAGTTACAAATAATTTATTATTAACATATATTGGACAAAATTCCTCAGGTACAGGAAACAATCAAGTATTTACTTCAGGAAGTACTGCGGGTAGTAATACTGAATTTACTTTTGGAAATCAATCTAGTAATTCTGGACTTAATACTGAATTGTTTATACTAGAAACTTTAGCAGAAGGGAAAGTAATGAATAGCGTTGGACCTACAGGATCTAATGGTACTCTATTAAGCGGATCTATTGAAAATTATAGATGGGAAATCCAATCACCAGATGTAAGTAATGGAACTTTTAGTCTATTAGTTAGACAAGGAAATGATACAACAACTTCTCCTTCTATATTAGAAACATGGGGCCCATTATCTTTAGACCCAAATGCAGGAAATTATATAGAAAAGGTTATAGGTAACCAAACAGAAGAAGTAAAGGAAGATAGTGGAGAATATTATATAGAAAAAACAGGTGAGTATGCTAACCAATCAAGATTTGTTAGAGTAAAACAAGTACTCCACCCAACCCCAGAATATTTTGATAATAATGGTACTCCAAAATCTGAGTTTACATCATCAATCCCAATTACCTCCAGTGGTGTTTTTGGAGATGGTAGAGGATCTAATATACCCTCAACAACTGGAAATTATTATAAAAACATTTCAAATGATAATACCCAAGGTTTACAAGCAAGTGAATATTCAACTTCAATCTCCTTATTAGGAAATAAAGAAGCTTTTAAATATAATTTTATTTCAACTCCCGGATTAGTAGCTGATCCTACAAATTTTTCAAGCCATACTTCTCTAATAACCCAATTAATTTCTATGGTACAAGAAAGAGGAGATACTATGACTATATTAGATTTAGTAGGATATAATTCAAATATTTTACCTGTAATAACTAATGCGGGTCTTAGAGATACCTCATTTGCCGCTACTTATTGGCCCTGGACACAACTACAAGACCCAACTACAGGTCAACTACAATTTGTCCCAGCCTCAACTGTAATTCCTAGTATATATGCTCAGAATGATACTATAGCTTACCCATGGTTTGCCCCTGCAGGAGTAAATAGAGGTGTAATGACAAAAGTAACAGATGTTGAAAGGGTATTAACTCAAAAGAATCGAGATGAATTATATAAAAATAATATAAATCCTCTAATTAATGTTCAAACAGCAGGAGCTGCTCCTGTTGTTGTATTTGGACAAAAAACACTTCAAAAAAGAAAAACTGCTTTAGATAGAGTAAATGTAAGACGTTTATTAATTGAATTAAAAACTACAATTATTCAAATAGCAGATGGATTTGTTTTCGAACAAAACACAGATACTACAAGAAATAATTTTTTATCAGAAATTAACCCATATTTATCAACAGTACAACAACAACAAGGTTTAACTTCATTCCAAGTTGTTATGGACGAAACAAATAATACTCCTAATGTAATAGACAATAATCAGTTAGTAGGTCAAATTTTCTTACAACCTACAAGAACTGCTGAATTTATTATATTAGATTTTAATATATTACCAACAGGTGCAACTTTTCCTTCATAGTAATAGAATTTTAAAAAAATAATTAATATTTATAATAAAACATAAAAATGGCAAATTTTACAGTCTCTCCTGGAGTTTCGTTAAATGAAATTGACAATACTTTTTTAACTTCCCAACCCATACAAGCAGGCGCAGCTATTGTAGGTCCTACTGTAAAAGGTCCTATTGAACAACCTGTTTTAGTTACATCTTATAGTGAATATACAACTATGTTTGGTGATATTGTTGAAAGTGGTAGTCAAAATTATTCATACTTTACCTCAATTTCAGCATTTAATTATTTTAATTATGGTGGTGAATCATTATTAGTAGCTAGAATAGCTAGTGGATCTTATACATCAGCAACATCTTCAGCTATTCTGAATGGTCAGGGTACTGAAGCATTTTCTTTAGAAACTATTTCTGAGGGAGTTATCATGAATAATACTTCTAGTACTGAACCTGAATTAACTGGTGGTGGACTTGTTTCTGGAAGTAAAGATAATATAAGATGGGAAATTAATAGTTCAAACACTTCAGTAGGTAAATTTGATTTAACTATTAGAAGAGGTGATGATATTACTAATAAAAAAATTGTTTTAGAATCCTTCAATGGTATGAGCATGGATCCTAATTCTGATAAATATGTTGCTAAAGTAATTGGAGACCAAAAATTAACATACGACTCAGTAAATAACCAAATGACAACTACTGGGGAATATCCCAACCAATCTAGATTTGTTAGAGTAAAACAAGTACTTACCTCAACACCAAACGCATTAGATGCTACTGGGTCAATGAAACCAGAATTTACAGGATCTCTTCCTACAGCCGCAAGTGCTAGTTATCTAGGAAGAGGATCTTTTGGTGCAGCTACAGGAAAACCTTTTGTAGCCCAACCTGGTAGATTCTATGATAAAATAAATTCTGAAGCTACTGCATTTGGTGGTGTAGATACACAAGGAGTAATTGCTGGTAATTATGATAATATGGTTACTTTATTGAGTAATACAGATGATTATCAATTTAATGTATTATCAACACCCGGATTAACGGATGAAACACAAGCAGCTCAAATAACAAAAGTTATAACTAATACACAAAATAGAGGAGATAATTTATTTGTATATGACACAGTTAATCATGGTAGTACTGTAACAACAGCAGTTGCTAAAGCTGCTACAAGAGATTCTTCATATTGTGCTACATATTGGCCTTGGCTTAGAATTTCAGATCCAGCAACAGGTAAAAGAGTATTTGTTCCTGCTTCAACATTAATTCCTGGAGTTTATGCTTTTAATGATAGAGTTGCTGCCCCATGGTTTGCTCCTGCAGGTATTAATAGAGGAGGATTAAATACTGTCCTAAGTGCAGAATATAAATTAACAGCTGCAAATAGAGATACTTTATATACAGCTAATATTAACCCAATAGCTACATTACCAAGACAAGGAGTTGTAGTATATGGACAAAAAACACTTCAAAAAGAACCTTCGGCACTTGATAGAATAAATGTAAGACGTTTACTAATTGAACTTAAAAGTTTCATTGGTCAAATTGCAGAACAAGTAGTATTTGAACAAAATTCAATAATAACTAGAGGGTCATTTTTAGCAAGAATTAATCCATATTTAGAGAGTATCCAACAAAAACAAGGTTTGTTTGCTTTTAAAGTAATAATGGATGATTCTGTAAATACACCTGATGTAATAGATAGAAACCAGTTAATAGGTCAAATTTATATTCAACCTACAAGAACAGCTGAATTTATATCTTTAGATTTTATTCTAGAACCAACAGGGGCTGAATTCCCAAGTTAAAAAAAATAAAAAATTAAATATTTATAATAAAACAACACTAAAAACAAAATAATATGCCTATTTTATCACAAGGAGATATGTTCTTCACTCCATTTGAACCAAAACAATCCAATCGATTTTTTGTATCGGTAATTGATGGTGTGCCTGGATATTTAGTTAAAGGAGTATCTGCTATTTCCTTAAGCCAAACAGCTGTTCCTCTTAACCACATTAATGTTCAACGTTATGTAAAAGGGAAAACAATATGGCAACCAATTACTTTTACGTTATATGAATCAATTACACCTTCTGGAGCACAAGCAGTGATGGAATGGGTACGTTTAGGACATGAGTCAGTAACGGGTAGAGATGGTTATTCTGATTTCTACAAGAAAGATATTACTCTTAACGCATTAGGTCCTGTAGGGGATATGGTTGGAGAATGGCAAATTAAAGGTGCTGTAATTACAAGTGTAAACTTTGGTGATTATAACTGGGATGATGATGGCACAGTTGTTAACATTTCAGTTGAAGTTCAACCAGATTACTGTATATTAAATTACTAAAATTAGGTTTAAAAGTATATTTAAAAGCTTCACTTAATACGTGGAGCTTTTATTTTTCCTTGGTTATCCAATTAAATATCATTATATTAACAATATATACACAAAAATGAAATATAATAATTTACGTACGCTAATAAAAAAAGAATTAAAAAAATCTATAAACGAAGATTATCAAGATAAATTTAAAATGGTAGGTACTTTAACTACTAATATTAAAGAACGCCCCCAAAATGAAATTTATTCTGATATTAGAGCCATCCCAGGCATAACAGTAATCTCTTCAGAAGAGCCACTTTCATATAGTGAACAAGATTTAAATAATTTTAAAGCTATATTAAGTGTAAAAGTAGATGGTTACCCTTTTATAAAAAGTGGTGGATTTGATAGATCAAAAATGTTAGAAATAGCTAATCAAATACAAAAAGTCCCGGGAGTTAAACTTTTTCTTGTAGGAAAAAACGACATTTCACAAATTTAATATATGTATATCAAACAATTAAGTTATTTTTAATAAAAATTATGAGTGAATTTACAACACCAACTGAAAAAGTTGAATTACCATCAAAAGGGTTAATATACCCAAAAGAAAGCCCATTATCTTCTGGTACTATTGAAATGAAATATATGACAGCTAAGGAAGAAGATATCCTTATGAATCAGTCTTATATTAAAAAAGGTACAGCAATTGATAAATTGTTAAAATCGTTAATTGTAACTGAAATTGATTATGATGATTTAATAGTTGGAGATAAAAATGCTATTATGGTAGCAGCCCGTGTATTAGGATATGGTCCTGATTATACATTTGAATATGAAGGAGAAGAACATACAGTTGATTTAGGTCAATTAGAAAATAAATCTATAGATGATTCAAATTTTACTCAAGGTTTAAATGAATTCCCATATACTCTTCCTTATTCTAAAATGGGTATAACTTATAAGTTACTAACTAATAAAGACGAAAAAAATATAACTCGTGAATTAGAAGGATTAAAACGATTAAATAAAGAAAGTTCAGCTGAACTATCTACTAGGTTAAAGTTTATGATTACCTCCGTTGATGGTGATAGAGACATTTCTACAATTCGAAAATTTGTAGACAAAAGGCTATTAGCAAGAGATTCAAAAACTCTCCGTAAACATATAAAAAATTCCCAACCAGATGTAGATCTGACTTTTTTTCCCACCACAGATTCGTCTGGAGTCAATATCCCAATTGGGCTTAGCTTTTTTTGGCCTGACATTGATTAGTGCTAAAACTAGAAAATTAAGTTTATATAGACAAATTCATCAAATTTGTTTTCATGGAAAAGGAGGCTATGACTGGCATACAGTTTATAGCCTTCCTATATACCTACGAAATTTTATATTTTCTGAAATGCAAGCCCACTATAAAGAGGAACAAGAAGAAATTGAAAAAACACAAAACCCAAACACCCAAACCCTCTCACCACCAGTGTCCAATCCAAATAACCCTAAAAAGGTATACCCACCTAATTTCAAATCACCTACTTCACCTATTAAATATAAATAAAAGTTTGAACTTTAAATATTTATAATAAACAAACACACTATGGGTATTAAAAATGATGCTAAAGAATTAAAAGGAATTTTAGATAATATTAAAGTTTCTTTAGAGGGAGTAAATGATACTTCTGGGGATTTTGCATCAAATTTAAAAGATACTAATTCTTCATTATCTGAGATAGCTAAAATTTCTTCTGACTATTTAAGTAATTCTAAAGAAATTACCCAACTCTCATCAGACGAATTAAGTGCATTAGCTTCAAAGTTAGAAAAAGAAAGAGATTTATTAAAATCAAAAACTGCATTTTTAAAAGTTTCAAGAGATCAAAAATTAGAGGGATTAGAAGAATTAAAAAATCAAAAACACTTAATAGATAGTGAAGTAAAAAGACTATCAAGTGTTATGCATCGTTCTAACACCCAACAAAAGTTTCTAGATAAGCAATTACAAAAACAAAAATCTATAAACAGTAATATAAGTCTTGAAGAAAGTTTAATTGACGATGCAAATGTTGCCTTAGAAAATGGGGAAAAACTTTTAGATAAGCAAGGTAAATCACTTGATGGTATACAAAATAAGCTAAAAAGAGCTGCTAAAACCTCCAAGGGTATGGAAGGTTTAGGCAAAGCTCTAGATAAGATAGATATCCCTTTTGCCAATCTATTAAACCCTCTTCAATTAATAAACCAACTTATTCAGTTTATGGTAGGAGGGTTTTTAGAATTTGATACTATTATAGGAGATACAGCTAAAAGCATGAATATGACTTATGCTGAAGCTGAAGCAACTAATAGAGCTGCCATGAAAATCAGCAAAACTATGGTTGATATAGATGGCAATGCAAAAGAATTAAGTGTTACATTCAAGGAAATAACAAAAACAAACGTAGCACTTCAAAATTCATTAGGAACTAGTGTTGGTATTCAAGATTTAAATAAAGGATTACAGGAAGGTATAGGCTTAATGGCTGAATTTGAAAAATTTGCTGGGCTTTCTTCTGATGAAACACAAGGTATATTAAAATTTTCTTTAGGTACTGGAAAAGAAGTTAAAAGTAGTGTTAAAGAATTGATGGCAGGATATAAGGTTCGTGGTCTTCAAAGTAAGTTAATGCTAAATGAAAAAGATGCTATGAAAGCAATTTCAAAAACATCTAAAGCCACTCAATTATCAATTAAGGGAGGTGCTCAAGGATTAGGAGAAGCACTAGCTGCTGCCAAAGCACTAGGAACTAGTTTAGATAAAGTAGATGGTATAGCAGGAAGTATATTAAATTTTGAAGAATCTATTGCAAGCGAGCTTGAAGCTGAATTATTAATTGGTAGAGATTTAAATCTTGAAAAAGCTAGACAAGCAGCCTTAGACAATGACTTAGCCACCCTAGCTTCAGAAATAGCTAAAAATGTAGGATCAGCAGCTGAGTTTAGTGGCATGAATCGTATCCAACAAGAAGCAATAGCTAAAGCTGTTGGTATGACTAGAGAGGATTTAGCAGCATCTTTAATGGAACAAGAAGCTTTACAAGCAGTATCTGCAAATTCTGTAGAAGATGCTTATGAAAAACTTATGGCATTAGATTCTGAAACTGAAAAGCAAGAATATTTAAATCAGTTAGGTAATGAATCATTAGCTAAACAATTTGAACAAAAATCTATACAAGAAGGTATCACAGCATCTAAAGAAAAGGAACAACAAGAATTAGTAGCTAGTGTAAAATCAATGGCGGACTTAGGTAAACAAATCCAGAGTTATCTTGATAAAGCTAGAGAAGTTTTCCATACTCTCGGTGGTTGGAAAAGTGTATTTGTTGTTTTAGGGGGTATTATGACAATGAAATTAGTAAAAGGAATCGCTACTTTTGGAAAAGGTTTGAAAGATGGACTAAGAGGGATGAGATTATTAAATAAGCTTTCTAAAAGTGAAGCTCGTTCAAGTATAGTAGGTGGAGCCTTTAAAATGGCTGGAAGTGCTGGAATAATAGGTGCAGCTTTAGTAGGTGGTATAATAGCTAGTGGTTTAACTTATTTAGCAATGGCTGATGATTTATTTTCTCCCGGAGGTGGAAAAAGTGGATACGGAAACCGTACTTTAATGGGACCTGAAGGAGCAATTGCATTAAATGATAAAGATGATATTGTCGCTGGAACAGATTTATTCAGTAAAGGTAATGATGTTTCTTCTGAAGGTGGTGGAGCTACTAAGATGAGAGGAGCTGGGGCAATGAGTATTGGTTCCGATATGTCATCTGTTGTAGCAGCTATTAATAGTTTGGGTGCTAAAGTTGAAGCAATGGCTAGTCGACCTATTAATGTAGGTGTAGGTAGTACACAAATAATAGAAGCTACCATAGGTAATAACCCAAATACTGTTGGGGTTGAAACTGGTAAAAATGATTTTGAAATTAATTAAGCTAAATTTTAATAATTTATAATATTTATAATAAAATACAATAATATTATGGGACTAAAACAGATGTTAACAAACGGTGACTCTACTTTATCAACAACAGATTTTAATACCGTAGACTATAGTTCTAATCTTAGTAACTCTAATGCAGCTGTTATTAATAGTTTAAATGATTTATCCTTAGGTGGAAATACTCCTGCAGTTAATCCACTATCTACAAATCAATCTATCCTACATGCAACTCCCACAGGATTACCTGGACATTCTTTAGATGCTCCCTTTTCATCTGTCCCTGGATTTGCAGATTATAATGATGGGGTAAATAATACTTTACCATTCCCATCATCATTAGATCGAACTAACTTTATAGGAGTAGGTGTCGGAAACTCCTTAATAATGCAGTCAAAATTGCATGCTACACCTGCTGGAAATCCTGGATATTCTTTAAATGGGATGTGGCTTAATGAAGCTCAATCTAACGCTAACCTGACTTATGATGATGGTGTACCAAATACAGTACCCCTCCCATCTCAAATAGATTTAAATGGAGTTATTCCTGCAACATCAAATCATAATAATCCTGTTCCTGGAGCTTCAACTCAAGCTTTACCTTATATTAATAATTTACCAATATAATAAAATATGGGATTACTAGATAAACTACAAAATGACGGATCAACATTATCAGTAAATAATGGACAAGCCCCACCAACAAACCCATTATCTACAGACCAATCCAAATTACATGCTACATCAGGTGGTGGACCAGGAGCTTCTTTTGGTAATAATAACTTAAATACCAATCTCCCAGGATTTTTTGAATATAGAGATGGGGTACAGAATGTTGTTCCATCAATGACAACTTTAAGTAAATTTGGAATACATAACCAATTACATAATGTAGGTCCCGATAATCCCTCTTTTGGAGCATCACTATTACATGCCTCACCTCAAGGTGCCCCTGGATTTTCTTTAACTGGGTTATTGGGCCCTGGAAGTGGTGGTAATTTAGTAAATTTTTATATAAATCATGTATTTGTATATGATGATGGCATTCCTAATAATTCACCTCCAAACCCCTCTACTTTAGATTTAAATGGAGCTATTCCTCAATTCTCTAATCATGGTAACCCTCTTGGTTTTCAAGCTACTAATTTACCTTATAGTCTAAATGTAATAACAGATCCATAAAAAATAATAATAAAATTAAATACAAAATATGGGACTACTAGATAAACTACAAAATGACGGATCAACATTATCAGTAAATAATGGGCAAACAGTAACACCTAACCCATTGTCTACAGATCAATCTAAAATGCATGGTACTTTAGATGGCAACCCTGGATATTCATTAGTAGGAACAAAACCAACAGGTTTAGAAGATGTTCCTTTATTTTATAAGCAGTATGATGATGGAGTAGTAAATCCATTACCATTCCCATCAAGGTTAGATTTAAATGGAATTATTCCAAAATCATCAGGACATAATAATGACTCCTATAATGCTTCTTCTCAACCTTTACCTTATACTAATATTAATAATATACCAAAATAATAAAATATGGGATTACTTCAAATATTAAATGGTGAACAAAACCATAGTTTTTATGGGGGGAATGGAGTAAACTCTGTTTCATTTCAAAATAATTTTGGTCAAAGAAGAATAGGATATGTTGGGGGTTCTTTTTTACCTAAATCTGAAAAACCTTATATAACAATCCCAATCCCAGATACATTTACTGAGGATATAATACCTTTTAACCCAAATTTAAATGGTTTTTCTGCACAAAATCCAAGTCCATTATCTACACAACTATCAAATAGTGTCCCTGGAATAACAAATTTTATAGACTCTATTTTTGCTGTAGGGGGTACAGACCAAAATAATTCTTCTAAAAATATTCGATATCAATCTAATACTTGGGGTCAAGATTTTTTAAATAGAGGAAATTTATTTGGATTTGTTAGAGCTCGAGATGATTTAAGAAGAATTACTAGTTATTATTTTGATGGTAATAAAGGCTTACTTTTTACAGCTAAACAAAATTTACTTTCAAGAGTAGGAACAGGGTTCGGATCAGAAACCCCTAAAACCCCGGCAAATCTTTTTGGGTTTGCAAAAGATGGAGTATATTCACCAACTTCCACATTAGCCCAAGTTGCTATAAGTGGAATTGGTGGTCATCTTAATAAACAAGGCATAGACCCAACAGGATTAATTCCTTTCCTTAAATTACCGAAATACCAAGAAATAAATAGGGAAAACCCAGAAGAAAATGGGTTTAAAGGGAATCGATTAGTAAAAAAATTAGAAAGGATTGCTAAAAATGAAAAGAGTAGTTTTTTTGATTTTAAAAAAAATATTATAGAAGAATATGGTGGTGGACCAGGATCATTTTTAGGGATTGGTAGGACTAGAATAAAATATGGTACTGATAGTAGTGGAAAAAATAAATCTAATGCTATAATTACTAAAAAAGATTTAAGTAATAAATTTGAATTTAGTAATGGTTTCTTTACATGGGATAATGAAGATTTTAATGGGGTTGTTAAAATTACAGGAGAAACCTTCCCCGATTTTAGAACTAGACTTATTGAAGAATTATATGGAAATGCAGTTAATAATGGTAATAATACATTTTTAAGTTTATCTCCTGATTATAGAAAATTTAATATTGAAAAAAGATTAAATTATAGAAGTGGTGGTGCTAAAGGTAATATTTTAAACTATACAAGAGGAAAAAGAGATATTAAAGGGAATTTAATAGATGGTGATAAGATTAATCTAACTTCTATTTACAACCGTCCAACTGTTTCCGATTCCCCAGACCTTAAAGATCTTTGTAATTTTAGAATTGGAGTTTTAGATAATTCAACATTTGGTGATACTCAAATATCTAAAAATTGGATACATTTTAGAGCTCTTTTAAAGGGTTTTAAAGAAAACTATAAAGCAAGTTGGAAATCCCAAGAATATATGGGCAGAGCTGAAAAGTTTTATAGGTATAACAGTTTTGATAGAGATATAAGTTTTTCTTTTGACTTAGTATCATTTTCTAAACAAGAATTGATGCCTATATATAAAAAACTAAACTATTTAGCCTCAACTTTAGCCCCATACTACTCAGATCAAGGGTATATGCAAGGTAATATAGTTCAACTTACCATAGGTGATTATTTACATGAACAACCAGGTTTTATATCTTCAATAGGTATAGACATTGATGATGATGCTCCATGGGAAGTTAATTTAGGATTAGATGGTGAAGTAGAAGAAGATAATGATACTATAGTTAGACAAGTTCCACATAGAGTACAAGTAAGTATAAACTTTACTCCAATTCATACATTTAGACCAGAAGTACAAGAATTATTCGGATCTAATTTTAATAAAGGTTTAGCTTCTGAAGGTGATAATATTGATTATGGTGATCAAAAATATATAGCTTTAAAGAATAATATTCAAGATGGGGATGGATATAAAACACCATTAACAGGTCCTATAGCAAATAATCAATTAAACAGTAGTAACCAACCAAATAATGTAAATAATAACACTATATTAGGTGCTGCTATACAAGCAGGTGTTAGTGACCAAACGGCATTGTCAATAGCATCTTCACTAATTTACTAGTAAAAACAGACTATGAGCAGATATAATAGAGTTCCTGAAACATCTACAGAAGAAGATAAAAGAAAAAGATACATAAATGTAAAGTATCCTTTGATACTGCCTTCTTCTTCGGATATTTACGTACGTACTGGTAAAGGTGATAGATATGATACTTTAGCATTATCTTATTATAATGATTCTAGCTTATGGTGGGTTATTTTGTTATCAAATCCAAACCAAAAATTTGATTCATTATATCCAAATATAGGTTCACAACTTCGTATCCCTTCACCTGATAGGATATCTAGCATAATAGCAGATTATAATGTATTAAATGGTTTTTAAAAATGGCAATAGTAGGAGAAGATTTAGATAAATATGTTTGGGAACAAATTATAGCCAGACAAGAATTTTTAGGTAATGCAAATAAAACTGATAATAATTTAGTTTTTTTTAATGCTAAAACCTCTTGGGTAAAACTAGCCTCAGGAGTATTCCTTGAAGATAGTAAAGCAATTGAGCTAGCATCTACTACAGGTGGAGTTCAATTTATAAAGGGGATGGGATTAGCTAAAAACCATATTTTAAGTAGTGGTCTTTCTTCTTTTAATAGTTCAACTAAATCTTTACAACAAAGAGGAGGATTAAATACTTCTAATATCTCTAACAATTCTTACGATATTACCCCTGAATTTGGGATAGTTCCTATGCCTGGGTTAAAAGATGTAAGTATAAAATCTTTAAATAGAGGATCATTAAAAAAAGCAAGAGTAAAATTAAGAGTTGAAAACTATCAACAGCTTCAAATAATAGATACTCTTTACTTAAGATTAGGTTACACCTTATTACTTGAATGGGGGAATAGTATTTATTTAAGTAAAGATCAAAAATTAATAAAACCCACCTCTACTTTTTTAGAAGAAACTTTTTTTAATTTAGGAAAGAACCAATCATACCTTAACCTTTTACCTCAAATAGAAAAATTAAGAGACTCCTCTAACGGAAATTATGATGGTTTTATAGGTAAGGTTTCAAATTTTGATTGGAATTTTAATGAAGATGGTTCTTATGATATTAATTTAGAATTAATAAGTTTAGGAGATGTAATAGAATCTTTAAAA
>TARA_R110001606_G_scaffold349317_3_pt1 | contig 12842 bp, 12 predicted proteins | sample TARA_R110001606 | Tara Oceans TARA_R110001606 (sample SAMEA4398315) | marine metagenome | biome: Polar Biome; feature: [SRF] surface water layer (ENVO:00010504); material: water (ENVO:00002006), including particulate matter (ENVO:01000060) such as... | depth 5 m | reverse complement strand
CGCCGAAGGCGGCCCGAAGGGTGAGTGGCAACGCCACGAATCAAATAGGACCCCCAACAGGGCGTCAGCGGCGGTAAGAGATATAGTCTCACGGTCATTGCTCTTGCAGGACACCATGGAATCTCCCACAGCGGCGCTGTAGCCCTATTTGTTTCTCGCCCAGAAACAAGGCCCACCCGGTCTGCCCCGTGCTGCCCCCGGTTCCATCCTGGTAACGTCCGCCCGGTGCAAAGCGCTTGCAGCCCACCCGCTTTTCCGCTATTCCGAAAAGAACGATAAAAAGGGGTTCGGGGATCGATGAACAAAACCACCATGGCGATGCTGCTGGCGCTGGCCGCGCCCGTCGCCGCCCAGCAGGCCACGCCTTTTATCATTGGCGGCGAGGAAGCCTCCATGCAGTGGCCGTGGGCGGCGCTGATCGACATCAGCGGCCCCGCCGGCGGCCTGTGTTCCGGTATGCAGCTCTCGCCCAACTGGGTGCTCACCGCCGCCCACTGCATGTTCGCCGAAGACTCCCAACTGCGCGCCAACGCCAGCGAGATCGGCGTGGTCCTGGGCAGTGCGCCGCTGAGTTTCGCGCTGCTGCGCCCCATTGAAGACTATTGGATTCCCAGCGCCTATCAGGCGTTTGGCGACTATCACGATGGCAACGACATCGCGCTGATTAAACTCGCCGAGCGGGCCAACAACGGCGACTTCCCCAGCATCGTCGACAGCGCCAGCCAGGCCGAGCTGGAAAGCCGTAACGCCAGCGGCCGCGACGAAGCCCTCACCGCCATCGGCTGGGGCGTGACACAAAGCGGCAGCGACACCATTCCCGGCACCCTGCAACAGGTGGCGTTGGATTACGTGCCCTTCTCCACCTGCAATCAGGCCTGGAACAACCAGCTCGACGGCCCCACCATGCTGTGCGCCGCCGAGCTCAACCCGGTGCAAGGCCAACGCCAGGACACCTGCTCCGGCGACAGCGGCGGCCCACTGTTTATCGGCGAAGACAAATACCCCTATGTGGTCGGCCTGACCAGCTTTGGCGAGCCGCAATGCGCGGGCAGCCGGCCCACCGTCTACACCCGCCTGATCAGCCAGGTGGGGTTCATCGAGCAGGCCTCGCTGAGCGGCGGCGATCCGCTGGTGGACGCATCGCTGATCGATGTCGAACCGCGCCTCTATGCGCCCACCGGCGTTGCCATCGACGTGCCGGTGGCGGTAAAGAACGCCAGCGTCACCAACACCGTCATCAAGCCCCAGGTGGGCGGCGCCAGCTCCAACGACCGCATCCGTTACGATTTTCAATGGGGGGATTGCGACGGTTCACTGTCCGGCGGCTGCCAGCCGGTGGAGAGCCTGGCGGCCGGCGCACAGACCGACATCGGCATCGTGCACGTCACCGCCCAGAGTGAATTCCACGCCAGCCCGACCCTGGTGCTGAGCACCGAACAGCCCGATTACCGCCCGCTCAATAACCGCCGCCCGGTGACCCTGGTGTTTTCCGACCGCCCCGACCTGAGCGTGACCGGCCAGCTCACCGACATTGGCTACCGCGGCGACGCCGGCGAGGCGACGCTCACCGTCACGGTAAGCAACCCTTCCACCGTGGCCGACGCCGACGCCGTGTTCCTGGATCTGGCGCTGCCGGTGAACACCACCCTGAGCAGCAGCTCGCTGCCCTGCGACACCTCCTGCTCGCTGGGCACCCTGGTCAGCGGCGCCAGCCGCACGCTGACCTTCACGCTCAGCAACAGCGCCCCGCAAACCGGTCAGGTGCGCGTGCAGGTCAGCGACACCAACGGCGGCGACTTCCCCGACGACAACAACCTTTACGTCGCCACCCTGAGCTATCCGCCACGCCCACCCGCGAGCAGCGGAGGCGGCGGCGGAGGCATCGCTCCCTGGCTGTTGGTGGTTCTCGCCGCCGGCCTGTGGCGGCGCTCGACGCAGCCAGGCTAAGCGGCTTCGCCGGGCTCGCGCCGTGCGATCAGGTTCATGGCGGTGAGCGTGGCCACCACCTCGTCGTTTTGATTGATCGCCTCGAGCCGTGAATGCACCAGGCCACGATCAGGCTTGGAGCGCGACAACCGGGTCTCGACGGTGCTCACTCGCAGCCGCAACTGGTCACCGGGCCGCACCGGCACCCGCCAACGCACCTCGTCCACCCCCGGTGACGCCAGGCTCGCCACCGACGTCACGTAATGATCCACATACAGCCGCATCATCAGCCCCACGGTGTGCCAGCCGCTGGCGATCAGGCCGTTAAACGGCCCCCGCGCCGCGGCGTCCGGGTCGATGTGAATGCTCTGTGGATCGAACCGCCGCGCGAACTCAATCAGCTCGTTCTCCTCCACCTCGATGGGCCCGAATTGGTATTCGGCGCCCTTGTGGTAATCCTCGAAATAGCGCTGATCCCTGGGCGTATCGAATTGAGACAGGTTCATGCTGATTCTCCTTCGCAAACGTCACCGGCTCTGGCGGCGCGAACGTCATCGTTCCCCCTGGCCAACCGCGGGTCAACCGATAACCACACCCGCGGCGCAAGCCTGTGCTACAGCGCCCCTGTGGGAGCGGTCCCCGACCGCGAACCGAGCCGGAGGCGAGGCGGGCCCGGCAACATCGATTCGCGGTCAAGGACCGCTCCCACACCAGAATCCAACCCCGGCGCGAGCCTGTTGTTCCCTTCAACTTGTTCCCCCGCCCCCACTGCGATCACCGCCCAGGCGCATCGCTGCGGAACAGCCGCTCCAGATAGGTAAGCAGATAGTCGGCGTCGGTGAGCGGCGCGCGATAACCGAGATAGCCATCCGGACGCATCAGCCAGAGCCGGCCGCCGTCGCCGTAGGTCTGCTCGAACTGATCGTTTTCGTCGTACCACAAATGCACCCGCGCGCCGATCCGGTCGACCGCGTCGGTTTCGAATGCCTGGCGGCCGATCACGGTGATGCGCAGTTCATCCAGGTATTCGTCGGGCAGCCGCGAAAGCAAGGCGTGCAGAATCACCCGCGAACGGTGGTCGGTCTCTTCACCAAGCTGCACCAGCAAATGATGCACTGGTTGCTTCAACAGCGTATGCACCCGCCGCTCACCGCCGTCGCGCTGCGAAAGCAAGGTGGCATCGGGCATCCGGTCACCGGGCAACGGCCCCTGGCGGCGCCAGCCGAGGGCGGCGTCCGGGCCGGCGTCGACCAGCGGTGATTGTCGATAGTCCACGTCAAGCTGGCTGGCACGGCGCAGGATGCGGCGGCCCAGCTGCGGGCGATTGCCGGCGAACCGCAGCAGCGAATCACGGGCGCCGCGCAGCACCCGCGCGCGCACCAGCGACGCCCGCGATAACGCGTCCACGCCGCGCAGCATCTCCTCGGCCACCGGCCGGCGCTCCTGGTGGTAGCTGTCCAGCAACGCCCCACCACCGCGCCCGCGGCAAAACAGCACCAGCTTCCAGGCCAGGTTGAAGGCGTCGGCGATGCCGGTGTTCATGCCCTGCGCCCCGATCGGGCTCTGCACGTGGCAGGCGTCGCCGGCGAGCAGAATCCGGTTGCGTCGATAATGGCTGACCAGCCGTCGCTGGATCGCGAAATGGCTGATCCAGTGCGGCTCGGAGAGCGTCTGTGGCTCACCGAACGCCTCGTTGAGGCGCTCGTGCAGCAGCGTCATGTCCGGTACGTCGGCGCCGCCGGTCTCGCCACCGGCGGCGGCAGCGTCTTCGTCCTCGTCCTCGTCCTCGGTAAGGTCGTCCAGGGTGGCGATCAAACGCCAACCCTGGGGCAGAGGCAGGGCCATCAGCGTGCCGCCGGCCAGCAGGAAACCGTGGAAACGGTCCCGGGGCAGATCGGTTTGCCAGTCCAGGTCGGCGAGCACGAAACGCTCGCGGGCGTCGTCGCCGTGGCCGGTGAACGGCAAACCGAGCAATTCGCGCACCCGCGAGTGGGCGCCGTCGGCACCCACCATCAGCAGGGCGCTGACCGTCACTTCGCCGTCCTCACGGCGCACCCGGGCACGAACACCGGCGCCATCCTGCTCGAAATCGAGCAGCTCGGCGCCGCGCCAGATGTCGCCGCCCAGCAACCGGAAACGCTCTTCAAGCACCGCCTCCAGGCGGTTCTGCGGGCAGCAAAGCAATTCCGGAAACGGCGTGTTCAACTCGCTCAGAACCAGGCTCAACAAGGGCGGCTTATCGCCGCGCACGCCGTCGCCGTGAATGTCGATGGCATGATAAGCGATCGATTCCCGGCGCACCGGCTCGAGCAGATTCATGGCGTCGAGAATTTCCAGGCTGCGCGCGTGCAGGCTCAGCCCGCGCGACCACGGCTGCGGCTCGGCGCGCTGTTCGATCAACCGGCAGGAGACCCCGCTGCGCAGCAAATTGATGCCCAGCACCAGGCCGGTGGGCCCGGCGCCGATGATCAGAACTTTGGGTTGCCGTGATCCCGTCATCATCGCCACGATGCTACCATTGGCTGAGACAGGCGCTGGTTGAGACTATGAAAACCCGTCATGGGCAAGTGACTCCTTACATCACGAAAGATGGCACCGAAATCCGCGAGCTGATGCACCCGGCGGTGCACGGTGCGCTTGGCGCGCGCCGGCAATCCCTGGCCGAGGCGCGATTGCCGCCCGGGGCACGCAGCCTGCCGCATCGCCACGGCAACAGCGAGGAAATCTATCATATCAGCGCCGGCGCCGGGCGCATGATGCTGGCCGGCGACTGGTTCGACATCGCCGCCGGCGACACCGTGGTGATTCCACCGGGCACCGACCATGACCTGCACAATACCGGCCAGCACACCCTGGTGGTGATCTGTGCCTGCTCGCCGCCCTACGACCACGACGACACGGCCCTGCTGTGAAGATCATCCATGTCGATTGCGACTGCTTTTACGCCGCCGTGGAAGTGCGCGATGACCCGCGCCTGCGCGGCCGGCCGGTGGCGGTGGGCGGCGACCCCAACCGGCGCGGCGTGATCGCCACCTGCAACTACCCGGCGCGGGAATTCGGCGTGCGCTCGGCGATGGCCTCGTCCCAGGCATTGCGGCTGTGCCCGGAGCTGGTGATCCTGCCGCCGGATTTCGACAAGTACCGGCGCGTCTCGAGCCAGATCCAGGAGATCTTCCGTTCCTTCACGCCCCTGATCGAGCCGCTCTCTCTGGACGAAGCCTTTCTCGACGTCACCGACACACCCTTGCACAGCAACAGCGCCACCCGCATCGCCGAGGCGATCCGCCAGCGGGTGCGCGAGCAACTGCGCATTACCGTCTCCGCCGGCGTCGCCCCCAACAAGTTTCTTGCCAAGGTAGCCAGCGACTGGCGCAAGCCTGACGGCCTGTTCGTGGTGACCCCGGATCAGGTTGAAGCCTTTGTCGCCGCCCTGCCGGTGAAGCGCATCTCCGGGGTCGGCCGCGTCACCGAAGACAAGCTCACCGCCCTGGGCATTCACACCTGCGGCGACCTGCAACGTCTGGGCCGCACCGAGCTGGCCCGTCATTTTGGCAGCTTTGGCGAGCGGCTCTACCACCTGGCGCGCGGCGAGGATGATCGCCAGGTGCAGACCAGCCGGCGGCGCAAATCGGTGAGCGTGGAAAGAACCTACCATGAAGATAAGCGCACCCTGTCGGAATGGCAGCGCGAGCTGGACGACTTGCTGGAAAAACTGGAACAGCGGGTGGCGCGGCTGGACGCGCACTACGTGATTCAAGGGCTGACCGTGAAAGTGCGTTACAACGATTTCCGCATCGTCAGCGCCGACTCCACCGGCTCACGCCTGCAGCGCGAACCGTTCGCGCGGCTCCTGGAGCAGCTTTGGGAAAAGCGCGCCGACCCGGCCCGGCTGCTCGGCCTGGGGGTCAAACTGCGCGATCTGAAAAGCCCGCAGCAGCCGGATCTGTTTCCCGACGAGCGCGACGCCGCCCTGCGCTCACAGCGTGCGGGCGAACTCTGAAGGCGCCATCGGCTGACGCAAACGCGCGTACAAGTCCGTGCTCACCAGGCCATCCACGATCTCGCGCCCGCGCCGGCGCACCGGCTCAATCTGCGATGCCAGGTAACCGTCCACCACCGCGAGCCGCTCGGCGCACTCACTGAGCGCCGCCGGGCAGGGGTTGCGATCCGCCTCGCGCACGGCGTTATCCAAATCGTTCAAATACTTGAGCAACATGCCAGACTCCGTTGGCCAGCCTCGGTACCGGGCCGCCACACACCAGACTATGACCCGGACATGACCACTTCGTGACCCGCCGACCCCACAGCCCTCATCTTGCCCCGGCCACCGCCAATTAGCATCGGGCAAACCGACCGGCGGTGATGAAATGATGTAAAACAAGTCGATACGGATGCAGCGCCAGCCGGGGCCGGTCTGGATTGTACTGTTTTTGTGGGAGCGGTCCTTGACCGCGAATCGGCGCTGCCAGGCTGCTCCTCGCCTTCGGCTCGGTTCGCGGTCAAGGACCGCTCCCACATAAGATCAAAGGATGTCGCGGGCATGGCGGAATGCTTAGTGTCGAAGAGGCGCGGGCACGGCTTCATCGCCCGGTAGACCTCAACCGCGCTGTATCCTGTATCCTGCATCCTGCATTTGTATTCGCATAGGAACACTATGACCGCCAAGGTATCCACCATCGTCGCCCCGGAAGGCAGCCTGGAAGTGCTCAGCCAACAGGAAGTCGAGCGTTTGCGCGACACCTCTGGCAAGGGCCTGCACGATTTACTGCGCCGCTGCTCGCTGGCCGTGCTCAACGCCGGCACCCCCACCGACGACAGCCGCCAGGTGCTGGAGACCTACAAGGATTTTGATATCCAGGTGATCCAGGAAGACCGCGGGCTGATGCTTAAGCTGGACAACGCCCCTGCCGGCGCCTTCGTGGACGGCCGCATGATTCGTGGTATCCGCGAGCACCTGTCGGCGGTGCTGCGCGACATCGTCTACGTGGCCAATGAGATTCAACACGGCGGGCGCTTCGATCTGGACAGCGGCGAGGGCATTACCAACGCGGTGTTCCATATCCTGCGCAACGCCGGCGTTCTGCACGCCGGCGAGCTGCCCAACCTGGTGGTGTGCTGGGGCGGGCATTCCATTTCCCGCGAGGAATACGATTACGCCAAGAGCGTGGGCTACCAACTGGGCCTGCGCCATCTGGACATCTGCACCGGCTGCGGCCCCGGCGCCATGAAAGGGCCCATGAAAGGCGCCCACGTGGCGCACGCCAAACAACGCCGCCGCCAGGGCCGTTATCTGGGCATTTCCGAGCCGGGCATCATCGCCGCCGAGGCGCCCAACCCGATCGTCAACGAGCTGGTGATCATGCCGGACATCGAGAAACGGTTGGAAAGTTTCCTGCGCGTGGCGCACGGCATTCTGGTGTTCCCCGGCGGCGTTGGCACCACCGAGGAAATTCTCTATCTGCTTGGCGTGTTGCTGCACCCGGACAACCAGGACATTCCCCTACCGGTGGTGTTCACCGGGCCGGCCAGCAGCGCCGACTACTTTCGCCAGGTGGACCGCTTCATCCGCTACGCACTGGGCGACGCCGCCGCCGAACGTTATCGGATCATCATCGACGACCCGGAAGCCGTGGCTCTGGCCATGCGCGACGGTGTGCAAGCGCTCACCCAGTTCCGCCGCGATCACGACGATGCCTTCTACTTCAACTGGCGCCTGACCGTGCCGTTCGATTTCCAACGCCCGTTCGTGCCCAGCCACGAACACATGGCCGCGCTCACCCTGCGCACTGATCTGCCGGTGCACGATCTCGCCGCCAACCTGCGCCGGGCGTTCTCCGGCATCGTCGCCGGCAACGTCAAGGAGGCCGGTATCCGCGCCATCGATGAGCACGGCCCCTACCGCCTCAGCGCCGAACCCGGCCTGATGGCGCAAATGGACACCCTGCTGCAAGCGTTCGTCGCCCAGAACCGCATGAAACTCCCCGGCAGTCACTACGAACCGTGTTACGTGCTGGAGTAGCAGGCGGCTGCGCCGCCCGATTCAGGTGCTGGATACAGGATTCAGGATTCAGGATTCAGGATACAGCGCGAAGCCAGGTCGTTCCGGGTGTTGTAGATCGGCGCCGCGAATCTGGCGTTAACAACGCGGGCAGGGCCATTCCGTACTAAGGCGCCTGCCCGCGCTGAATCCTGCATCCTGAATCCTGCATCCTGAATCCTGCATCCTGAATCCTGCATCCTGTGTCAGCGGCCAAAGGCCGCCTTACCGCGGCTGCATGCGAATGCCGCCGTCCAGCCGGATGGTTTCGCCGTTCAGGAAGGTGTTTTCCACCATGTGGCAAACCATGGCGGCGTATTCCGGGGGGTTGCCGAGGCGTTTCGGGAACTGGGTCATTTCGATCAGCGGCAGTTTCACCTTGTCCGGGGCGGCGTTCATCAGCGGCGTGTTGAAGATGCCCGGGGCAATGGTGTTGCAGCGGATGCCCAGCGGCGCCAGGTCGCGGGCAATTGGCAGGGTCATGCCGACCACGCCGCCCTTGGTGGCGGCATAGGCCACCTGGCCGACCTGACCATCGAAGGCCGCCACCGAGGCGGTATTGACGATCAGGCCACGCTCGTTATCGTCACCCGGTTCGTTTTCGGCCATCACCGCGGCGGCCAAGCGGGCCACGTTAAAGGTGCCGATCAGGTTGATCTGAACCACGGTGGAAAACACACCCAGGTCATGGGGTTTGTTGTCCCGCCCCACGGTTTTCATCGCCGAGCCCACGCCCGCGCAATTCACGCAGATATGAATCGCCCCGAACTTGTCTTTGCTGGCGTCGATGGCCGCTTTCACCGAGGCTTCGTCGGTAACGTCGGTGGCCACGAACCCGGCGGCGTCGCCCAACCGGGCGGCAGCTTCCAGGCCACGCTCCTGGTCCCGGTCGAGAATCATCACCCGCGCGCCCTTGGCGACCAGCGCCTCGGCGGTGGCCAGGCCCAGCCCGGAGGCGCCACCGGTGATCACGGCCACTTTACCTGCGATATCCATTCTGTCTCCTTAACGGTCTGAATCGACGATCCAGGTTCGCCACCCGATGGCGGCCAACTCGAAACGGTTAAAAAACGAAAAAACATGCCCATCCGCGGGCCGGCAACCATGGCGTCTTTACCGCGGTCGGTGCATGTTGGGGCAAACCAGTATACCAGTGCAGGGAGGCATGGCATTGTTACTTCCGTTCAGCGCCAGCTTCACTCTGGTCAAGGGCCACTCCACCCAGGAACGCCTATGCATCAACTCGATCCACAATCCGCCGCCCCGCCCCTGCTCGCGCGTCTGCTCACGACCCGGGCTTTCAGCGAGCAGTTGTGTGAACCGCTGACGGCGGAGGACATGGGCCTGCAGGCGTGCCCCGAAGTCAGCCCGCCACGCTGGCATCTGGCGCACACCACCTGGTTCTTCGAGACGTTTATTCTTAAGCCCCACCAGCGCGCCTACCGACCGTTCGACGAACGTTTCGAGTATCTGTTCAACAGCTACTACAACGGCATCGGCGCCCAGTATCCCCGCCCTCAGCGTCACTTGCTGTCGCGCCCGGGCAACCAGGAGGTGCTGCGCTGGCGTCGCCAGGTGGACGACGCCCTCGCCGAGCTGTTAAGCCACCCCGACCACGACCCGCTGATCGACGCTTTGGTGGCACTGGGCATTGAACACGAACAACAGCACCAGGAGCTGTTGATCACCGATTTGAAACACAGTTTTTCTTACAATCCGCTGTGGCCGGTGTACCAGCCCCGCGACGACGACGAACGCCCGGCCCCGGAATTCCGTTGGCACAAATACTCGGGCGGGCTGGTGGAAACCGGCGCCGACGGCGCGGCGTTTTGCTTTGATAATGAAACGCCCCGCCACCGGGTGTGGTTGGACCCTTACGCCCTGGCCAGCCGGCCGGCCACCTGCGCGGAATTCTTCGCGTTTATCGAAGACGGTGGCTACCAGCGCCCGGAACTGTGGCTGTCCGACGGCTGGGACTGGGTGCGCCAAAGCGGCGCGCGGGCGCCGCTCTACTGGCTGCTCGACGACGGCGCGCCGCACTATTACACCCTGGCCGGCCGCCAGCCGATCCGCTTCCAGGAGCCGGTCGCCCATCTCAACTATTTCGAAGCGGATGCCTATGCGCGCTGGTGCGGCCTGCGCCTGCCCACCGAGGCCGAATGGGAACACGCCGCCGCCGGCCAGCCGGTGCAGGGCGGCTTTATCGACAACCGGCGCTATCACCCACAGGTGGCGCCAGCCGGCCGCGACGCGCCGGCGCAACTGTTCGGCGACGTCTGGGAATGGACCGCCAGCGCCTATCTGCCCTACCCCGGGTTCGCCCCCGCCGAGGGCGCCGTGGGCGAATACAACGGCAAGTTCATGAACGGCCAGATGGTGCTGCGTGGCGGCTCCTGCGCCAGCAGCCAGGCGCACCTGCGCGCCAGTTACCGTAATTTCTTCCAGCCCCACCTGCGCTGGCAATTCAGCGGCGTGCGTTTGGCCAGAACCCTAGACCCCAACCGGGAGAGCAGCCGTGGCCCAACCCCAACAATTATTGCCTAACCTGACTTTCCTGGACCTGTTCCCACCCGCCGCCGACACCGCCCGGGAAGTGGCGGCGTCCTTGTCGGCGCCGCGCCCCACCCTGGACCCGAAATATTTCTACAACGAACGGGGCTCGGAGCTGTTCGACGCCATTACCCGCACCCCGGAGTACTATCCCACCCGCACCGAAGCCGCGCTGCTGCGCGACAACGCCGCCGCCATGGCCGCCGAACTGGGCCCGGACCTGGTGATCGTCGAACCCGGCGCCGGCGGCTGCGACAAGGTGCGCATTCTGCTGGATCGCTGGCACCCCAGTGGCTACATGCCCTTGGAGATTTCCCGGGAATGTCTGCTCGACGCCACCCACCGCCTGGCACCCCGCTACCCGGACGTGCATTTCAATGCGGTGTGCGCCGACTATTCCCAGGCGCTGGCGTTCCCCGGCGACGACCAGGGCCGCGCCCGGCTGGTTTTTTTCCCAGGCTCCACCATCGGTAACTTCGAGCCCGCCGCCCGCGAGCGCTTCCTGACTGGCCTGCGCGGGCTCGCCGGCGACAACGGCTACCTGTTGATCGGCGCTGATCTGCAAAAAGACCCGATCCTGCTCAACGCCGCCTACAACGACAGCGCCGGCCACACCGCCGCCTTCAACCTGAATGCCCTGCAGCACCTCAATGAACGGCTGCAATGCGGTTTCGAGATCGATGCCTTCGACCATCAGGCGTTCTACAACGAAGACCTGTGCCGGGTGGAAATGCACCTGCGCTGCCATCGCGCGCAAACGCTGAACGTAGCCGGACAGCGCATCGAGCTGGCCGCCGGCACCCGCATACACACCGAGAATTCCTACAAATTCACCGTCGAAAGTTTCTCCCGGGATCTGCTCACCGCCGGCTTCGCCCCGGTCTCCAGCTGGGTGGACGACGACAACCTGTTCAGCATCCATCTGGCTCGGGCGGCCTGAGGCGAGCGCCCTACATCGCAACACCGATTCCGGTTCACCTTGTGTCCTTGTATCCTGCAGGCTGTATCGCGCCGGTCCGCCGGCGCCTCTGGGGGAAGGAAGTCACCGCATGTTGGAATTGATCAGCGCCGCTCGGCGGCGCAAACGCCCACCCACGCATCAACTGTTCGATCCGGTGAGCCTGGATTTCCGCGTCGGCCTGTTCGACGTGGATCTCAACCTGCAACTCAGCACTGGCAAATACGTGCGCATCATGGACCGCTGCCGCCTGGAACACGCGGTGCTCACCGGCCTGCTCAATCGCATGGTCCGCTCACGCACCAATACCGTGGTCGCCAACACCGAAATCGCCTACATCCGCGAGCTGCGCCCCTATCAGCGTTTCCAGGTGCACACCCGGGTGCTCGGCTGGGACGACAAATACACCTATTACGACCAGCGCTTCGAATCCCAGCGCAAGCTCCACACCCACGCCCTGCACCGGCTGGCGCACCTGTACGGCGGCAAATCGATCAGCCCGCCGGATTTCCAGGCAATGACCGGCCTCAACCAGCTCTCACCGCCGCTGCCCGATTACGTGGAAGACTGGAAAACCCTGCTGCACAGCAAACGCCGGCTCACCGAGGAACAGGACTAGACGCGAAACGGCGGCAACAGGGAACGGCCTGAAGGGAACAGGCGGCGCCGGCGTGGCCCGTCACCCAGGCACGGCACGCCCGGCGCTGTTCCCCGGTATCAGACTTTTTTCTCTCTTTCCGGGCCCGCGTCCCTTCACCCGCTTCCCCGCTTACCGCTACAATCCGGGCATGGCTAAATCCCGCATTGGCACTCCCTGCATTGGCGTCTGTTCCACCGTGTTTGGCGATTCGGTGTGCCGTGGGTGCCGCCGGTTCAGCCACGAAGTGGTGGACTGGAACGCCTACACCGACGAACAGAAACGCATCGTCTGGCGCCGCCTGGACGAGCTGCTCGCCCTGGTGGTGGGCAACTATTTTCAAGTTACCCACGCCGCCCGGCTGGCTGAACAACTGGATTACCAGAACCTGCGCTACCAGACCCAGCTCTCGCCGCCCGGCTGGGTTCCCGACCTGCTCAAGGCCGCCGGTCGCCAGCGCCTGGACTATCACCAGTTTGGTCTGAATCCGCTGCCCGCCGCCGCCGGCCTCACCCCGCGCGAGCTCTACGACCGCATCAGCGCCGAGTGTTACGCCCTGGGGCGCGCCCACTACGACCGCTCCTTCGCCCGCCCGGTGGGCACCACCGGCGAACTGATCCTGCGCGCCGCGCAAGAGAAAGGGCTGATTTAAGGCGACGTTGTGGATACCCGTTGGCACGCTTACACGCTAAACCGGTGCCCCCTGCCCTTCGACAGCGCCGCTGTGGGAGCGC
>TARA_R110001606_G_scaffold101072_2_pt1 | contig 12845 bp, 5 predicted proteins | sample TARA_R110001606 | Tara Oceans TARA_R110001606 (sample SAMEA4398315) | marine metagenome | biome: Polar Biome; feature: [SRF] surface water layer (ENVO:00010504); material: water (ENVO:00002006), including particulate matter (ENVO:01000060) such as... | depth 5 m | reverse complement strand
TTTTTATAACGGCCATAGTATGATGGCTACCGAGCTACCTGCGCTGATGTGGACATTGAGGCCAGTAGCTCCATAATGCGAGCCAAGTCATCGCTTTCCAAGCTCCCGACTGCAGCATGCAGCGCCAGCGTGTCCAAGGCATAATTGCCCACGGTATCAACGTACTGAATACGCTGATCATAAAGACTCGCACGAGCATCAAGCACATCGACAAGATCGCGTAGTCCTAATTGTTCACCTCGTTCGGCGGCATCTAAAAACAGTTGACTCGATGAAATAGCTTGATTCAACGCCTCCAAGCGACGTTCGCCACCGTTAAGTGCTCTGATACGCTGCCGCACCTCTTGAATCGCAAGGTTGCGTTCATTATCGAGAGCAGCCAACCCTGCCTCTATACGCTTTTCACCTTGCCGAACGCTGGCATTAGTGTAGCCACCACGATATATAGGTACGCTTAATTCCACGCTCGCCCGGTAGTCTTCGCTTTCTCTCAGTTCATCGTCACTGACCCGATCTGAATAACTAAGATTTAGGTTTAGCTCGGGGTAGTAACCAGAGCGCCTGACGCTACTATCAGCCTGGACGACCTGTTGCTCTTCGCTAGCATATAGGACATTCAAGTTTTGATTAGTGCGGGCGATCCACGCTTCGGGATCACCAATATCATTATTGAGGGTAACCGTCGTAAGTTCGCCAGGCGCAGAGCTTTGAAATTCGGGCATCACGCCAGTGAGGCGCTCTAATTCGCTTAAAGCATTATCTAGCTCGTTTTCTGCCTCAACAGCATCGGATACCGCCTGATCATACCTGGATTGGGCTTCCAATAGGTCTACTCGATTCCCCACCCCTAAATCAAACGCACGACTTGCTTGGCGGACTTGCAGATCAAGTGACTTTTGCTGGGCTTCCAGCAGCCCAGAACGCTGTGCAGCTAAATAGGCTTTTACATAAGCTTCGCTTACCTGTATCGCCAGCTCTTGTTCTACAACGGCAAGCTGTAGTTCAGCAGCACTTACCTGAGCACTGGCAACATCCATTTTCCTCCAGCGCTCTAGGCTGAAAAGTGGTTGCTGTAGCTGAACTTGATAGTAAGTTTCATCAATTTCGCCGGGCCTTGTTGCGGGTTGACCCAAATCTTCATCACCAACGGTTTGGATATTTGTAGAATCTTGCCATAAATACCCTCCAGTTGCGCTGATTTGGGGCAGCAGCTGTGAGCGGGCCATAGGTACTTCTTCTTGAGTAGCATCTAGCTCGTATCGCTGACGAGTAAGGTCTGAGTCGTGACGCAGTGCCCGGGCAAATAGCTCAGGCAATGATGGCAGCGTTTGGGGTTGTGACTCCGAATTAGCCAACGCTTCTAGTTCAGTAAGCGCTTGATCATCTGCGGTAACATCGTTTTGTGCCAATGCCGGCTGACTAAGCAGCGCAACTGCAAGTACAAGCGCACTCAGGTTAAAAGGTGTCGTCCGTGTCATTAATCCTCCCGGATAGCGCGCGATAGCATGTCAGTAACTGGTTTGGCGATGTAACTAGCAAAAGTACGCTCACCAGTACGGATCATGACTTCAGCAGGCATACCTGAAAGCAGGTGCATTTGCTCCGTCATGTCCTCTTTTCCTTCATCAGTTACCCGAATGCGCGTTTTATAGTAATTCTGACCGGTCGCCTCATCTTCGAAACTATCGGCGCTGATGTGAATAATCTCACCATCAATTACATTTGTTAGTCGCTGGTTGAAAGCGGAAAAACGAATTTCAGCAAGCTGGCCTATGAAGAGGTTATCGATATCACGCGTTGGAACACGCGCTTCCACCACAAAGCCGTCATCTGACGGAACCACTTCCATGATGGGATCCCCAGGTCGAATAACGGCACCGACTGTATGAACTTGACGGCCCACCACGGTACCCGAAACCGGGGCGCTCACAACGGTTCGATTGACTTGGTCGGTCAACGAGGTAATACGCTCCTCCGCCTCCGCTATTTGCGCTTGAGCATTGCGCAGCTGTTCACCTACTTCGGCCTGAAACTCCTGTTGAGTGATCTCTTTTTGCATACGAATTTCGCTGATTTGCGAACGAAGCTGAGCAATATTAGATTGGAACTCAGCATTGTCGCCTTCGTATTGCAACACTTGACGCTCGAGTTCGCGCAGGCGCTGGTTGTCGCCGAGGCCTTCGCGATACAATGAACGGAAGTCTTCCGCTTCTGAACGCAATGAGTTAATGCGCTGGTTATTAACTCGTTCACGCGCTTCTAGACCATCAATCTGCTCTTGCATTTGAATGATCTGCTGATCCATTGAGTCTAGTGTACTGAGCAGCGATTGACGGCGCGCATGAAACAAACTTTGCTGAACAGCTGTTACCTGCTGGATCCTATCGTTATCCACCGACATCAGCTCTTCGGGCATCTCAAGCGTTTCGGCGCCTTGCTGTTCTGCTAGTAAACGCACTTCCATCGCTCGGTTTATATAGTATTGAGATTGAGCAATTTCAAGTTGCGAGCGCACCTGAGTATCGCTCAATATAACTAGAGGCTGCCCGGCCTCTACTTTGTCGCCATCTTCCACCAAAAGCTCTCGCACAATGCCACCTTCAAGATGCTGCACCGTGCGCTTAAACGACTCCATGGATACATTACCTGGGGCTACCACAGCTACCGCCAATGAAGCTGTCACAGACCACAATACGAACCCACCAAGCGCTATACCTAGAATAGCGTAACCGAGCTTACGATAGCCTTTATCACTGGTTGGTAACTTCTCTTGAGCCTCACCTTCAATGGTAGCAGGGCCTTGTGGCGTTACATCAATTTCGCTTTTGGCTGGGAGCTGATCTTTGTGACTGCTCATATTACGACTCCTCACTACCACGACCACCTGAAATGGCGGAGAGGCGAGCTGAACCCTGTTGGCCTACTTGAGGGCGTGGCTTTTTGGCAAACTGGGCAAGTACTTGGTCTCGGGGGCCAAACATACTGACTTGGCCTTCTTTCATGACCAAAAGCTTGTCCATTGTTTTTAGTACGCTAGTTCGATGACTTATTACAAATAGCGTTGTACCTTCTGCTTTTAATTGAGCAATGGCTTGGCTCAGCGCTCGTTCACCAGCGTCATCGAGATTGGCATTTGGCTCGTCTAGCACTACCAACACTGGGTTACCATATAAGGCGCGTGCTAACCCTAAGCGCTGGCGCTGACCACCAGAGAGTGCACCGCTATTTGAGGCAATAATCGTGTCGTACCCATCTGACAGTTCCAACACCATTTCATGAACGCCTGCTTTTTTGGCGGCTGCAACGACTTTCTCTGGGTCAACATTGCCAAACCGGGCAATGTTCTCGCTGATGGTGCCATCGAACAATTCAATATCTTGCGGTAAATAGCCGATATAAGGCCCTAGCTCGTCACGGTTGTATTGATTAATTGCACCTCCATCAAGCCTTACGTCGCCCACCTGTGTTGGCCATATCCCCAGCAACACGCGGGCAAGCGTTGATTTGCCTGCCGCACTAGGGCCGATGATGCCAACATGCTCACCTTTAGCGACACTAAAATTGATGCCTCGGATGGTGGCCATACGCGTACCTGGAGGAGCAGCAGCTACGTTTTCTATATCAACAACACCTTGGGGAGCAGGCAGCGACATGTGGGGTTGTTCGCCTGGAATCTGTACTAGAAGCTCGTTTAACCGGCCATAGGCACCACGCGCCGATACAAAGCCTTTCCAGCCACCTATCATTTGATCGATAGGGGCCAGCGCACGTCCCATAAGGATAGAACCAGCAATCATCATGCCGGGGGTCATTTCGCCTCTGAGCACTAAGAGCGCACCCAGGCCAAGAATCAATGACTGGAACAGTAAGCGCATCACTTTAGATGTATTCGTTAACGCGCCTGCTCGGTCGCTTGCTTGCGACTGCTTAGCAAGAAACTCATGATGGCGCTTTGACCAGCGCCCCATAATGCCAGGCAGCATGCCCATTGCATGAAGCACTTCAGCGTTACGTAAGTTAGAGTTGGCTAGGTTTTGCGCTTGAATCTGCTCACTATTAGCTTCAGCAAGCAAGGTTTTTGTAGACTTCTCATTAGCCACCGCTAGCGCAAATAAAATAATCCCCGCGCAGGTAGCAAACACCCCGAGCCAGGGGTGGAAAATAAACAGAATACCTAGGTAAACCGGCACCCAAGGGGCATCAAAAAAAGCAAACAGGCCATTTCCGGTAAGAAATTGTCGCAAGCTGGTCAGGTCATTAAGTGGCTGGGCACTTTGGCTGCCAGGGGACATTATGCTACGTCGAAACATGGCGCTGTAGAGGCGCTGATTGATAGTGGTATCTAAACGGTTCCCTATCCTCACCAACATCCTTGAACGTACCAGTTCCAGCCCGCCCATCACCATAAATAGAAATACGACGACGAGCGTCAACATGATCAGCGTATCGAGACTTTGCGTGGTGAGCACGCGGTCATACACTTGGAGCATGTACATGGGGGGAACTAGCATCAGCAAATTGACGAACATGCTAAAAAAGCCCACCGATACAAACGAACCCTTACAGGCGCTTAATGCACGCTGTAGATCCGTTGCTTCCTGTTGCTTTGCCATGGAGGGATCACCGTTGAATCAAAAGAAGTCACGCGAAGATTATCGCGGCAGCATAACAGAAACGCCCCTGCCTAGGGTAGGGGCGTTATGAGAGTAAAAACTGTCAGGAAGGGGGTCGAGCTTATCTATACCCAACCCAAGGTCTGCAAATAAACCGTTAACCAAACAGCATCATGCTCTCATCTGACTCGGTAAAACCAACCATAACGGCGCCTCGCTCGGCACCATTATCCAACTGATCCAACCAGAACTCTTTACCTGCCGAATCAGACGTTCTCTCGAGTACGTTTGAATACATCAGTTCAATAAAGGCGTCGTCTTCTAGATTCCCGTTTTGACTATTGAACTCAGCTGACGCAATAAAGCTGTTGGCAATATCACCTAAACCAGTAGTCTCCTTAATTTCCAACCAGTACCCCAACCCTTTACCATCCGCATAGCGATCAAAGGCAGCATCGTAAAGGCGCAATAGTGGGTCAACAGGCGCGCTGAAGACTGCATCGCTACGCTCATCAAGGTTTTGGATGCGCAGGTCTTCGCTGGCAGGGGTTTCTTCTTCGCTAAATGGCGTTTCGCTGAACATGCTGGCCATGTATTCAGCAAAGGCATCCTGCTCAGTGCCCTTATCGGCGAAGGTAAACTGGCCGTCATCTACAAACGCGTCCATAAGATCCACGCGGTCTTGATAGCTGCCTTCATCTAACGGATAACCGTCGCCGCCGTCGGCCAAAAAGCCTAAGGTAACGACTTTGATGCTCTCTTCAGCATCACCTACCAAGCGGCCATTGGCGACCAGTACATCGTTTGCACTGCCATCCTCATTAACGATTACCGCATTTTGGATGCGCTCGCCAGCGGGTTGACTTACATCAAAGCTGTATTGGATACCGCCCACCTGGGCAAACTGACCAGCAGTGACACCCGGCGCTGACGCTGCTACCGCATGCTCCAGGATATCCAATAGCGTGCTACGCGTGACGGTAATGATGGTCAGGTCGTTATTGAAGCGTAGCGATGACGCTGCATCCAGCTGGGATACACCCCCTTCCGGCTTGCCGATAGCGGGGTTGGCGCCCGGCACCTGATAGCTGGGCTCGCTATCGCTTCCTTCCACCACGACATCACCAATCGGCTCACGAATACCACCGCCGTTCTTAAACGATACCAGTACCTCGGCATCCAGCTGTTTGGCGTACCAGAGGTTGGCGTCGGCAGTCAGGTTACCCAGGTTGGTCTCTTCGGTACGCACTGCGCCCCGCTCCCCCACCAGATAAACATCGGTTAAACCAAGGATGTTGCCGTCTTGTTCAGCAACGAATTCCCCTACGGCGCCGATTAGGTCGTTGGCCACATCCCCTTTGGTGCCTTCAGCAAAGGCGCTTTCCAGGTCGCCCCACAGCGCTTCTACCTGTTCGTCAGTGGTGGCATAAACGCCTGAGGTGTTCTCATCGATTGAATCGGCAACAACCCGCCCCTGTTCGTCAAACTCCACCACTAGCTCGGCAACGTAGCGCCAGCCACCATCAGTATTCACTACCACGACATCATTACCTGAGGCGTCCTGGGTAACAATGGGGTATGAGTCATAGGGTTCGCCCGCTCCCGGAAACAAGCCGCGGTCTTGATCTTCTTGATCCGCCAGCAGGCTATTGGAACCACCGGCAATGACGATATCGACCCCATCCAGCAGTGTCGCTAGCTCTTCTTCAAACTGAATTTGCTGAAGGTGCGAACTGAGGATGATCTTATTGATGCCCTGCGATTCTAGGTCATCAATGACTGGCTGAATCAGGTCGGCCAGGGCCTGCATGTCGTTACTACCCCCTGTCAGCACGTCTACATCACCTGGCGAAGAGATGCTTTCAAGGATTTGGGTAGTAACGCCAATAATGCCAATTTTTTCACCACCACGCTCGGCAATCACCGCCGGGGCTAGCTTAGGCTTATTAGCGCCAGCTAATAGCTCTTCCAAAGTAGCTTGGAAAGCGTCTTGGCTGAATAACTCATTGGTAGCCAGCTCGCTTAGGGCGGCATCAGCGGAGAAATCCAGGTTGGCTGAGAGGTAAGGGAACTGCGAGCCCAGCCATTCAATTTCAGCAGCCGTAGCGCCGTTAACCACAGGCGCGATCATTGCAGCAATTAGATCAGTGCCTAGATCAAACTCGTGATTGCCCAATGTCACGGCCGCAGCGTCGACCAGATCCATCAACAGAGTCTCAACACGCCCAGAGGCCGCCGTGATTCCGCTCATGGAACCCGCTTCTAGCCCATAAATCTCTTCAACCGCGGCTTGGAAGGCCGTTTGTAAGCTTGAATCAGCGGCGGCGTTCAAATACGGCCCGGGCAGAACTAAATCACCCGAACCGACAAACAGCGAGTTGGCGTACTGATCTTCTAAGTGATCCACGATAGAAATGAAATTGGGTGCGTTAAGCAGATCTCCACCGCCCCCTTCCATATCGGCTGCGTGCAGGAGTTGAAGCTGGAAATTACTCATGGCGGTTCCCTTTTTTAATCCGTGGAAAAATAGGCAAACGTGAGGTTACGCAATCAACCATTGCAAATACGTGACGCTTTAAAGAAAAAGTATTCTAGTGTCGCCAAAAAATCACTTCGTAATCCAAGCATCATTAAAATAAAACATTTAAGTCATTTAATTGCTATGACTTAGTAATAAATTCAACCTTTCCATTCATCCTGTGAGGGCTGGTTAAATGACCAACTTTGAGCTTGTTTCTACGTTATATCGCGATATTTTATTGCGTGAGCCGGATGAGGCTGGCGCTAATTATTGGACTACCGCCCTGGATAGCGGAACTGTCGATGTTGCAACCACTCTTGACTCAATGGTGACCAGCGATGAATTTCAGCTGCAAATCCAGCCTATTATTACGCTCTATAGTGTTCACCTATTACGTACGGCCGACCCTGCAGGCCTCGCGTACTGGGTCAATGAGTACCGTAACGGCTTAGCATTGGAAGAGATTTCCAATAGTTTTCAAGCGTCTAATGAGTTCGAAGCCAGCGTTTCCAACTTGAACGATACCACTTGGCTAAATCAACTCTACAACAGTGTTTTGAACCGTGAGCCTGACCCAGAAGGCTTAGTGTACTGGTCAGCGCTGCTGGCGGACGGGCTGTCTCGTGAGGAGCTTGCCGCAGCATTTATGAACAGCAGCGAAAGCATTGAACAGCAACCAGCACGTGTATTAGCTCCTTTACTCGGCGATGGCTCCAGCGTGGATGATGTTGCATCGCTACTGAGTCGTTATATTGAGCAGCTTGAGAGTGAGCCAGAAGAACCTGAAGAACCAACAGAACCTGAAGAGCCAACGGAACCTGAAGAGCCAACAGAACCTGAAGAGCCAACAGAACCTGAAGAGCCCAACAACCCAACTGACCCCAGTCAGCCTGAGCCAAGCAACCCAAACTTCAATCTGGGAGAGCGCTACCACACGGGCACGTCTGACGCTTCAGCAGCGATTGCCGTGGGTGAGGGTTTCATTCTGGTGGCGGATGACGAAGACCAAGTGTTACGCCTCTATGAGCGCGACACTGACGGCGCCCCTCTGGCGGAAATTAACCTAAATACTGCTCTGGGTTTGAATGACACCCAAGAGGTGGACTTGGAAGCGGTGGCGACTTATCAGGGTACCCACTACTGGCTAGGCTCCCACGAGAGCAGCCAGCGCTCAATGATTTTCGCCACTGAAGTGACAGGTGATAACGCTGAGAGTTTGAGCATCGAGGTGACGGGCCAGTTTACCGATTTAGCCAGCCAGCTTAACGACTGGGATGCCCAAAATGGCCATGGGCTTGGTGAAAATGCGCTGAGCCTCTCGTTAGGGGTCAATATTGAAGGCGCTGTGTTTATCGGTGATTCCCTTTATCTTGGCCTACGCTCGCCGTTGGATGATGACTTCGCACAATTAGTGCCCGTTGAAAATGTGATTGACCTAGTCGCTGGAGAGGCTAACGAAGCTTCCTTTGGCGATCCCCTGCGTTTAGACCTGGATGGTCGCGCTGTGCGCTCTATTGAATCTGCTGGCGATGAAGGTTATCTGATCCTGGCGGGCCCGGTTAACGATGACGACGACGTAGGTTTTGGTCTTTACCTATGGGATGGCGATTATGCCGTTCGTGAAATAGACGGCCCGGATCTCAATACCCTACCGGACGCACTGACGGCGAAGCCGGAATCACTTTTCGATGTTTCCATTACCGAGTCGGGCGTTACTGCGAGCGTGCTGTTTGATAGCGGTACGGTGGATTGGTTAGAGGATGGTCAAGAGTCTAAGGATCTGCCCGCCGAACAGCAGCGCTTTGTGAGCACAGACATTGAGTTCAACCTGCCTGATTTTGCACCTCAGGCCGGTGACATTGCGATTACTGCGGTCAGTGGTAGCGAAAAATCCTTCCAGTTCGTAGCATTGAAGGGTATCAGCGAAGGTGCGGAAATTACCTTTACTGACTCAGGCTGGGCAGGCGATGGCTTCCGTGCCAGCGAAGGCGCCGTTCAGTGGACTGCGCCTGAAGGCGGCGTACCTGCAGGCACGGTTGTTACTTACACTGCGGATTCTCCGCAATTCACTACTGCTAACAGCAGCGAGGTGGGTAATAACGGGTTTAATCTTTCGGTCAGCGGTGACCAAGTACTTGCTTTCGTCGGCGAGGCTAGCGACCCAACATTTATCTACGCGGCTCAAACCAACAGCGATGCGTGGCAGGAAACTGCTGACTCCTCTAATAATTCTGCCCTGCCGCCTGGCCTTGAAGAGGGTGTCACGGCGGTTGCCGTTGGCAGCGCACGCAACGCCGCCTTTACCGGTAATGGCTTCGGCACGGCGGAGGAGCTATTAAGCGCCGTTGGCAACCCTGAAAATTGGTCATTTGAGTACGCTGAATTACCCACCAATGCCACCACTGACTTTCATGTGGGCACGATGGAAGCTCCTTATGTGCCGGGCGAGCGCGATATTGGTTTAGCCATCACCGAGATATGGTCGGGCCAAAGCGGTTCTGACGTCACCGCTGATTGGTTTGAAGTAACCAACCGTTCGTCTGAAGCGCTTGATTTCAGCAATATGCCGCTTTACTACGATGATGACAGTGCCGATCCCATAGATGCTATAGAAATTAAGGGGCTAAGCTCGCTGGCTCCTGGTGAATCAGCGATTATTATGGTCGATGGCGATGCCGAATCAGTTGCGGAATTCCGTTCAGCGTGGAGCAACCTGGATAATATCGATGCCTTGAAAATCGGTTATGCCGAGAATGCTTCTGGCCTGGGCGGTGGCGGCGATGCCGTAACGCTGTGGCAAGGTGACCCACGTGTTGATGGCAACCAGGTGGCAATGGAAGCCTACCCAGATACCGACGGGTTTGACGCCGCTTCCTGGGATGTGAATTTAGGCAAATTCACCACCACTGATACTGAGGGGGCGATTAGCTCTGATGCACTGGGCGGTGATGGTAGTGATGTACCCGCCGTAGCGTCACCTGGGCTAGCTAATCAGCCCCAGGTAGATATTACGCTGATTTCTGCAGTACAGGGTGACTCGAGCAGTAGCACTTTAGAGGGTGAAAACGTTACGCTTGAAGCCATCGTCACTATGGTAGCGCCTGGTTTGGATGGCTTCTTCCTGCAAGAGGAAGATAGCGATAACGACAATAATGCCGAGACGTCAGAAGGTATTTTTGTGTACGCGGGTAGCGGTAGTGGCGATTGGCTGGAGCAGCTCACTGCCGGTGATCAAATTCGCATTAGCGGCGAGGTCTCAGAGTATTTCGAGAAAACGCAGTTAACTGCCGAACGCAACAGCCTTGAGGTGCTGGCTAACGATGTGCCTTTGCCTGAAAGCCAGCGAATCATCATGCCGTTTACCGACAAACAAGGCCTGGAAGCCTTTGAAGGTATGCGCGTAGCCATTGAAGCGCTGGACGGTGAGCCGTTGGTGGTCACTGAGCTTTACGAGCTGGGCCGTTACGGCGAAGTTACGCTTGCATCAGGGGGCCGCTTAGAGCAGTTCACGGAAGTCAACGAGCCTGATGTGGCAGGCTATAGCGCTTGGCTTGACGACGCCGAGGCACGCACCATTAAAATCGATGATGCGAATTCGGCACAAAACGCTGATCCGATTATTTATGGTCGTAACGGTGAGGAGCTTTCTGGTTCTAACCCGCTGCGCGGTGGAGATGAGCTTCAGACTCTCGAAGGCGTGCTTGATTACAACTTCGAAGAGTGGAAAGTCCAAAACGTCGAAGGCCTGGACTTTACCGGCGCTGAGCGTCCGGCAACACCTGATACAGATGCTCTGGGTGATGCCGATATTACAGTGGCCTCTTTCAATGTATTGAACTACTTCACTACACTGGATGAAAACGGCAACAAAACAGAGACCTTAAATGGCACTCTGCATGATCCACGCGGCGCCAATAATGCTGAAGAGTTTGCCCGTCAGGAAGCCAAAATCGTTGAGGCAATTAATACCAGCGGTGCTGATGTGGTGGGGCTCATGGAAATCGAGAACAACGGTTATGGTGACGATAGCGCCATTGCAACGTTGGTTGATGCGCTGAATGCAGATGTGCAGGATAAAAACATTCAGGATGTCACTTGGGCTTACAGCGTCCCCGAAGATGGGAATGGCAACACCACTAGCCCTGGGGATGATGCCATTGCGGTTGGGGTCATCTACAATAGTCAGGCGGTGACACCTACTGGCGCTGCAGCCACTAAAACCGATGGAGCTTTCGCCACTGCAAACCGTGCACCGGTGATGCAAACCTTTGAAGATAGTAATGGTGAAACCTTTTCGGTGGTGGTTAACCACTTTAAATCCAAAGGCAGTGTCGTCAATGGTGAAGACGCTATCGGCGACGGACAGGCCAACAACAACCCCACACGGGTCGAGGCCGCGGAGGAATTGCTTGAATGGCTATCCACCAACCCCACCGGTAGCAATGACAGCGACGTGCTGATTCTTGGTGACTTGAACTCTTATGCCATGGAAGACCCCATCATGACCCTGACCGATGCGGGCTATACCTTTCAGGACGATGATTACAGCTATGTCTTTGATGGATTCTGGGGTTCGTTGGATCATGCGTTAGCCAGTGAAACGCTCGCAACACAGGTCACGGGCACCACGACTTGGCATATCAATGCGGATGAAGCATCGGCATTGGATTACAACACCGACTTCACTAATGATCGTCAGGATGACAACCTATACGCCGATGATGCGTTCCGTAGTTCAGACCACGATCCTATCTTAGTAGGCCTGAACTTAGGCCTAGCTGAAGCTTAATTAAACGTACTACCTTTTGAGATGGCCTCCGCTTGCGGGGGCCATTTTTTGTCTTACTAGCCATTACCCCTGATCGCTTCAGCGCTCAAAGCGCCCCGTAGCGCTTCCCGCCTAGGGTGTTAAACTCACCGCAAGCACTTTTTTCAGGAGAAATACATTGAGTTCAGTACGTTCCACTACTGCTATTATTCATGACAGCGGCATTGCTTTTGGTACCAGCGGCGCACGAGGGCTGGTTGAACAGTTTACCGATGAAGTATGTGCAGCTTTCACCGTGGCATTTATTACCGCCATGCGGGACTCTTTTCCAGTAGAACGTATTGCGCTAGGTATGGATCGCCGCCCCAGCAGCCCGGCGATGGCAGCCGCCTGTACCAGTGCGGCCCATACGCTAGGAGTGAAGGTCAATGACTATGGCGTACTGCCTACGCCTGCCCTGGCGTTAAAGACAATGGCGGATGGCATACCTTGCATCATGATTACCGGCAGCCATATACCGTTTAACCGTAACGGCATCAAGTTTTACCGCCCTGATGGCGAGATTACCAAAGCTGATGAAACCGCTATTCTTAATGCTGAGGCGGCTATGCCTACCCTCCCCGCGCCAGTGCGCGGGGAGGTTTCTGAAGCCGCTAATCAGGCCTACTCAGAGCGCTTCACCACCTGGTTTCCAGGTGAGCCATTGAAAGGTTGGCGGGTAGGCTTGTACCAACACTCGGCCGCAGGGCGCGATTTGAATGCGCATATTTTGAGCGAGTTAGGTGCGGATGTAGTGGTACTAGGCCGCAGCGAAGCCTTTGTGCCTGTAGATACCGAGGCCGTTAGCGACGAGGATCAGGCTCAAGGGCGTGCCTGGGCAAACCAACACCAACTACAAGCCCTGTTTTCTACCGATGGCGATGGAGATCGACCGTTGCTTGGA
>TARA_R110001606_G_scaffold345151_5_pt1 | contig 12859 bp, 11 predicted proteins | sample TARA_R110001606 | Tara Oceans TARA_R110001606 (sample SAMEA4398315) | marine metagenome | biome: Polar Biome; feature: [SRF] surface water layer (ENVO:00010504); material: water (ENVO:00002006), including particulate matter (ENVO:01000060) such as... | depth 5 m | reverse complement strand
GGTCAAGGACCGCTCCCACATCAGAATCCAACCCCGGTGCCAGCCTGGCTGTTCCCTGCAACCTGCTCCCGGTTCCGGCCGCCGCTTAAACGGCAGGCTCCGGGTGGCCTTCATCGCGGCCCAGCAGGATGTACATGGCCGGCACCACGAACAGGGTGAACAGGGTGCCGATGGTCATGCCGGCGGCGACCACCAGACCGATGGCAAAGCGGGCACCGCTGCCCGGGCCGGCGGCGATCAGCAGCGGCACCATCGCCAGCACCAGCGCGGCGGTGGTCATCAGCACCGGCCGCAACCGCACGGCGGCGGCGTGTTCAATCGCCTCGCGTTTGCCCATGCCCGATTCCTGCATCTTATTGGCGAATTCGACAATCAGAATGCCGTGTTTCGAGATCACCCCGATCAGCGTCACCAGCCCTACCTGGGTGTAGATGTTCAAGGTGGCCAGCCCCAGGCTGACGAAGATCATCGCGCCGCACACTGACATCGGTACGGTAATCAGCATGATGATCGGGTCGCGGAACGATTCGAACTGAGCGGCCAGCACCAGGTAAATCACGATCATGGCGAAGAAGAACGTCAGCACCAGATCGCTGCCTTCTTTCTTGAACTGCCGTGACTGGCCGGAATAGTCCAGGTAATAGCCCGGCGGCAGCACGTCTTTGGCGGCATTCTCGAGCACGCCGAGGGCGTCGCCGAGGGTGACGCCGGGGCGCTGCACACCGGAGATGGTCACCGCATTGAGCTGCTGGAAGCGTTTGAGCTGTTGCGGCTGCACGGTTTCCTCAAGGCTGATCACCGTGGCCAGTGGCACCAGTTCACCGCTGCCGGTGCGGATGTAGTAAGACTTGAGCTGTTCCGGGGTCAGCCGGCCGGCGCGTTCAACCTGGGGAATCACCTTGTAAGAACGGTTTTCCAGCGAGAAGCGGTTGGCGTAGGCGCCGGAGAGCATGGCGCCCATTTCCTGGGCGAGTTGTGCCATGGTGATGCCCAGGTTGGCGGCTTTTTCCCGGTCGATGACAATGTTGTAGCGGGGTTTATCGATCTTCAGGTCGGTGTCCAGAAAGATAAACTTATTGCTGGCCCGTACTTTATTGAGAATCTCGTCGGTGAATTCCTTGAGGTTTTCCATCGGCTCGGTGGTGCCCACCACGAACTCCACCGGCAGCATGCCGCCGGCGGTGGGCAGGGACGGCGGCACGAACGCGGCGACCTGAAGCCCGGCGATACCGGCGACTTTTTCGGAGATTTCCGCCTGCACTTCGGCGGTGGTCTGGTCCCGTTCGTTCCAGCTTTTCAGCACGAAGCCGGCCAGGGCGGTGTTGGACGCCGCCGTGCCGCTGCCGCCCCCGAGGCCGTTGAGCAGAAAGACGTTGTCCATGGCGGGAATGCCATCGGCGATGGTGTTGAACTCGCGGGTAAAGGGCTCAAGATAATCCAACGTCACATACGGGTCGGCGGTCGAGGAGGTCAACACGAAGCCCTGGTCTTCCTTGGGCTCCAGCTCGCTGGGCGAGCTGATGAACAGGAAATAACAGGAGGTGAGAATCACCGCGCCGAACACGTAAATCACCGGGCGGTCGTTCAGGGCGCCGTGCAGGCGACGCTGATAACTCCCCTCCAGTTTTTCAAACCTGCGGTTTACCCAGGCCTCGAAGCGGTTGCCCCGGTGGTCCGGGTCGTGCGCTTTGAGAATCTTCGCGCACATCATCGGCGAGAGCGTCAGCGCCACCACGCCGGAGAGCAGCACGGCGCCGGCCAGAGAGAACGCGAACTCCACGAACAGGGTGCCGGTGAGCCCGCCCATGAAACCGATCGGCAGGAACACCGCCACCAGGGTGGTGGTCATCGCCACCACCGGCCAGGCCAGCTCGCGCGCCCCTTTCAGCGACGCCTCCAGGGGCGTGAGCCCTTCCTCCACATGTCGGTGGATGTTCTCCAGAACAATAATGGCGTCGTCCACCACGATGCCGATCGCCAGCACCATCGCCAGCAGGGTCAGCAGGTTGATGGAAAAGCCCATCAGCAGCATCAGAAACAGCGCGCCGACCATGGACAACGGCACCGCGATGGCGGGGATCAGCACCGAGCGCAGGGAACCGAGAAACAGGTAGATCACCAGAATCACGATCACCACCGCCTCGACCAGGGTTTTTATCACCTCGTCGATGGAGTCCTGAATGTATTCGGTGCCGTCGTAGGGAATGTCGCCGCTCATGCCTTCGGGAAGCTGGGGAAACACCTCCTCTTCCAGCACTTTGCGCACGTCCTTGATCACATCCAGGGCGTTGGCGTCCGGCGCCACTTCCACGCCCATGAAGGTGGCCATCTTGCCGTTGAAGGTCACCGAGGCGGCGTAGGATTCCGAACCCAGCTCCACCTTGGCGACGTCTTCCAGGCGCACGATGGCGTTGCCTTGGGAGCGGATCACCAGCCGCTTGAACTCCGCCACGTCGTTCAGATCGGTGCCGGCTTTCAGATCCAGCGCCACGTTGGCGCCCTTGGTGCTGCCCACCGCGGCGAGCACGTTGTTTTGCTGCAACGCCTGGTAGACGTCCGAGGGCGTAATGCCCAGCGCCGCCATGCGTTCGGGTTTCAGCCAGGCGCGCATGGCGAAGGTGCGGTCGCCCAGAATCTGTGCCCGTTGCACGCCGGCGATGGTCGCCAGTTTCGGTTGCACCACGCGCACCAGATAGTCGGTGATCTGGTTGTTGTCCAGCACTTGGGAAGAGAACGACAGATACATGGAGGCGATGTCTTCGCCCACCAGCAGCTCGATGGTCGGGTCCTCGGATTCCTCCGGCAGCTCGCTGCGCATCTTGTTCACTTTGGCGACGATCTGCGTGAGCGCTTGGTTGGGGTCTTCGCCCAGGCGGATGTAGGCCTGGATCGACGACGCGCCCTGCAGCGATGTGGACACCAGATAGTCGATGCCCTCCGCGGAGGCGATTTCCTGCTCCAGGGGCGTGGTGATGAAGCCCTGAATCAGATCCGCGTCGGCGCCGGTATAGATGGTGGTGACGGTGATCACCGCGTTTTGCATTTCCGGATACTGGCGCACGTTCAGTTCCGTGGCGGCGCGCAGGCCGAGCAGCAGAATGAACAGGCTCACCACCGTGGCCAGAACCGGCTTGTTGATAAAGATGTCCGTGAATTTCATGGCGGCCTCAGCTGTTGGCGGGCGTCGGAGTGGCGTCAGCCGAGGGTTTCACGTCGTTCTCGATCTTCACCGGCGCGTCGTTGCGCAGTTTGAGCAGGCCACCGGTGGCCACCGTCTCGCCGGGTTTAAGACCTTCGGTCACGGCCACCAGATCGCCGCGCCGATTGCCCAGCTTCACGAACCGCTTCTTCACGATCCATTGTTTTTCCGCCTCGCCGTCGTTTTCTTGCGCGGCTTGGTCATCGTCGCCGGCGTCTTTCGGCGCGGGCGCTTCCCGGACCACGTAGACGGCGTTGCCATAGGGGGCATAGCTGATCGCGGTGCGCGGCACCACCACCACGTCCTCGGCCTGCGGCAATTGGATCGCCACATGGGCGAACATGCCCGGGCGCAGTTTGCGCTCTTCGTTGTCGAAGGTGGCCTGGGCGGTGAAGTTGCGGGTCGCTTCATCGACGCCCGGCTCCAGGGCGGTGATCTCGCCTTCGAAGGTTTCATCCGGATACGCATCCAGGCTCACGCGCACCTTCAAGCCCGTGTTGATCTTGCTCAACTCCTGTTCGGGTAGGGCGAAGTCCACGTAGATCGGCGTGAGCTGCGCCAGGCTCACCACCGGCGAGCCGGGTTGCAGGTATTGCCCCAGGTCCACCTGGCGAATGCCAAGCACGCCATCGAACGGCGCACGCACCGTCTTGTAGTTGATTTCCTCACGCTGCGCCTGAGCCTGCGCCAGGGTCTGGTCTTTCTGCGCCTGCCGGTTGTCGAGCTCGGATTTGGAAATGCTGCCTTTCTTGAACAGGCTCTGGTAGCGGTCGAATTCCTGCTTGGACAGGCGCGCGGTGGCTTCCAGGGCGTTCAACTGGGCCTGGGCGGCGGCCGATTCCAATGACACCAGCACATCGCCTTTTTTCACTTCATCGCCGGAGCGGAATTTGATGTGCTGGACTTCGCCACCCACCTGGGTGGTGACTTCCACGCCGTTGACCGCGTTCACCGTGCCCACCGCTTCCAGCGTCAGGGCCCAGTTGTCCTGTTGGGCGTCGTAGGTGGAAATGCTGGCGGCCGGTGTCGGCATATGGTCGAAATAATTGTTGATCATGCGGGCCATGAAGGCTTTCCAGCCGAAGATGGCACCAAAAATGATGACCAACACGATCAACATGATCACCATGCGCTTGCTGACGATGCGCTTACTCATTGCTTGAAACCCCTGGTGCGGCTGCGTTTTGATTTTTGGTTATTACCGTGGTGCCGGGGGCCAGGAGGCGCCGGCGTACAATCCTTGTCGATTCGTCGAGATCCTATTCGACCGGGTTGAAGAGAGTGCTGGGAGTGCAAGGGTGAAACGTGCACCCGCTATTATTTTTATGCGCTCGGAGGGCCGTGGGCCACGGAGTCGTCCGCGCGGCCCGCCTCGCGGGCGAAGGCCAAAGTGTGACCATATTTCACGGCGCCATCAAGGTGGTTTCGTGGCGCTAAAACCGCAACATCTTTGTTGTTTATTCGCGCCAGCGTCAGGGCGCCGCCAGCCGCTCCAGCAGCGTATTCAGATGGCGCAGCCCCAGTGGCGTACAGGCCACCCGCTCCTGAGCGGCCACCAACAGGCCCTGTTGCCGAAGAGGTTGCAGCCGGCGCTGAATGGTTTGCTCCGAGGCGCCGGTGCGTTCACTGAGCATGGTCAGGCTGACGCCCTCCACCAGCCGCAGGCCATTGAGCAGGCCTTCGAACAGCGTATCCTCAACGGTTTCTTCGCCGCGCCGGGCCTGGCCGGCGGCGGCCAGATAGTGCTCCGGCAGGCGCGTCTTGCGATAGCGGATCACACGCTGCTGATCGGCCAGGGTGATCTTGCCATGGGCGCCGGCGCCGATGCCCAGGTAGTCGCCGAACCGCCAATAGTTGAGGTTGTGGCGGCAGCGTCGCTGCGGGCGGGCGAAGGCGGAGATTTCGTAGCGGTGGAAGCCGTGCCGTTCAAGCAGTGCCAGGCCGCGCTCCTCCATGTCGGCGAGGGTGTCGCCATCGGGTTGGGTGGGCGGTGCGCGGTAGAAAGCGGTGTTCGGCTCGATAGTCAGCTCATACCAGCTCAGGTGGGTGGGGCTGAGCTCCAGCGCCGCCTGCAAATCCTCCAGGGCTTCGCTGGTGGTCTGCCCGGGCAGGGCGTGCATCAGATCAAGATTGAAATTCTCAAAGCCGGCGGCACGCGCCTCGGCCGCCGCTCGGCGTGCTTCTTGCGGGCCATGAATGCGCCCCAGAGCACTGAGTTGGTGGGGCTGAAAGCTCTGCACGCCAATTGAAAGGCGGTTGATGCCGGCCTCGCGGAAACCGGCGAAGCGGCCGGTTTCCAGGGTGCCCGGGTTGGCCTCCAGGGTGATTTCCGCGTCGGCGGCGAACGCCAGCCGCTCACGCAGGCCGGCGAACAGTTGGTGATAAAAGCCGGCGCTCATCAGGCTCGGTGTGCCACCACCGATAAACACCGCCTCGATGGGGCGGCCCGCGGCCCAGGGCAAATCCTGTTCGATGTCGTTGAGCAGGGCCGCCAGGTATTGCTGCTCGGGCACGTCGGCGCGTTCATGGGAATTGAAATCGCAGTAAGGGCATTTGCGCACGCACCAGGGTACGTGCACATAAAGCGCCAGCGGTGGCGTGGCCAGGGTCACGGCCGCTGTTGCTCGCGCCGTTGCCGTTCTTCGAGTTGCTCGATCAGGTCATTGAGAGCGCGGCCGCGATGGCTGATGCGGTTTTTCTCCGCCGGCTCCATTTCCGCGGCGGTCTGGCCGGCGACGGGAATCAGAAAATACGGGTCATAGCCAAAGCCATGTTCGCCGCGCGGTGTGTCGAGAATCTCGCCTTCCCAGGTGCCCTGACAGATCAACGGCGTCGGGTCTTCGGCGTGGCGCAGCAGCACCAGCAGCGCCTGGTAACGCGCGCTGCGGGGGGCATCGGGCAGATCCGCGAGCATTTCGATCAGCAGCGCGTTGTTCTTGGCGTCGCTGGCGTCGGCGCCGGAAAAGCGCGCCGAATAAATGCCCGGTGCCCCGTTAAGCGCGTCCACCTCCAGGCCGGAATCGTCGGCGATCGCCGGCAGGCCGGTGTGCAGCGAGGCGTTGCGCGCTTTGATCAGGGCGTTCTCCACGAATGTCAGCCCGGTCTCTTCGGCTTCGGGCACGCCGTATTCGCTTTGCGCCACCACATTCACATTCAACGGCGCCAGGATCGCCCGCATTTCTTCGAGTTTCTTGCGATTGCCGGAAGCCAGCACAATGGTGTCCATGGGGGAGCCTCCTGTTTCAATGAACGCGTTCAGCGTGTCACCCGGTAGATGGCGATCTCGCCGAACAGATTCGGCATCAGCCGGGTCAACGCGCCACTGCGGTGATGGCGGTTGACCACCTGACGCTCGATAATGCGAATGCCGCTTTCCCGGCAGTGCGCTTCGAAATCGCGCACCGTGCAAAGGTGGATGTTGGGGGTGTCGTACCACTCGTAGGGCAGCGCCGAGGACACCGGCATGCGGCCTTTGAAACCGAGGTAGGAACGCACCCGCCAATGGCCGAAGTTGGGGAAGGTGATGATCGCCTCCCGGCCCACCCTCAGCATTTCGTCGAGAATGCGATCCGGGCGCAGCACCGCCTGCAGGGCCTGGGTCATCACCACGTAATCGAAACGTTCGCTCTGGAAATTGCCCAGCCCTTTATCCAGGTCCTGCTCGATCACGTTGACGCCATTTTCGAAGCAGGCCACCAGGTTGTCCTGGTCGATCTCCAGGCCATAACCGATCACATTCTTGTCGCGCTGCAAGTGTGCCAGCAGGGCGCCATCGCCACAGCCCAGATCCAGTACCGTGGCGCCTTCGGGAATCCAGCCGCTGATCTGCCGCAGGTCATCACGCATGGGCGCTCACCTCATCGGCCACGCGGCCCATGTAGGCACCGAACAGCTGGCAGTACTCGTCGATCGGCAGCAGGAAGGCATCGTGGCCCTTGGGGGTATCGATTTCCGAGTAGCTGACGCTGCGGCCGACCTGCACCAGCGCGTCGACGATTTCACGGCTGCGCTCCGGCGCGAAGCGCCAATCGGAATTGAACGACATCACCAGGAAGTTGCAGCGGGTGCGCGCCAGGGCGTTTTCCAGGGAGTCGCCGTGTTCGCGGGCCGGGTCGAAATAGTCCAGTGCCTTGGTCATCAACAAATAAGTGTTGGCGTCGAAATTGCGCGAGAAAATCTCGCCCTGATGGCGCAGGTAGGACTCCACCTGGAATTCCACATCGAAGCCGAAATGGAAACGCCCGGAGCGCAGGTCGCGGCCGAACTTCATGCGCATGGCGTCGTCGCTGAGATAGGTGATGTGCCCCACCATGCGGGCCAGGATCAAACCCTGGCGCGGGTAGGTGTCGTGCAGATAATAGCGCCCGCCATGAAAATTGGGGTCGGTGAGAATCGACTGTCGGGCCACCTCGTTGAAGGCGATGTTCTGCGCCGACAGCTTCGGCGCGCCGGCGATCACCACCGCATGGCGCAGCCGCTCCGGGAAATCGATGGACCATTGCAGCGCCTGCATGCCGCCCAGGCTGCCCCCCACCACCGCCGCCCAGCGTTCGATGCCGAGCGCATCGGCCAGCCGGGTCTGGCTTTTTACCCAGTCCTTCACCGTCATCATCGGAAAATCCGGGCCCCACGGTTGGCCGGTGTCCGGGTTCAGCGAGGTCGGCCCGCTGGAGCCGTGGCAACCGCCCAGATTGTTGGGGCAGACCACGAAAAAGCGGTCGGTGTCGATCGGCTTGCCCGGTCCGATGCAGCTTTCCCACCAGCCGGGGCGCTTGTCGTCCTGGCTGTGGTAGCCGGCGGCGTGATGATGGCCGGACAGGGCATGACAGATCAGCACGGCGTTGGACGCGTCCGCGTTAAGGCTGCCATAGGTCTCATAGACCAGATCGTAGGCCGGCAGGCTCCGCCCGCACTCCAGCTCCAGGGGCTGGTCCACGTGCAGAGTGCGGGGCTGTACCAGGCCAACGGAGTCCTGGGGAAACGAATCGGGCATTTCGGGTTACTGTACCGGTGTGGGACCTAGGGCTCACAGAGTCTATCGACCGCCCCCCGGCCGTGCAACGCGCGGCGCCGGCTTTCCGCCACCGGGGTTTTGCATTGTTTTATCGCTCCCGGGCAGGCGCGGGCGGGTTACGGGTTTAGCATGGGTGTCCGGTCGTCGCCGGAGGCGGCGTTTCAGTACCGACAAGGAGTACCCCATGAGCAAGCAATTGAATGGAAAGCGGGTGGCGATTCTCGCCACCGACGGTTTCGAAGAATCCGAACTGGCCGTGCCGCAATCCACCCTGCGTGGCCAGGGTGTCGAGGTCGAGGTGGTGGCGCCGGACAAGAAAGCCATCCGGGCTTGGGCGGAGACCGATTGGGGGGAAGACTACGAAGTGGACGTGGCGCTTGATGACGCCGATCCAGGCCACTACCACGCGCTGGTGTTGCCGGGCGGCCTGTTCAACCCTGACAGCCTGCGCCTCAACGACAAGGCGCTGGATTTCGTGCGCGCCTTTTTCAAAACCGGTAAGCCGGTGGCGGCGATCTGCCACGCGCCGTGGATACTGATCAATGCCGGCGTGGTGCAGGGGCGCAAGATGACCTCGGTGGCGTCGGTGAGCCAGGATCTGAAAAACGCCGGCGCCCACTGGGAAGACAGTGAAGTGGTGGTCGACAACGGCCTGGTCACCAGCCGCACCCCCAAGGATCTGGACGCCTTCTGCAAGCGCCTGATGGAAGAGCTGGCGGAAGGTCGCCACGACGGCCAGCACGCCTGACAACAGCCCAACGGCACTGGCCGCCCGGCCGGTGCCGCGCTCGCCTGCGGGCCCTTACAGCAACGGCGTGAACGCCTTTTCGTCGTCCTGCTGATCGGCATTCAGGGTGTTGTCGAGCAGACGGTGCACCTGCAGTCGCTGCTCTTCGAGATCCGCGTCCACCATGATCAGATAGCGCCCGCGTTTGATCTCCTTCAAATACGGCTTGATGTGATCGTTGATGTGGGAAATGCCCCGCAAGCCGCCGGCCCAGGCGCCATGCGCGCCGAAGAACAGCACCGCGATGATCACGCCCCAGAAACCGATTTGCAGGCCCCAGGGGTCAATCATACTGAGTGCCCACCCAACGATTAGCCCGATCACCGCGCCCACCACGGCGCCATAAAAGCCAGTGATCATGATGTTGGTGTCTTCCCAGGGAGTGGTGGCATGGATGCCCTGACTCGTCAGCTCGCCGTTATCCCGGGCGATGACGTGAATGCGGTTGTTGCCAATGTCCGCCCGTTTCAGGGTGTTCACCGCGACCTTTACCTGATCCAGGCTGCGCACGAGATAGTAGACTCTGAACATGATGGTGCCCTCCTTACCGCGTTTTTGCCGCGTTCGGTGCTTGCCAATGATCCTGCTCATTCCTTAATTTCAGACTGGCGCTCGATCGGGCTGGTAACAAGGGATGGATCGGTTCTTTTCAGGTCTCGAGTGCAAACTATTGAAAAAAGTCTGTATGAACATAAAGGACGGTAATGATCAGCAAAGCCTCACTGGAACGACTCTATGACCTGGTTGCGAACGACGAAGACGCACGCACCTGCAAAGACATCAGCGAGCAGGCGTGCCGGGAAGTCCCGGGCAATTTTTTTCGCCTGATTGTCGCCAATGTTTTGACCAAAACCGGCGATCTGCTGATCAATCCCAAGACCGTGCTGGCCTGGTTGATGGGCGCGGTCGGGGCGCCGTCGGCGCTGGTCGGGGTGTTGGTGCCGATCCGCGAATCCGGCTCACTGATTCCGCAGCTGGTGATCGGCGCCTGGGTGCGTCGCCACCCGGTGCGCAAGCGCTTCTGGGTGCTGGGCGCGGCCCTGCAGGGGGCGTGTGTGCTGGGCATGGCGGCGGCGGTGTGGCTGTGGGACGGGGTCGCGGCCGGGCTGGCGATCGTCGCCCTGCTGGCGCTGTTCAGTCTTAGCCGTGGGTTTTGCTCGGTGGCGATGAAGGACGTTCAGGGCAAGACCATTCCCAAATCCCGGCGTGGCCGGCTGACCGGCCTGGCGGCCACGTTTTCCGGTCTGGTCACCCTGGCGGTGGGGGTGATGCTGTTCGGTGCCGACCACGATCCGGAAAAGTGGCTCTATTCACTGCTGCTGATCGCCGCCGGCATCGCCTGGTGGGCGGCGGCGGCGGCGTTCAACCGGGTCGATGAATTCGCCGGTGAAACCGCCGGCGGCGGCCACGCCCTGCGCGAAGCCTGGCACAGCCTGGGATTGCTGGCGCGTGATGCGCCATTTCGCAACTTCGTGATCGCCCGAGCCCTGCTGATGGCGTCCGCCCTGGGGTCGCCGTTCCTGGTGGTGCTGGCCCAGAACCAGGGCGACAACGCCGCCCTATTGGGGGGCTTTCTGGTGGCCTCCAGTCTGGCCAGCACCCTGAGCGCCAGCATCTGGGGCTTCATGGCGGACGCCTCCAGCCGCAAGGTAATGATACGCGGCGGCGCCCTGGCCGCCCTGGTTTGCCTGGCGGTGGCCGGGTTCGCGCTCGGTGGCGATCACGCCGACCGGGGCGCCGCCGGGCCCTGGTTCTATCCAATTGCCTTCTTCGTCCTATCGATCGCCCATTCCGGCGTGCGCATTGGCCGCAAGACCTACCTGGTGGACATGGCCGGCGGCACCAAGCGCACCGATTACACGGCGGTCAGCAACAGCGTGATCGGCGTGCTGCTGCTGGCGGTGGGCGGCGTCAGCGCGGTGCTGTCGTTGCTGGGCGCGCCCTGGGCGCTGGTGTTTCTGGGTGGCATGGGCGTGCTGGGCACGCTCTGGTCCTGGAGATTGCCAGAGGTGGAATAGCGGCATCGGGTTTACCTTTGCTCTCCGGCAAGTGTAAAGTTTTGCACCGGGACGGCCCGTGCCGCCCGGTCACAACAACCATAACAACGTCTAAAAAGCGGCTCCGGGATCGGGTCGTTGGATCGTCGGAACGTTTGGACGACGTGTTTTCAACGGAAGGGAAGAAAACGTGAAAGCCATTTTAGCCACCCCCTTGGCGCTTGCCGCCGCCATCACCCTCGCCCCGATGACCGCCACCGCTGACGATCAGGGCTCATTTCTGCTGGGTGCCGCGGTGACCCTGGATCAAAGCAACCTGGACGATTTCGTCGACAGCCTGAACACCGGCGTGCCGGTCGGTTCCACCGACGACGGCCTCGGGCACAATCTTTATCTGGGTTTTAAACTGAACCCGAACATCACCCTGCGGCTGGGCCAGCGCCGTTTTGGTGACGCCGAGAGCGACCTGGCCGGCGGCGCCGGCAAGGTGGAACTGGAAGGGGACGGCTACTACGTGGCGCTGGATCTGCTCTACCCGTTCACCGACGCCTTCGCCCTGGGCGCCACCCTGGGTAATCAGGGCATTGACGCCAAGGTGAAAGTCTCCGGCCCGGGATTCAGCGAAAGCGGCTCCGACGACGCCCGTGACTTCTTCTATGGCGTACGCGCCCGCTACCTGCTCGGTGACCATGGCGCCCTGGTGGCGGCCTATGAACGTTACACGTTCGAAGTGGACTACAACGACAGCGACGACATCGAATTCGATACCTTCGCGCTGGGGCTGGAATACACATTCTGAGGTGAGGAGGAGGGAACAGGAAGCAGGTTAGGCCGTGCCGGTTAGAGCGCGCAGCGGCTGGTTTTCCGCGGGCGCGGTCGGGAGGCTGTTCCCTTCCCCCTGTTTCGTGGCCCCATAGCCACTACAGCGCCGCCGTGGGAGCGGTCCCTGACCGCGACCGAGCCGAAGGCGAGGCGGGCCTGGCAAAGTCCATTCGCGGTCAAGGACCGCTCCCACATCAAAACTCAACAGCGACGCGGGCCAGTGTTCCCTGTTCCGCCTCCGCTATGATTCTGGCTCCACCGCAAGCGGACTTTTCTCGAACAGCAAATCCCACACACCATGGCCGAGCTTCTCGCCCCGGCGTTCGAATTTGGTTTCCGGGCGCCACGCCGGGCGGGGTGCGAACGCACCGGGGCCGGCGGTGTTGATGAAGCCGACCGCGTCGTTCATCACCGCCATCATATGGCCGGCGTAATCCTGCCAGTCGGTGGCCATGTGCAGCACGCCGCCGGGGGCCAGCTTGCGGTGCACCAGCGCCACCCAGTCCGCCTGTACGATACGTCGCTTATGGTGCTTCTTCTTGTGCCACGGGTCGGGAAAGTAGAGTTGCACGCGTTGCAGGCTGGCATCGGGCACGCAGAGCTTGAGGATGTCCACGGCGTCGTCGCAGTAGCTGCGCAGATTGCTCAGCCCGCGCTCCTGAATTTCCAGCAACAGCGCTCCGACACCAGGACGGTGCACCTCGATGCCGATAAAGTCCTGCTCCGGAGCCGCTTCGGCCATGGCCGCCAGGGACTGGCCCATGCCATAGCCGATTTCCAGCACCCGGGGCGCGTCGCGGCCGAACACCGCCAGCGGGTCCAGAGCGCCCTGGCCGCGCTCCAGCCCGTAACGGGGCCAGAGGGTTTGCAACGCCTTCCGCTGGCCGTCGGTGAGTCTCCCCTCGCGAAGCACGAAACTGCGCACTCGGCGCATCACCTTGCCGGTGGCCGGGTCTTTGTCCTGGTGGAGGAAATCAAGCATGGCGATGATGGGGTTGGTAAAGGGGCGGGGAGTTTAGCATGGGGGAGCGCTGGACGCT
>TARA_R110001606_G_scaffold138666_4_pt1 | contig 12863 bp, 18 predicted proteins | sample TARA_R110001606 | Tara Oceans TARA_R110001606 (sample SAMEA4398315) | marine metagenome | biome: Polar Biome; feature: [SRF] surface water layer (ENVO:00010504); material: water (ENVO:00002006), including particulate matter (ENVO:01000060) such as... | depth 5 m | reverse complement strand
GTTTGATGCCATTCTCATTATTGACCCCTGGGGAAAGGATTGGTATCTAAATGAACAACTTAAGGAAAAGCCGCCCTGGCTTTACCGAAGAATAGCCACTGAAGTTGGAAACATTACTCAAAAGACAACTGACCTTTTAGTTAACTGTGATTTGCATTTAGTAGATGACATAATTAAAAATATAACGATACCTCTTAAAACTGTTACCACCCTTGAAGGGATAAATCATCATATCAAGCATTCTAATACAAGAATTGAAGGCAATCAAAACATATTAGTTGTTGGCGCAGCGTGGCAATGTTGCCTGCATTATTCGACTTTAGGAATAATAGGTTTGATAAATGCTGGGTATACAGTATGGACAAATGAAAGACTAGTTGATACAGATATAAATGACACCACGGTTGTTTCCGAACAAACAATAATGAAAAATGAGGGAGTCATTTGGAAAAAGTGGAATGATGGGTTTTATGAGGCAGTAGGAATAAATGAGGAACATCCTCAGGTAGCAGAGCATCTTAGGAAATTACAGGAATTATAAATAACTTTACTATAAACTACTTACAAAAGTAAAATGAGTGAAGATTTCTTTAAAATTGATTACCCTGGGTATGCACCATTAGAAATCAAATTATTTAATGCAGATGACTTTCTTAAAATCCGTGAAACATTATCCCGTATCGGGGTAGCATCAAGGAAAGAAAAAGTGTTGTATCAATCATGCCATATATTGCATAAGCAAGGCAGATACTTTATAACACATTTTAAAGAACTTTTCGCATTGGACGGCAAACCTGCCGATTTTGATGACATGGATATCCAGCGCCGTAATGCTATTGCTGACCTACTAGAGCAGTGGAAACTTCTGTCGATTGTAACTAAAGAGTTGCACACCGATAAATGTTCCATATCTCAAGTTAAAATTCTACCTTACAAAGAGAAGACAGAATGGGAATTAGTAACTAAATACAATATAGGCAAAAAGGAGTAAACAGAAAATGGATAACGCTAGACACATAATCGGGCTAGTTTATGTTTCCGCCTTTGCCTTTTTCTTCCATTTGTTTAACGCCACAGCATTTACGTGGCTAATATTTGCAATCTCATATTTTTGTATTCAATGCTTAGGCATGACCGTAGGCTACCATCGTTTATGTATGCACAAGGTAGCAAAAGTTCCAAGTTGGTTTCGCAATCTTTGTTTGTTCTTCGGAACATTCGGATTACAAAATTCAGCTTTATCCTGGTGCGCCGTGCATAGCGCCCATCATAGGCATTCGGACACCAACAAGGACCCTCATTCGCCAATGTTCCAGGATGCTTTTACTCAGATATTTGCCTTTGAAACTTTGCCATTAAAGGAAGTTTCAATCCGCAGAGTCCCATGGTTACTCAGGTCAAATACTATAGGCTATCAACACAAACATTATTACAAGATAATATATGGGACGTGTGCCTTAGTAGCCCTAATTGACCCTTATGCAGTAGTCTATGGTATACTTGCACCGGGCTTTTTAAGTAGAGTAATGATGCAAGTGTTCCTAGCCACATACAGCCACAGGAACGGAACACCACATAATGATACATGGCTAGGTTATGCGTCTTTAGGTGAAGGTTGGCATATGAACCATCATAAAAATGTAAAAGCTATTTCTTGGCACAAACACGATTTGGGTGGAATGGTATTAAAAAAGCTTGAAATTTCTTAATTGAGTATTATATATAGTATGTAGACGCCGAAAGGGTTTACATAACATTAACTTGCTTATTAAAGGAGAATACAATGACAAGCACAAAAACCTATATCTCATCAGATATAAACAAAATAATCGACCAACTATCACCATTTAGTGTGGGATTTGACCGAGCATTCAATACCTTAAGAACTGCTAATCACAGAGACGGAGGTTATCCACCATATAATATTATTCAAAATAGTGAGGAGTCTTTTACTATCGAACTGGCATGTGCTGGTTTTTCAAAAGGTGATTTCAATATTGAAGTAAAACCTGAGGATAACAACCTACTAGTCTGGGTTGAGGCTAAAGACGACAAAGTAGCTAAAGAAGAATATTTACACAAGGGTGTAGCATTAAGAGGTTTTCATAAAACATTTACATTAGCAGATAATGTAGAAGTAGAAACAGCTACCTTTGTTGATGGTATGTTAAGGATTCCATTGAAAAGAATTATCCCAGATGAGAAAAAGGCAAGAACGGTAAAAGTCAAATAGAACTAAAATTGAGGCGAATATATGATAACGGATAAAAAGATAGCAGTCATTGGACATACAAAAGGATTAGGTAAACTTGTATTTGAAAACTTACAGGAACTCGGTAACGATGTTAGTGGGTTTTCTAAAAGTTTAGGATATGACATTTCAGATGCAGAGGACAGACAGTCTATTGTAAAAAAGTCTAGTGAGTGTGATGTTATAATTAACAACGCTTATAACTTTGACGCATGGGACGATGCCCAGATGCATATGCTAATGGACTTGTATGGTAGACATTATTCAGACTGGAACACAATGAATATGTCTCGCACAGGTAACGACAAAGTATTGTTAATTAATATAGGCAGCACAATCGATCAATATTCCGACGAGTTGTTCGCAACTAAAAATATATATCTGGATGATGAACAAAAACATTACCGAAGAACTAAAAACAACGTTAATAACTTTTGCTTAGACAAACAAATTTGTAATATTAAGTTTGGTCCTATTAAATCAGGCTTAACACTTAATCAAGCAGGATTAGATAATGCGTTTGACCCAGAAGTAATGTATAATGCTATGTTATTCATAATGGATAACTACTTTAACCGAGATGGATTATTCGTTTACAATTTAGAACTTAGTTGACAAAAAGACAAGAACGGTTAAAGTCAAATGGAACTTTAGCAGTAATTGTTAATAAATATAGGTGAGGTCATAAAGGCCTCACCAACCTTAAGGAAAATATTATGAGTAATTTACAAATTGTGAAGCTATCCTCAGGCGAAGAGTTACTTGGAAAAGTATCTGATTTAGAACTTGATGGAAGACAGCTAATTCAAATCGAACAACCAGCCGTTGTTATGATACAATCACACCCGACTGAAGAAGGCAAGTTTAATGTTGCACTGGCGCCATACGCACCCTATGCCGACAAAAATCTTGTTTCAATTATGCCACAACACGTGGTCGCTTTAATGGCACCTGTAAATAATATTATAGAAGAATACAATAGAATCTATAGTAAAATTGCAATGCCAAAAGAAAAGAAAATCGAATTAGCCAAGTAATTGGTTAGATTTGTTCTTGACTTACGCCGAGTAAGTGTGTATAATTAGTCTATGACATTTTATACATACGCCTGGCAATATGGCAACAAAGTCCTTGTTCGTGGAATACGAGAAGGCAAAAAATTTATCGAGCGCCATGCGTTCAAGCCCACTCTTTATGTTCGAGCTAAAGAGCCTTCAGAGTTTAAAGGGTTGTATGGCGAAGATATAAAACCTATATTATTCAATAATGCCTCTGATGCAAAAGACTTCAGAGACAAATACAAAGACATAGATAATTATCCAATCTATGGTCAATCCGACATAACATATCAATACCTTTCCTCAGTATATCCAGGCGAAATAGACTTTGACCTTTCAGCAATAGGCATCTGGTCTATGGATATTGAGACACGAGCAGACTCAGGTTTCCCTAGTGTAGAAAATCCGACCGATGAAGTATTACTTATTACAGTAATGAATAATTCTACTAAGGAAATATTTACATGGGGTGCAGGCGAATGGGTTCCCGGTGAGGCAACAAAAGGTTTAAATGTTACATATACTGTTTGTGATGATGAATTTGATTTGCTAGAAAAGTTTATGCAGTGGTGGGTTGACGAATACCCAGACATTATTACAGGTTGGAACTCTCAACTATTTGATATCCCATACCTCGTATCTAGAATTGATAAAGTGTTTGGCAACGATGCTAAGAATACATTAAGTCCTTTTAACATGACTAGAAGAAAAGTAGTTAAGATGCACAATAAGGAGCTCTTAGCTTACGACATTAAAGGGGTCTCACAATTAGACTACTTAGACTTATACAAGAAGTTTACTTATACTGCTAGGGAGTCTTACAAACTAGATTACATCGCAGAAGTAGAATTAAATAAAAACAAATTAGAATCCGGCTATGATACTTTCAAAGAGTTTTATGAAAAAGACTGGAATAGATTTATTGACTATAATATTATAGACACAAAACTTGTAGATGAACTTGAAGATAAGATGAAACTTATCGAACTAATTGCTACAATGACCTATGATGCTAAGGCTAATTACAATGATATCTTTTCAGCAGTAAGAACTTGGGATTGTTTATTATACAATCACTTACTAGATAAAAATATTATGATACCTCAAAAACATTATAATGAGGGTAGACGTATTGAAGGGGCTTTTGTTCAAGAGCCGGTTCCAGGTCAATATGATTGGGTAATGTCTTTTGATGCTACAAGTCTATATCCTAGTATTATTATGCAATACAACATGAGTCCAGATACACTGGTCCCGGGTATGTTAGATAGTTCTGTAGATAAACTATTAGCAAAGGAAGTAAAAGTTGGTAAAGAATATGCAATGGCAGCTAATGGTCAACAATTTACAAAAGAAAAACAAGGACTATTTCCTGAGATTGTAGAAAAGTTTTTTGACGATAGACAACGATATAAGAAACTTATGCAACAGGCACAAAAAGCCTTTGAAATAGATAAAGATCCTAAACATAGAAATAATATTGCAAAGTTTAATAACTTTCAGATGGCTAGAAAAATTCAATTGAATAGTTTGTTTGGTGCATTGGCAAATGAATATTTTAGATTCTATGATGATAGAATTGCAGAAGGTATTACAATGACTGGACAGTATATTATTAGAGAAACTGCAATCGCATTAGATGATTACTTAAATAAAATATGTGATACAAAAGATGTCATGTATTCATTCTATTCGGATACAGACTCCTGTTACATAACAATGGATACGTTGGTTAAAAAGTTTTTCTCCTCACTACCTAAAGATAAAATTGTAGATAACTTAGACAAGATTGGAACTGATAAGATTGAAACAGCTATTAATACAGCTATGACGAAACTTGCAAAATATACAAATGCCTTTGAGGAGAAGATTGTTTTTAAACGTGAGGCAATTGCAGACCGAGGTATTTGGGTTGCGAAGAAACGTTATGCACTTAATGTGTATGATAATGAGGGTGTAAGGTATGCAGATCCTAAACTAAAAGTTATGGGATTAGAAATTGTAAGGTCCTCTACTCCCGGTCCTGTCAGGAAAAGTTTGAGAGAGGCAGTAAGGCTTTGTTTAGTTGAGGATGAAAAACAATTACAGGCCTTTGTTGCTAAAACTTGGGAAGAGTTTAGGGCAATGCCTCCTGAAAAGATAGCTTTCCCTAGAGGTTGTAACAACTTAGTAAAATATACTTCTAGAGCAGACATATATACTAAAGGCACCCCGATTCATGTTAGAGGTGCTCTACTTTATAATGATTTAATTATCAAACATAAACTAGGTAACAAGCATGAGAAAATACAAGACGGCGATAAAGTTAAATTCATTTATCTCAAAGAGCCTAATACATTAGGTGAAAACACAATTGCATTTATGACTAAGCTTCCAACTGAATTTGGATTAGATAGTTATGTAGATTATGAGATGTTATTTGATAAGGCATTTATTGAACCACTAAATACAATAACCAAAGGATTAGGATGGCATCCTAAACCAGTAGCAACATTAGAGGATTTATTCGGATGAAAGCATTGATAGTTGGATATGGATTTGTAGGTAAAGCTACAGAATACTTGTTACAAAAAACAGGTAAGTTTGATGAGATAATAATACAAGATCCTGCATTAGGATATAATAACAAAGACGCAGAAGTTGATTATACTTTTATAAGTGTCCCTACACCATTAGTAAATGGACAGTTAGATGTAACACTATTGCAAAAGGTTTATAAAGAATACATAAAAAGAAACCCTGTAATTATTCGAAGCACAATAGGACCCGACCAAGTATATTTATTTAACGAAGCAACAATTATGCCTGAGTTCCTAAGAGAGAAAAGTTGGAAAGCAGATGTTGATAGTGATGATATGCCATTTGTTATTGGTTTTCCAGTTGAAAGTCCCGATTTCGATTTTGTGGAATTATTTTCACATATTAAAAAACCTTGGATAGTAGAAGCAAGGTTGGCATCAATGTTTAAGTTGGCAAGAAATGCCTCATTAGCTATGAGAGTTGCACTTGCAAATGACTTCTATGAAATTAGCAAAGAATTTGACGTAGACCAAGTAATGCTAACTGATATGTTAGAAACAGATCCTTGGGTAGGGGGAACGCATTGGACTGTTCCAGGGCCTGATGGAAACTTAGGTTTTGGTGGTAATTGTTTTCCAAAAGACTTGACACACATGGCTAGTCTGTGTTATAATTTGCATAATCCGATGGAAGTAGCGCTCCGTCAAAACAGCCTCAGGAGAAATAAAACATGAGCTTATTAGATAAAATTAAAAAGAATTCCACTATTAAAGATAGTAGTATTCTATCCAACTCTAAATTTTTTGGAGTTAAGGACTTAATACAAACACCAGTCCCAGCATTAAACGTTGCCCTTAGTGGGAAACTAGATGGCGGACTAACACCCGGACTTACAGTATTTGCAGGTCCAAGTAAACATTTTAAAACAGCCTTTGCGATGTTACTTGCAAAGTCTTACTTAGACAAATATGATGATGCTGTTATCCTATTTTATGATTCAGAGTTTGGTGCTCCTCAAGGGTATTTCAAAAGTTTTGGCATTGATACAGATAAAGTTATTCATACACCTATTACAGACATAGAACAATTGAAACATGATATTATGGCTCAGTTGAATGGCTTAGAGCGTGGTGACCACGTTATGGTTATCATTGACTCCGTAGGTAACTTGGCAAGTAAGAAAGAAGTAGATGACGCATTAGAGGGCAAGAGTGTTGCAGATATGACAAGGGCAAAACAAATGAAATCCTTGTTTAGAATGATTACTCCTCATCTAACTATTAAAGATATTCCTGCTGTAGTTATTAATCACACTTACAAAGAGATTGGATTGTTTCCTAAAGACATCGTCTCAGGCGGCACAGGAATTTATTATTCAGCAGACAACATTTTCATTATCGGAAGAAGGCAAAACAAAACAGGTGCAGATGTAGTAGGCTATGACTTTATAATTAATGTTGAGAAGTCTAGATTTGTTAGAGAGAAATCTAAAATACCAGTAGAAGTAACCTTTGAAGGCGGTATTAGTAAATGGAGTGGACTACTAGAAATGGCAATGGAGTCAGGTCATGTTATTAAGCCTAGTAATGGTTGGTATCAAATAGCTGCCGATGGTGTAGATTCTAAAAAGTTTAGAACAAAAGATACTTACACCTCAGACTTCTGGTTACCAGTTATTCAGGACGAAGCATTTAAATTGTGGATAGAAAGAAACTATATAATTTCAAGTGAAAACATTTTACAAGACGACATCACAAATGATGTAGCAGAAGCATATGACGATATTGGGTAAGTGTGACCGTTGTGGCGCAGAAGTCCTTGACTCTGATGAAGGATTATGTTTTAATACAACTGAAGGAGAGGTTTATATGTGTGAACCTTGTATTGAAATTGTCAGAGAGGAATTTATAGATGAGATTAGAAGAACAGATATTCAGTAACTTATTATTTAATGAAGATTATGTTAGAAAAGTTATTCCTTTTTTACAGGAACAATACTTTTCAGATATAGCAGATAGAGTAGTATTTCAAACTATACATGATTATGTTATTAAATATAATACACCCCCTAGCAAAAGTGCTATCCTAATTACATTACAAGACAACAGATCGATTAGTGAAGATGTCTATGGAAATTGTGAAAAACTTATTAATGGATTAACTGAAGATAACGCAGACGCCGATTGGCTTTTAGATACAACTGAAAAGTTTTGTAAAGACAAGGCTGTTTACAATGCGATTATGGAATCTATTCAGATTATTGATGGCACAAATAAGGAGAAGGCTCCTGATGCACTCCCTAGCATCTTATCAGATGCCCTAGCAGTTGGGTTCGACATTACAGTAGGACATGACTATATAGAAAATGCAGAAGAAAGGTATGACTTCTATCACAGACTAGAAGAAAAGGTTCCATTCGATTTAGAGTTCTTCAATAAAATTACTGAAGGAGGACTATCCAATAAAACACTTAATGTTGCACTAGCAGGAACAGGTGTAGGTAAGTCTCTCTTTATGTGTCATTGTGCTTCGGGTAATATCTCAGCAGGCAAAAATGTTTTATACATTACATTAGAAATGGCAGAAGAAAGAATTGCAGAAAGGATTGATGCGAACATGATGAATATTTCAATACAGGATATTGGTGATTTATCTAAGAAAATGTTTGGAGATAGAATTGAAAAGATTAAAAACAAAATTGAGGGTGGACTTGTTATTAAAGAATATCCTACAGCTTCAGCACACGCAGGACATTTTAAGGCGTTACTCGAAGAATTAAAAATTAAAAAGAACTTTAAACCTGACATAATTTATATTGATTACTTAAACATATGTGCGAGTAGTAGATTTAAAGCCGGTAGTAGTGCTAACAGTTATACTATTATTAAAAGCATTGCAGAGGAGTTACGAGGATTAGCCGTAGAGCAGGATGTTCCTATTGTAACGGCAACACAAACAACAAGAGGTGGTTATGATAACAGTGATGTCTCATTGACTGATACCTCAGAGTCATTTGGATTACCTGCAACTGCGGACTTAATGTTTGCATTGATAAGCACTGAAGAATTAGAAAACATGGGTCAGTTAATGGTTAAACAATTAAAGAATCGTTATGCAGATCCTACAAAGAACAAAAGATTTATGATAGGTGTTGATAGAAGTAAAATGAAACTTTACGACTTAGATGCATCGGCCCAAGTTAACATACAAGACTCCGGGCAAAGTAACGGGGAAAACTCATTCCTTAAAAAGCTAGATGATTATTCTAGTATAAAACTCGACTAATTTATAAATAGTTATTACCAATAGGAGTAATAGCTATGATGAGCGGAATATTAGGCTCTCTTTTAGGTTTCGGTGGGTCGGCAATACCTGGCATCATTGACGCTTTTAAAGAAAAGGGCGACAGAAAATTTGAATTAGAAAAAATTAAAATACAGGCAGATTTATCATCTAAACTTAGTGTTCAACAAATGGCAACGTTTGAAGCACAAGCAAATGATAAAGAACACGAACGCCTAATAAATCATGATATCTCAATACAACAATCAACTGGTTTCATAGGAGCCTTACAGAAATCTGTAAGACCTGTTATAACTTATATGTTCTTTGGGCTATTCATAGTTATTGAAATTACTCTCTTAATAGAGGCAATTAAACAAGGTTCTAATATTAGTGAATCCCTACAAATATTGTGGGACGACGATACTAAATCTATTTTCGCAGCTATCATATCTTTCTGGTTTGGTTCAAGAGCAATTGACAAAAGGAGAAAGGCATGAGCGAAGTTATAGATACAGCTACTATGGATTTAGAAAAGTATGCAGACTTACTTTTAAAACTAGACGAAGCAACAGATAAAATTGCAGAAATGGAAAAATTATCTAAAGACTTAAAGAAGACAGCTACACTGGCTAAACCAGTTGAAAAAATGACTTTTGCTTCTTTGTTTTATGACAATAACCACTTCAATGAAAAAGCAATTATTGGTTTTGCATCGTTCTTTATGATGGTAATGTTTGGAGTAGTAGACTTAGTAACAGGATTTGCTGGAAAAGATTTAGTAATATCAGATACAATTTATACTTCTTTTGTAGTAGTAACATTAGGCAGCTTCGGCATAGCAGAAGCAGGCAAAGCATTCGGAAAATAAAATTATGAAAACTTTTCAGGAGTTTAGAGAAGCCTCTCAAAGACTGGACCCATCTTGTTGGGACGGTTACAAAAAACAAGGCACAAAAAAGAAAGGCGGAAAGATCGTTAACAATTGTGTAAAGGAAGAAGACATTGCCGAAGGTGGCATCAAGTCTGGGCATAAAAGAGAAACAGAAGACGGCGCCGGGTTAACACAAAAAGGTGTTGATGCCGAGAACAGAAAAACTGGTGGTAACCTGCAAACAGCAGTAACCACACCCCCAAGTAAATTAAAGAAAGGTAGTAAAGCTGCCGGTAGACGTAAATCCTTTTGTGCTAGAAGTAAAGGATGGGATGGGGAAAGAGGTAGAGCCGCAAGACGTAGATGGAATTGCTAAAAGTCTAAATAGTTCTTGACAAAGTGTTATAACGAGTGTATAATACTTTTATGATATTACTAAATCACACATACTCGTATCGCATAGATAATGTCGCTTTCGGTGACTTAACAAAAACAGACGTTGAAAACATTTTAAAAGATGGCAGACTAACATCTCACTTCTTAGAGCGTCAGCTATGTATTTGGTTTCCAGAACTTACCTTCGTAGATGGTAGGGGTCATGACCACATAGATGAGGACGGACAAAAATACGACCAAAAATGTTTCACCAAAGGTGGACTTGGTTTTGCTCCCAGCCATATGGGAGGCAAGGGCAGGGTTTTCGTTCAGGAAGAAGCCCACAAACACGCAGAAGAAATAATCTATATCGCTTGTGATATTACATTGTTCCCAGACTTATTAGTTAGGTTTGAAAAGGGGAGCGATCTTATCATTCAATATCCAAAATGTAAAGTTCCATATAAAGACCGCAAGGAATTCTTTCAAATTAATGCTTGACTTTTGGTCATTACGGTGTTACAATATACTATAAACAACGAGGAATATTATGAACCAATTATTTAAATACGCAGGAATTTCAATTAATGAAACCGGCACAGTAAAAGCTAGATTCGGAAACGATTTAGTTAGCAGAGTTAAAAAACTTAAAACACATTCAGAGGTTTTCTTTATGCCTCTCCCAGAACCAATGAGTAGAGCAGATGCCTGTAAGTTCTTACTAACACAAGATAAATTTGTATCTGCAGATATGAATGTAAAAGACGCTTTGAATAGAGTTGTTTACAGACATATTCCTAAAAGAGGCGTAAAGACAGTATAATGCCTTTATTCAGAATAGAAGGTGGAAGGTATGGAGGCGAGACAGTTATCGGCTCTGTTGATAAAGAATTTGTTGATTCAATGTTGGACGCCGACCAAGAGGACTTAGTTGATCATCTTACTAGTTGTGATGATGAGGACTTTGAAGGAACGCTTCCGAGTGAAGATTATTATATGTGGGAATGTGATGATATCGAACATATAAATTCTGCATATGCAGACGGTGGATTCTTTGTAACAGAAGTTTCTGAGGAAGACAAATACGAATATTCAGAAAATGAAACTGAATACAGCGACGGTGAAATAATACAGTTGTATGGTAGAGAAGCATACGCACAGGATGAGGAACCCCTCAAAGAGGACATCAAAGAAGGTGATGATTATGTTCCTGTTGTAATGTTTCATAGTTCTGAGAAAGGAGCATTTGGCTGTTGGTTCGTAGACACCGGAGACCAACCTTTTGATAAACTAAAACTTACATATGGAATTGTTGAAACTAACATGGGCTATTTTATCGACACCGTCTACTATGACGAGATAGAATTAGAATGTGAGTATGACAACAACGACTCAACGGGTAAAGGATATTATGCCGAAGTAGGTTATCTAAACAAAAAGTGGCATGATAGTTATGACAAATATATTTCAGAAGAAGACATGAAAATATATTGGGAAGACTATGCGGATAACGTAGACTATCATAAAGAAGAAAACAAAAAGGAGATTATATAATGTTAAATCATTTTTCAGTATCATTAGTTAAGTCAGGACTTAGAATAGTAGCAGCCGGTATGTTAGCCCAAGGAGATTTAATCTCAGCAGGCTGTTTATTTGCAGTTGCCGAAGTTCTTGGTGTAGTAGAAGAACTAGTATAAAAACTCGGGGGCATAGCTCAGTAGGGAGAGCGTCTGGTTTGCAACCAGAAGGTCGTGGGTTCGATTCCCTCTGTCTCCACCAATTAAAAAGATTTAAATAAATGCTTGACATACAATCCAAATGCTCTTATAATAGTGGTATACAAAGGAGATAAATATGACAACATTAAATTCAAACATAGTAAGACCAATTAACTTTGAAGGTCACACAGACTTCACAGAGTTGTGTAACGCTACTCCTCACATGGATGAGAAGTGGTATAACGATGGCGGAGTTTTCACAATCGAAGACTTTGTTAGGTCAAACTACGCCGGGATGATTTCAGACCAGCACAAAGCTAATCATGGCTTTAGGTTGAGATTAGATTGGACAGAGCTTTCACTTGAAGAGCTAATGGAAATCCATGAGGAAGAAGTTGGTTATCAGGCGAGAGAAGCCAAATGGCAAAAAGAAGCAGAGATGAGAATTCTGCAAACTTATTTGGACGCAGGTGCGCCTAATATTGAAACAGCCAGAAGATGGCAGAAGGCAGCTTAATGAAACCCTGGAATATATTACAGAAATTACAGACCGACAACAGCAAACTTTTTAAGGAGTCTGTTGTTAAGGAACACATTGAAGATGTGGAATTTACAGAAGGTGTTAGATACGCCTTAGATCCAATGGTAACATTTGGAGTAAAAAAAATACCTACTGCAACAAGCGATGGCCCCGGACTCTATTGGAAAGAGTTTGAGAAATTACTTATAGACCTACGTTGTAGAAAATTATCAGGCAATGCAGCTAAAGACGCAATTGAAAAAGC
>TARA_R110001606_G_scaffold13049_2_pt1 | contig 12891 bp, 9 predicted proteins | sample TARA_R110001606 | Tara Oceans TARA_R110001606 (sample SAMEA4398315) | marine metagenome | biome: Polar Biome; feature: [SRF] surface water layer (ENVO:00010504); material: water (ENVO:00002006), including particulate matter (ENVO:01000060) such as... | depth 5 m | reverse complement strand
CTGGTGATGAAGGCCGGGTCCGACAATTTCCGCCAATCCGCCGTCCAGGGCGTCATGAAGCGGCTGAAGGCAAAGGGGGTGGAGGTCGTGGTGTTTGAACCCGCCCTTCCCGACGCGCGGTTCTTCGGGTCAGAGGTAATCCGCGACCTGGCCGCGTTCAAGGCGCGCGCTGACCTGATCGTGGCGAACCGCCTGACCCCGGACCTGCAGGACGTGGCCGACCGCGTGTTCACACGCGATCTGTTCGGCGGGGACTAGTGCTCTAGCCTCGTACCTAAGGCCACTAGGTTCAGGACCCCTTGATCTGCTTAGGAGTGCTCTGCCGCTCTGCCGCGTGGTTCAAGAACCCGGAGTGGCAGGGTGATGATGAGCAACCTTTTCTAGCTTACGGACGAGCAGATGGAGCGACTGCGGCCCTTCTTTCCCAAGGATGGGTCCGCTGGAGCCGGATAAGGGTCTTCGCCTAGATCATGGAGGGGTTGGCCTCCGGCGGGGGGTGAAGATAAGCTCGTAATAATAAACGCGACCTATCTGAAGGCGCATCGCACGGCCTCTATCTTGCGAGTCAAAAGGGGGCCAACGAGAAGTGTAGGCGCCTAATTGGGCGGACGAAGGGTGGGCTGAACACTAAGCTGTACGCAGTGTTGGACGAGCTGGCCCATCCTGTCCGCCCCTCATGACCCCGGGCTAAATCAGTGACTACATGGATGCGGCGGCCCTGCTAGGAAGCCTGCCGGATGCCGAGTGGCTAATTCGCCTTATGGTTTAGCACCTCACGTGTCATTGTAAATTGATCATGAAAGTTGTCCTATTAGGCTGTTTTCCCGTGCGATGTAATTGTCTATCCAGAGCCTACTTTTCTCGGGTGTCCCAAGCGCTTTCTGCATGTCTTATCCCAAGACCCTTTGTAACAATCATCCTGCCGGAGACCCTTTTTGCGAGTAACATATCTTGCCCATGATCTTGACGACCCCTCGATCTGGCGACGGGTCAGGATGCTGCGCCAGGGCGGGGCACAGGTTCGGGTCGCGGGGTTCCGGCGGGGGCAGGGGGCGTTGCCCGAACCTACGACGGTACTGGGACGGACGTCGAACGGCCGCATGATCCAGCGCGTCCGCGCGATCGCCGAGGCATGGCCCCGCATCGCGCGCCTTGTCCCGCCGCAGGACGGCGGCCCCGAGGTCATCCTGGCCCGCAATCTGGAAATGCTGGCCCTGGGCGCGCGGCTGGCACGCGCCCTGGGCGCGCGGCTGGTCTATGAGCTGCTGGACATCCATGGCATGATGCTGGGGCAGGGCATGCCCGCCCGTATCCTGCGCCGGGTCGAGGCCGGGCTGATGGCACGCACCAGCTTGGTCGTCCTGTCCTCGCCCGCGTTCCAGACGCGCTATCTGCGCCATTTCAAGCAGCCGGACGTCCCAGTCCTGCTGGTCGAGAACAAGCCCTTCGCCCGGCCCGTTCCGTCGTCGCCGCAGGCCGTTCCCGCACCCGGCGGGGCGGAGCAGGGGGGCCCACTGATCGTCGGCTGGTTCGGGATGCTGCGCTGTCGCTGGTCCCTCCAAGTGCTGGATCAGGTCACCCGTGCGCAGCCCGGACGGTTCCGGGTCATCCTGCGCGGGCGTCCGGCCCTCGACGTCATGGAGGATTTCCACGCGGTCGTGGATGCCAATCCCGACCTGTCCTTCATGGGCGCCTATGACTGGCCCAACGATCTGCCCAAGATCTATGCGCAGCTGGACGTGGCTTGGCTGATCGACCGGTATCAGGCGGGGCAGAACTCTGATTGGTTGCTTCCCAACCGCCTGTACGAAGGATGCCTGAACGGCGCCGTTCCCGTGGTTCTGGATGGGACCGAGGTTGCACGCCGTGTCGCGGCCTGGGGATGCGGCGTCACCGTCGCGGCGCCCGATGCCGCGGCAGTCGCTGCGGCCCTGTCCGCCATCGATCCCGCGGGTCTGGCCGCGCGCCGTGCCGCGGTCGCGGCCCTTCCCCGCGCCGCGCTGGAGATGGACGAGGTCGAATGCCGTCACCTGACGGCCGCCATCTGCGGTGCAGGGGACGCGGCCTCGGTCGCATCCGCCGCCGCTGCCTGAGGTCCCGATGTCAGAACCCCATATGCTGATCGTCATTCCGGCCCTAAACGAGGCGCGCCACATCGATGGCGTCCTGACCTTTGCCGCGGCCTTTGCCGCGCGGGTGAACGGGCTGGTCGTGGTCGCCGATGGCGGATCGCATGATGCGACCTGCGACATCGTCCGCCGCCGAGCCGCCGCCGATCCCCTGATCCGGTTGATCGACAATCCCGGCCGGCTGCAATCGGCGGGGGTGAATCTGGCCGTGGACCGGTTCGGGGACGGGGCCGAATGGCTGCTGCGGCTGGATGCGCACAGCGATTATCCCGCCGATTACGGCGACGTTCTGCTGGCTGAGGCGCAGCGGACCGGTGCCGACAGCGTCGTCGTCACCATGCATGCCGAGGGCCAGGGGTTTCTGCAGCAGGTCATCGCCGAGGCGCAGAATTCGCGCTTGGGCAATGGCGGGTCGGCACACCGGCTGGCGGGCGGTGGAGCCTGGGTGGATCACGGGCATCACGCCCTGATGCGGATCGACGCCTTTCGGGCGGTGGGCGGCTATGACGCGCGCTTCAGCCACAACGAGGATGCCGAGTTGGACCACCGGCTGACAGCCGCGGGCCATCGTATCTGGCTGACCGGGCGGACCCGGCTGACCTATTTCCCGCGGGCGCGCCTTGGCCCCCTGATCCGGCAATATTTCAATTTCGGGCGCGGGCGGTCCCGCAACCTGCAAAAGAACGGGACCCGCCCCGCGGCCCGCCAGGCTGTCGTGGCCATGCTGGCCCCGGCGGCGGCACTGGTCGTGCTGGTGCCGTTCGGCGCGGTCTTTGCCCTGCCGTTGCTGCTGTGGCTGGTGGCCTGTCTGGCCGGCGGCGTCATGATCGCTCTGCAGAGCGGGCGGCCCCGCGGGCTGGTTGCGGGATTGGTGGCGGGGACCATGCACATGGCCTGGTCTGCCGGGTTCTGGCGGGAATGGCTGTCCCGCAAACCCGCTGCGGAACGGACCCCTGCATGAGTGCGCCTTTGTTTCACGACAGGGTGCTGATCGGCATCTGCACCTTCCTGCGCCCGGAACTGGCCGCCACGCTGGCATCGCTTGCCGCGCTGACGCCCTGCGGGTTGCCGGTGTCCGTGGCCATCGCCGACAACGACGCGCAGCCCTCGGCCCGCGACCTGGTCGAAGGGATCACCGTCGACCACCCCCTCGAGGTCAGCTATCTGCATGCGCCCCAGGCCAACATCTCGATCGCGCGGAACGCGCTGCTGGATCACGCCCGCGCCACAGGCGCGCGGCTGCTGGTCTATCTGGACGATGACGAGACGGTCGAACCCGACTGGCTGATGCATCTTGTGGCGGCGTGGCGCGATGCGGATGCAGGCGCCGTCCTGGGGCCGGTGCGTGCCCATTACCTTCCCGACGCGCCGGGCTGGATGGACCGCGCGCGGGCGCATGACACGCTGCCAGTCTATGACCCGGATGGCTCGATCACCAGCGGCTATACCTGCAACGTGCTTGTCGACCTGGCCGACCCGGCGGCGCGACAACTGTCGTTCGACCCGGTCCGGGGCCGTTCAGGCGGCGAGGACAGTGCCTTTTTTGCCGGTTTTCTGGCCGCTGGTGGGAAAATCGCCTTTGCGCCCCTGGCTGTCGTGCACGAAACTGTGCCATCGGACCGCGCGCGTCTTGCCTGGTTGCTGCGGCGCCGCTATCGGATGGGTCAGACGCATGCCAGCCTGATCGTCCAGGGACGCCCGCGCGCCAGGCGCATCCGCGCGGCCGGGATGGCGGTGGCCAAGGCCCTGGCCTGCGGCGGACTGGCCGTAGTCGGGGCGGCACGTCCGGCCTGGCGCAACCGCCAGCTGATGCGTGCGGCGCTTCATGTCGGGGCAGCCGCCCATCTTGGCGGCGCACGGCAGATCGAAATTTATGGAACGGCGCCGGATCGGTCGGATACCGAACCCCGCTCGGGACCCAAGGAAAGCTGATGGGACGCGAACTTAAGCCCTATGACGGGAACATGGCCTATATCGAGGCACCGGCCGCGCCGGCTCAGACCATCGATCTGCGGCGGTTGATGGTGGCATTGCGCCGGCAGCGCACGACCATCGTGCTGCCCGCCGTGCTGGTGGGGATGCTGGGCCTGACCTATTCCATCGCCAAGCCCGAAACCTACACCACCTATTCCAGCCTGCTTCTGGACAGCAACGTCAACCGGTCCGTCCAGCAGGCGGGCGGCATCGCCAGCGCCGCCCTTCCGGTCGAGCGGATTGAGAACGCGCGCGTCGTCTTGGAATCGAACAAGCTGGCCGACGACGTGCTGAACCTGACCGGGCTGCAGGAGAACCCATCGTTCATGGACCCGCCGCGGTCGGCCTTCACCTCGGCCATCGGGGGCTTCCTGTCGACGGTGTTCTGGCCGGTGACCTGGATCCGCGACCAGCTGGTCGCGCTGACCACCCCCGCCGACGTCATCAATCCGGACGACCTGATGGCGTCCGACGCGACGATGGCGCAGGTCGACCCAGCGCGTCGCCTGGCCGCCGCGCGGCTGCGGGGCGAGATCCGGGTGGACCGGATCGGCCAGAGCTCTGCCGTGGCGGTTAGCTATTCCTCGCACGACCCCGAGATCGCGGCGCAGGTCGCCAATGCCTATGCCGATCTCTATGTCCAGGACATCCTGGCCTCGAATGCCGATTCCATCGGCCAGACCAATGCCTGGATGCGCACCCGCCTGGAGGAGCTGCAGGCGCAGGCGCAGGCTGCCGCCGGCGCGGCCGAACGTTTTGCCGCCGAGAACAGCCTGGTCGAGTTCTCCTCGGGCGGGCTTCTGACCGAACAGGCGCTGAACGAACTGAACTCCAGCCTGACTGAGGTCCTGACCGAGGCGGCGCGGGCGCGGGCGGTTCTGGACACCTATGACCGCGCCGTCGCCGGCGGGGTCGAGGGGCTGACCAACAGCAACAGCTCGCTGGCCATCGGCGGCGAGGTGTCGGACGAACTGCGGGCGCGGCTGGATTCCTACAACGATGTCCAAGCTCGGCTGCAGCGCCTGCTGGCCTCGTCGGGACCGGAGCATCCGCAGGTCCCCGGCCTGCAGCAGACCCTGATCAGCACTGCCGAACGCCTGTTCATCGAACTGCAGGCTCAACGCGCCGAGGCCCAGAGCACACTGGACGTCGCCAATGCCCGCGTCGAGGCCCTGCAGGAAAGCGTTCAGCAGGCCTCGGCCCGCAACAGCGACCAGGCCGCCAATTTCGTCCGGCTGCGGGCTTTGCAAGAAGAGGCTGCCACCCTGTCCGCGATCTATCAGCAGACCCTGACCCGGTCGCAGGAGATCGAGCAACAGCAGTCCTTCCCGGTGTCGAACGTGCGGATCCTGTCCTATGCCCAGGTGCCGACCACGCCCTCGGGCCCGGCGGTGCTGCGTACGGCGCTGGCCGCGACGCTGCTGGGGATGTTCCTGGGCATGACCATCGCCGCGCTGCGCGAATGGCGCGAACGCTCGCTGCGCACGTCCACCGACCTGACCGAATATTCGAGCCTACGGTTTCTGGGCCATCTGCCGGTGCTGCCCGCTGTCCGTCGTCCCCGTGCGGTGGGCGCGACACCCGCGGCCACCCGGACACCGCCGATCACGGCCAGCGGGCAGACACTGCCCGTCCTGTCCAGGCTGCGGCCGCCGGTCATCCAGGTTCCGGTTCCAGTGCTGCACTATCCCGACTCCGTCTATGCCGAAACGCTGCGCCATGTCCGCCTTGCGGGCGAGGCGACGGGCCGGGCGCTGCCCGTCACGGGCGTCACGTCGTTCCATCCCTTTGACGGACGGTCCTCGGTTGCCTTCAACCTGGCGGGCCAGCTGGGCATCGGCATGCATTCTGTCCTGCTGATCGACGCCGACAGTCGCGGCCGCACGCTCAGCCGAATGCTGGGCCTAGACCGCAAGCCAGGCCTGACCGACGCGGTCAGCGGCGGCGGGAACTGGCAGGACATGCTGGTGGGCATCGCCAACACCAACCTGGTCGTGCTGCCCTGCGGGCTGGACCAGGGCGGGCCTTCGGACGACCTGCTGACCGGCCAGATGCTGGGCCAGATCGCGGCCGAGGCGCGCGACGGCGATTTCAGCCGCGTCATCGTCGACGTCCCGCCGCTGTACCCTGTGGCCCAGGGCCGGGCGATCCTGCACGAACTGGCGCAGTTCGTCATCGTGGCCGAATGGGGCCGCACCTCGCGTGCCATGGCCGAGACCGCCCTGGCCGAGGATTCCCTACTGGAATCGCGGTGCCTGGGCGTCGTCTACGACCGCGTGAACCTGCGCAAGCTCAAGTCGTTCCTGCTGCCTGGAGAGATGGAAAACTATCTGGCCGGCCCCAAATCCTACATGTCGCTCAAGCGTCGCATGACGGGTCGGTAAGGTTTTCTTAACCTTTGTCGCTCACCTTGATGTCTCCCGTGCTATAGCGGGGGCAATCTGATGAGAGATGCGGCATGTTTGTCATCTGTTACCTGCTGGCTGCCTTGACGACGACCGCGGTGGCCCTGATCGGGGGCTCGGCGGCGGGATATTCGGCTTGGGAAAGCATGGGCATGGCGTTGCTGGCTGTGGTTTTTCTGCAGATGGTGATTCTGGGCTATGTGATTCTGGCCACTATCCGCAACACCCGCGGATCGCGTGCTACCCGGCCAAAAACCGCGCGCAATCAGCTGTCCATCCAGCCCAAGTGAGGCTTGCCTGCCCTCTCTGTGCCGAAAGCCGATCGAAAAGGACGTCACGATCTCTGCGACAAAACTTTGGAAGGCGTGCCACGGTGACAGCCGCCGGACCTAGCCGTTGACCTCGATGATCCCCTTGTCGGCCAGACCTGCGGAACGATCGGGGCGGTCGTCCATCTGGATGCTGCTCCGATGGCGGGGCATGGCATGGGGCTGGTCCGTCTGCAGATAGGCCAGCAGGTGCTCTCTGATCTCGCAACGCAGATCGAAGGCACGTCCGGCGTTGCGGGCACTGGCCAGGATGCGCACCTCGGTCACGGTCTCACGGAAATCGGTAACCTGCAGGGCAAACACGTCGCGGTCCCACAGGGGTGACGCTCGAACGATACGTTCCGCCTCAAGGCGCAGGTCGGGAATGCTGACCGCGTAATCGACATAAAGCATCACTACTCCGATCAGCGTCGCATCCGCCCGTGTCCAGTTTTGGAAGGGCTGGTCCATGAAATAGCTCAGCGGCACGATCAGGCGGCGCTTGTCCCAGATGCGGATCACCACATAGGTGCCGCCGATCTCCTCGACATTGCCCCATTCGCCCTCGACGATGACTGCGTCGTCGATACGGATGGGCTGGGTGATGGCCAACTGGATGCCCGCGAACAGGTTGCGCAGCACGGGCTGCAGGGCCAGGCCCACGACCAACCCCGCTGCACCCGCCGAGGCCAGCAGGCTGACGCCGTATTGCCGCACGCTGTCAAATGACATCAATGCCGCACTGATGCCGACGGCAACGATCAGCAGGCTGCCCACCTGCTGTAGGATGCGGGACTGGGTGACATGCTTGCGAGCCAGCAGATTGTCTTCGACATCGATGCGGAAACGGCGCAGATGCAGCGCGACCCAGATCTGCAGCGCGGTGCGGGCCACAAGGGTCATGCAGGCGATGAAGCATAACAGCAGCACATGGCGTAGGGTGGCGATTTCCTCGACCGTCAGGGGCGCGATACGGGTGGCAATGGACAAGGCGACAATGATCAGCGCCAGCTGGACCGGCCCGCGGGACCGGGCCAGCAGCGGACGCCAGAAATCACTGCGCTGCGCGATCAGGCGCAGCAGAAGACGGTTGATCAGCATCCAGCCCAGCCATGACAGCGCAACGGCGGCGACAAAGATCAAAGCAGTATCGGTCCAGCGAGTCATGCAGTCCTCGGAAGGGTTAACGGGTCAACACCAACTTCCGACATGCCGCTTCGTTCATGTGCGTGGGTCTCTAGGTGTGCTTACCTGCCTGCCTGATATCGAGCGCGGCAATCCTGCTTTCCGATCAAGCAGGATGAGTTTTCCAAATGTTCTTATTAAGCATCGAACCGGCAGTACAGGAAGAATCGTACTGTCAGAGCGCTTGACCGGCCGCATCTTCAGGTATTTCCTAGGTTCCAGACTTATTGAGTTTCACAGCCAGAACAAGGCAGTCGCGACCAATGGTGATGGCGGGGAGATATGTCTCTGGACATCTGTCGTAACGCGTGGCCACCCGTCTCTAGTCCTTCAGGCGACCGAGTATGATCTCGATGCGGCTTCGCCGCTTGTAGCGCCGCTTGTCATACTTGACCGGCCTCTTGCGTTGCTTCCGACTGGGGATGCAAGCGCTTATCCCCTTGTCCTGCAACGCCTCTCTCAGCCAGTCAGCGTCATAACCACGATCGCCGAGCAGCCATTTGACCTTCGGCAGGCTGCTGAGAAGCGCCCGCGCTCCAATATAATCGCCTACCTGCCCGGCAGTGATAAGTAGTTCAAGCGGTCGTCCCTGGCTGTCGCAGCTGGCATGCAGCTTGGTGTTCATACCGCCTTTGGTGCGGCCGATCAGGCGGCCACGCCCCCCTTTTTGACGGCCATACTGATCGCTGTTCGATGTGCCTTCAGGTATGTCGCGTCGATTATTACGGTCGTCTCCTCACCGTGTTCCGCAGCGAGACCGGCCATCATCCGGGCAAAGATGCCCTTCTCGCTCCAGCGCCTCCAACGGCTATACAGCGTCTTGTGAGGTCCAGAGGCAGTGGGTGCATTACGCCAGCGCAAGCCATTGCGGATAATGAAGATAATCCCTCTGAGAACGCGCATGTCACCAACGCGTGGCTTGCCGTGGGCCTTCGGAAAATAGGGAGCGAGACGTGTCATCTGCGCGTCGGTCAGCCAGAAAAGGTCGCTCATGTCATCGCTCCGCTTCCGAAGCCGTGAATCACGCACCGCAACGGAAATCAATGCATCCTGACCCTAGGTCTCCTTGTGGCGGCCTGAATCACACCAAAGGAACGAAATCAATGGGTCTGGAGCCTAAATAAAGTTATCTTGGAAGGACTCGACCCTTCGAATAATATATGGATACTTTTCTTAAACTGCACCTTCAAATAATATAGTAAACCGGCAATGAGCATTTTCGCCTATAAATCATATTATAAATTATGGTAAAAGGTAAACTTAATCCTACCGATTACTACCGTTCACCTAAAAATCCCGTCAATAGCATTTTGAAAATATAATATATATGGTTGAGGATGAATCAAAGAAACGTTATTATTACTACGACTGGCACGTCTTTTGGTAATGCCAGCCCTATATATATTACCTATGTGGATATATCCTTACTAATTATGAGATTTTCCTCCTTGAACAAGATGCTGCCAATACCCCAGACTTCAGCCTTCATTAGCGCCCGCCTTTGGAGGGGTGTTATGCGCCGAAACGAAGGAGGGAGTGGGGATCAGCCCGGGGTTGCGGGGTGAGATGAGAGGGAGCGGGGATCATCCGGGGGTGGTGGGGCGAGAGTCAAAGATCTCCCGTTCCTACAGGTACATCCGCTCTCGCGGCTTGCTGCCTTATCGGTTCGAAATCATTCCCAGACAGCAACTGACCCTCTTCTTCTGGCGGTTTCTCACGTTGGGAAGGCACAGATATCGGCTAACGCTGCGGGAAAAAGTAACCAAAGGTCAGGTTACTTAACTGTACCGTCTCTTATAAAAACTATTGTAACAGATTGATGGCATTTAAAATTAATCACTAAAGGGCGGACAAAGTGATAAGTTACGATATATCAAATTCAAAATTCTTGTCTTTAGCAATTTTTTTAGTAGTATTATCATTCATAATTTCATGGTTTTATTACATTATAAGGTTTTATTTCCCCTTATATTCAAAAATATGGTCGTGATAACATCGCTTATCGATGCCTGGCAACAATTGAAGAGGGATTTGAATTTACAGGAATATTTTTATTTTTGCAGGGACTGATAAAGCAACTAGGGATTATCAGAAGGCATGGATAGCAGGTGATTTTTGGCATAAATTTATACCTTATTATTAGCTAATTCAATAACGCAGACGCGGCGGGAAAGCGAAGGTACCAACTGCGTCTAGTGCACGGGCCGAAAGTAGCCAGCAAAAGTAAATTGAAAGACATATAATCCCTGCGATAAGTAAGATGACCAGCCACGACAGGTCAGAACTTGGCGGCACTGCCTGTTCTCAGTCGGCAAAGAACTGATCGTCTAGGATGAGAGGACTGCTGGTCAAAGCATTGTCGATCACGGCGCGCAGCGTCTCAAGGTCCCAGCAATGCTGGCATAGAGAAGTAGTACCCGAATTCTTGTGTGCATCTTAGCCCCCTTTGAGCTATAGCCCCGCCAGCCATGACATAAGGAACTAGAATGTCGGCTTTGACAGGTTCGGCGCAACAGCACATTAATTATGCTACCTTTGATGGTCTTAGAGGTGTCGCAGCCGTTATGGTTGTCATCTTCCATCTTGCTTATCGGGCAGAGTGGGCACAGGTGATCACGCACGGTTACTTGGCAGTTGACCTGTTCTTTGGTCTCAGCGGCTTTGTCATTGCCCAAGCCTACAGTCCCCACTTGCAGGCGGGCATGAGCCTTGTGCAATTTACGATCCTGAGGCTGGTCCGGCTCTACCCGCTCTACTTTCTAGGGCAGCTTCTCGGTCTCTGCATCTTGGCTCTATTCGGTCACGATGCGATGTTACTGATCAAGGCCTTCATCTTGGGTAGCATAATGATCCCTTGGCCTATCTACATCGAAAACATCCCACCTATCTTTCCGCTGAACGGGCCGTCCTGGTCATTGTTCTTTGAAATGGCAATCAACATTGCGTTTGCTTTGACGGTTGCTATGCTATCGTCGCGGGTGCTCCTGTCCCTCCTCGCAGTCAGTGCCTTGGCCTTGGTTGCCGCTGCCATGCACTTTGGCTCGCTGCATCTCGGATGGAATGCTTATAATCTTGTGGGCGCGGTGCCGAGAGTTGGCTTTTCATTCATAGCTGGCATCCTACTGTTTCGGTTCGCTCCCCGCATCAGGACTGGCAATATGGTGCCCCTCCTTGTGCTAGTGGCTCTCCTCCCTCTGCTGATCATCGGCCCCAAGCGGTGGTGGCTCGACCTTGCGATCATCATGCTGGTGTTCCCGCCGATGTTGTATCTAGCCGCCTCCTGGCAGCCCACAGGCGCTGTCAAAACGATCTGCCATGAGCTCGGACGAATTTCTTACCCGCTCTATATTATCCATACACCTGCCCTCTACCTTGGCGAGAAGATCATTAGTGATAGCGGCATACCTGAAGCTTGGAAGGTGATTGCTTGGGCAACTCTTGTGGTGCTCATCGTCGTAACCTCGGCAATCCTGCCAAATCTTTACGATAAACCTGTTCGGAGTGCTATAGAGCGCGCGATAAAGCCTTATGGTTCTAATGCTCAAAGCACTGCTCTGAAGCGGCTATGACAGCAGGCACGTCTCACTGAATAACCGCTTCATCCTGCCACAGGCTTTGACACTCCTCCGGCCCTTGATCTTTAGCGGATTTAGGGAGGGCCGGGGATCGCGCCGCCGCAGGCGGCTTCTCTTCTCGCCGTCGGCGCAACGCCTGCCCCTCACGTTTAGCTTGCACATGGTGCCGGAACGTTCGGGGTTGATCCAATGGGGGACACCGGCTGCAGGTGCCGTCTCACCAGCAAATCCTACCACTGCCACCAGCGCTCTGGTCGAGGTCCAAGCCCTCCTAAGAGGCAGCGATCTGGTGCTCCCTGAGGATAACCCTTTCCTCTTCTTGCCTGATCATCCCCATTCCCGCGCAGCTCCCGCCGAGGCGTTCCAAGCCGGAACCGGCGGTAGACACTGGACCACTTCCCGAATTCTTCTGGGAGGTTACGCAAAAGAGAGCCGGTCCGCGCGATCCAGAAAATCCTATTCAGAACAAGGCGGTGATTAGTGGGCTTGCGCTCGTTCGGGGCGCACGGCCAAAATGAAGCGTTCATTAAAAGCCCATTCCTCGTCCGATATCCGTTCTCGTGCCAAGCTGATCTCCCTCGCAGACACCAGGTTAGATCACGATCAAGTCACTATGCGAGTCTCTTTTATCAACACAACCTAGCATTGCGCGGTTAACAACCAAAGATTTAACAAATTACGATAAACAACTTTAAGTTAATTTTCGCAAACAGGTAGCCTTTATAAGGATATATCAAAATATGGAATTATTAAGATATTATCTTACGACGCTTGAGGAAGCGAAGAACTCATATGCCCCTCTGACGCGGCGACTTGGGAGCAGGTGTTCAAGTTCCTGTCATACCAAACCAGAAAACTGTGACTTTTCGGGGTATAGAGAGGCGAAACCTGCGTTTTCATTCCCATGTTGCTTACGGTTTGGACTGGCTGCAAAAAGTTTGGTAACCACAGCGTTTGCTGTAGGCACATGATTCAACCTAACTAAAAAGACAGCCACTGAGCATTTGCAAAAAAATCCTTTCATGTCGGCTGTTTAAGTGGCGACACTCTGAAGCGGTGATTTTGCATGATGTGTTAACCGTATCTTACGGATTGCTAAAATTTTAACGAGATGATGTAGAGTGCCTTCCTAGAACGATTGCGGCACGCCGGCCGCATCTCTTGGCATTATTCGGTAAGAACGTTTAGTTATCATAAGGTTGGTTGTTAATATGCGAACGATACGTGCACAGCGAGATTTCGCGTCGGACTGTCACCCCTCCCTCGCAGCCAACACCTCTCTTGCGGGTCTGCATCGGGCGCGCGCAAAAAGGGA
>TARA_R110001606_G_scaffold97843_4_pt1 | contig 12895 bp, 10 predicted proteins | sample TARA_R110001606 | Tara Oceans TARA_R110001606 (sample SAMEA4398315) | marine metagenome | biome: Polar Biome; feature: [SRF] surface water layer (ENVO:00010504); material: water (ENVO:00002006), including particulate matter (ENVO:01000060) such as... | depth 5 m | reverse complement strand
TGTGCGATCCAGTCCAGCAGGATTTTTTGCTTGTGCGCGTTTGCTGGTAGTGCGGCGCTGCTGCCGCAGGCTTGCCACCAGTCCTCGGTCTTCTCCATGGCGGGTCGGCCCTTTCGCAACGCGGGTGGCAACGCTGTGAACAGACATTCTCCCAGTGGGTGCTGGTAGTAGTCGCTGGCCCAGCTCAAAAGCTGAAATGTTTCGTCCGGAAGTGCGGGCCATTCTTCCAATGCATTGTGGAGAGGCTTGAGAGTGATACCTTCCGGTGGCTCAATGTTGGTTTCCACGACCAGGCCAATCGCCTGTTGACGCCCGAAAGGAATTTTCACGCGCTGGCCGGGAGTTACGGCGAGCCCCTCAGGCACGATATAGTCAAAAAGCCTTCTGAGTGGCCGGTTCAGTGCAATGCGAGCTGTGGATGGCACTGAGTGCTCCCTGATGGTAAGGCTTGCCTGCCGGGATAATTGCAAGTAAGATTCGCGGTCTGTTTCCGGCAGGGCATGATTGTGCCCCGTCTTCTCCATTGATTCAAACATGCGGTGCCTGGCACCAGGGCTTTTAAGATTGCCCCGTGATCAGGTAGCGGCATGACCCACAGAGGTTCGCCATGAAAGAAGGTATTCACCCCAAGTACGAAGATATCACCGCAACCTGTTCCTGCGGTAATGTGATCAAGACCCGCTCTACTATCGGTCACGATCTGCAGCTTGACGTCTGCTCACAGTGCCACCCTTTCTACACTGGCAAGCAGAAAGTTATGGATACCGGCGGTCGTATCGACAAGTTCCAGAAGCGTTTTGGTGGTCGTATTGCAGGCAAAAAAGACTGATACAGTCACAGAGTTTAAAAAAAGCGCCTGAGGGCGCTTTTTTTTGTGGCGGCGAAAATAACTGTATTGTTTTTGATCGTACGCAATTGGCCGTATTGACTGATCAGATTTTGTTCGATGTGCCCTTGTCGTTTCGGGGCAGGCGAGCCATAATGGCGCGCTCCTTCAGGCTGGCTCTTGCCGCCTGGAGGCTATTACCTTTAAACGTGACAAACGGAACAGTGGCAATGTCTCAAGATCTGAAAGAAGCAGCCCTTGAATATCACGCCAAGCCGCGGCCTGGAAAGATTAGTGTAGAAATCTCCAAGCCGACAGCGACCGCCCGCGACCTTGCTTTGGCGTACAGCCCAGGCGTTGCCGAGCCGGTTCGCGAGATCGCGAAGGACCCGGAGAACGCCTACAAGTACACTGCCAAGGGCAACCTTGTGGCGGTTATCTCCGACGGTACGGCGATTCTTGGTCTGGGTAACCTGGGTCCGCTGGCAAGCAAGCCAGTAATGGAAGGCAAGGGCGTACTGTTCAAGCGCTTTGCCGGAATTGACGTGTTCGATATTGAGGTCAACTCCGAAAGCCCGCAGGCGTTCATTGAAACCGTTGAGCGTATTGCTGACACCTTTGGCGGTATTAACCTTGAAGATATCAAGGCGCCGGAGTGTTTCGAAATAGAGCGCGCGTTGATCGAAAGGTGCAATGTGCCCATCTTCCATGATGACCAGCATGGCACAGCGATTGTTACAGCAGCCGGCATGCTCAACGCCCTTGAACTGCAGGGCAAGAAAATTGAAGAAGCGAAAGTGGTTTGTCTGGGTGCCGGCGCCGCTGCAATCGCCTGCATGAAGCTGCTGATCAGCTGCGGTGTTAGCACTGACAACATCTACATGCTCGACCGCAAGGGTGTCATCCACTCTGGTCGCGATGACCTTAATCAGTACAAGGCGATGTTCGCTAACGACACTGATAAGCGCACGCTGGACGAGGCAATCGACGGAGCTGATGTGTTCCTTGGCCTGTCAGGCCCGGACCTGTTGAGCGGTGAGCAGCTCAAGAAGATGGCGCCGAACCCGGTTGTGTTTGCCTGCTCTAATCCGGATCCGGAAATCGATCCGGCGATAGCCCACTCGGTTCGAGATGATCTGATCATGGCTACCGGTCGTTCGGACTACCCGAATCAGGTGAACAATGTTCTTGGTTTCCCGTTCATTTTCCGTGGTGCGTTGGACGTTCGTGCGTCTTGCATCAACGAAGAGATGAAGGTAGCTGCGGTGAATGCTATCCGTGAGCTGGCCAAAGAACCGGTGCCACAGGAAATCTGCGAAGCCTACGGCGCAAGCAGCTTTGAGTTTGGTAAAGAGTACATCATTCCCAAGCCTATGGATGTCCGTCTCCTGGAAGTTGTACCGGCTGCTGTAGCCCGTGCTGCGGTGGATTCAGGTGTTGCTCGTAAAGGGTACCCTGCGCACTATCCGCTGATGAGCATGGATGACATCATCTGATCGATGACGTTATGAGACCACAAAAAAACCGGCGGTAATCCCGCCGGTTTTTTTGTGCTTGCTTTTTGTTTTGCGCTGCGGCTAGAAAATCTGGCGCGAGAGCCCATCCCCGTTTCCGCCTGCGCCACCCGGGCCGATGTCATCCGCTGCCATTGGCGCTGGCGCATCCTCTTCCTTGAATATCTCGAAAACGCCTTCCTCGCCGGGCCTTGCGCGCTTGCCGGTCTCGGGGTTGATGCGAATGTTAACGATACCGTTAGGCCGCGGCATGAATGCCGAAGGCGCTTCGTCCAGCGCTACTTTCATATAATCGACCCAGATGGGTAGGGCAGTGCTTGCGCCAAACTCTCTGCGGCCGAGAGGGGCTGGCTGATCAAACCCAACCCATACGGTGGTGGCAAGGTTGTGATTGAAGCCGGCAAACCAGGTGTCTCGCTGTTCGTTGGTCGTTCCCGTTTTGCCTGCAATGTCATCGCGCCCAAGCGCCAAAGCACGACGTCCGGTTCCGCGCTTGACGACATCCCGGAGCATTGAGTGCAGGATATAAACCGAGCGTTCATCCGCAAGCCGTCGCATGACACGCGTTTCCGGTGCGGCTTCTGCTGTGGTGGCCGGAGATTTATCGGTTTCGTCATCGAGGCTCACCGGCGCAGTTTCAATCGTGTCGCAGTCCCGGTCACAAAGGACGACGTCCGGGGCTTTGTAAATTGTTTCGCCGTTAACATCCGTAATGCTCTGAATCAGAAATGGCTCCACGTCGTAGCCGCCGTTGGCTATAACAGCGAGGCCTCGGGCTAACTCCATGGGGGAGAGCTGGCCGCTGCCCAGAGAGAGTGACAGGTCTTTGGGCATGTTATCAACGGGAACCTTGAGCTGCTTGAGGTAATCCAGTGTCTGCGGGATGCCGACATCTCTGAGTAGCCTGATGGAAACCAGGTTCCGTGAGCGGTATAGCGCCTCGCGAAGCGGAGTGGGGCCGTAGAACTGCCCCGAGGAGTTCTGCGGGCGCCAGGCGGTCTCGAGTTCCGAGTCGTCAAACACGATGGGGGCGTCGTTGTATATGGTTGCGGGCGTCATGCCGCTTTCCAGAGCTGCCAGGTACAGGAATGGTTTGAAAGTAGAGCCTGGTTGCCGTTTTGCTTGTATGGCCCGGTTGTATTTGCTTTGCCCGAAGCTGTAACCGCCGGCGAGCGCTTCAATGGCGCCCGTTTCCGCCTCAAGGGAGATCAGCGCTCCTTCGGCTTTGGGTACCTGCACGAGTGAAACCCGGACTGGCTGGTCAATTCCGGATGCTGCTGCTTCCTCCACCGGTTCGCCGTCCTCGGGTGCTGTTGGTGCTTGCGGCAGCTCGTCTACACGAACGTAAACAACGTCACCTATGGCTAAAACGTCTGAGGGCTTTTCTGGCTTGGGGCCGGTCAGATTTTCTGTTTTGTAGCGGCTGGCCCACTGCATTGATTCGAATGGCATAACGGCAGGGCCGAACCGGCGCACGTGAGCCAGTGCCTGGTTTTTGTCATCATTGACGGCGGTAATAACCGCAGGCATCAGGGACTCTATTCTCGGGTAGTTCAATATGACGTTGGAAAGGTTACCGCTGGCCAGCGTTTCGGCGTCGAGCTGGCCGATGGCGCCCCGATACCCATGTCGGCGATCATAGGCTTCAAGGCCGTCTCTGAGCGCGTCCGTTGCCATCTGCTGGTCTTTGCCGTCGACGGTCAGTGTGACAGTGTATCCGTCGGTATAGGCCTCCTCGCCAAACCGCCTGACCATCTCGGCGCGAGCCATTTCAGCGACATAGTCGGCGTCGACCTCTGTCTCTGTTGCATTGTAGGTGGCGGTGAGAGGGGCCTGGATGGCAAGCTCGTAAGCATCCGGGGTGATAAATTCGAGCTCTTTCATCCGGCCCAGAATCCAGTCTCTACGCTGCATGGCGCGCTGAGGATTGGCAAGGGGGTTATAGGCAGAGGGCGCCTTGGGCAGGCCCGCCAACATGGCCATCTGTGCGAGAGAGAGTTCGTTGACCGGTTTGTTGTAATAAACGCGGGCCGCGGCGGCGATACCGTAGGCTCGATTTCCCAGGTAGATCTTGTTCAGGTACAGCTCGAAAATCCGGTTTTTGTCCAGTTCACGCTCTATCTGAACTGCCAGAAGTATCTCGTTGAACTTGCGAATAAATGTCTGATCACGTGACAAAAAGTAATTTTTTGCAACCTGCATTGTGATGGTGCTGCCTCCAGACTGGATTGATCCAGTCGAGACGAGTTCGATTGCAGCCCGCGCCAATCCTTTGATGTCGACCCCGAAGTGCTCGTAAAATCGTGAGTCTTCAGCTGCCAAAAAGGCTTGTAACTGAATTGTTGGGATCTGTTCGATTGTGATCGGTGTCCTTCTCTTTTCACCGAATTCTGCTATTAATCTGTTGTCTTTGCTATATACCCGTAACGGTGTCTGGAGTTTTATATCCAGAAGCTGTTCGACAGGGGGGAGGCCGGGGCGGAGGTAAAGATAGAAGCCTGAGCCTACGATAACGGCGACACTCAGACCGGTGAGAAATAACCATGCAAAAAGGCGAGATGTACGCAACAAATGAGACATTTTTTTCTGACAACTGTTGGATATAGGTCTATCATTTGAGAAATTGCTTTAGGAAGGATGAGTCGCTTCACCGTTGCAATTGTTCTCAGCTGAACAAGTACGGACATTGTAAACGGAATAATGAAGAAATTCTCTTAAATAAAAAACACATAACACATGTAACCGGGTGCATCTAGCCAGGTATAGGGTGAGCGCGTGTTCGGATTGTTCGGAAAGAAATCCAGTGCAGTATTGGGTGTAGATGTGAGTTCAAGCTCCGTCAAACTCCTTGAGCTGTCGAAGCAGGGAGACCGTTACAAGGTCGAGAGCTACGCCGTTGAGCCGTTGCCTGCCAACGCTGTTGTTGAAAAAAACATCACGGATGTTGAAGCGGTTGGTGAAGTCCTGAAAAGGGTGGCTTCCAAGTCCCGTACCAGCGTTAAGCAGGTCGCTATTGCGGTATCTGGTTCGGCGGTCATTACCAAGGTTATCCAGATGGACGGGGGTCTCAACGAGTTTGAGATGGAAGACCAGATTGCTCTTGAGGCGGATCAGTATATTCCATACCCGCTTGACGAAGTTGCGATCGACTTCGAGGTGCAAGGCGCCTCGGAAACCAATCCGGATCAGGTAGATGTGCTCCTTGCGGCATGCCGTAAAGAGAACGTTGATATCCGTGAAGACGCGCTCGAGATTGCCTCTCTCAATACAAAAATTGTCGATGTTGAAGCTTACGCGCTTGAACGTGCATACGCGCTGATTGAGTCACAACTGGACTCCCAAGGTGAAGATCTTGTAGTTGCCATCGTCGATGTGGGTGCCACCATGACCACGTTGAGTGTTCTGGCTGAAGGCAAGACGGTTTACACCCGGGAACAGATCTTCGGCGGAAAACAACTTACCGAAGAGATTCAGCGCCGTTACGGCCTGTCTGTTGAAGAGGCCGGGCTTGCCAAGAAGCAGGGTGGCCTGCCTGATGATTATGAATCCGAAGTGCTTACGCCCTTCCGGGAAGCTGTCGTTCAGCAGGTTGCGCGCGCGCTCCAGTTCTTTTTTGGAGCCAGTCAGTACAATGCAGTGGACTACGTGGTGCTCGCCGGCGGTACTGCTTCGGTTCAGGGGCTGACAGAAATGGTGGAAGGGAAAACAGGCACACCGACACTGGTCGCGAATCCTTTTGCGGAAATGGCTGTCGGTTCGCGGGTTAACGCATCTGCCCTGAGCAACGATGCTCCTTCGCTGATGATTGCCTGTGGACTGGCAATGAGGAGCTTCGACTGATGGCAAAGATTAACCTCAGGCCCTGGCGCGAAGAGCTCCGGGCAGAGAAGCAGAAACAGTTTGTTGTGATGGTTGTGGGTGCTGCGATTATCGCAGGTGGCCTCACATTCCTCTGGAGCACCGATATCGACAGCAGCATTGCGTATCAGCAATCCCGGAATGCTTATATTGAATCTGCTTCCAAGAAGCTGGATGAACAGATCCGTGAAATTGAAAGCCTGAAGCGCAAACGTGACGAACTGCTTGCCCGCATGAAGGTTATTCAGGATCTTCAGGGTAAGCGCCCTGTGATTGTTCGAGCTTTTGACGAGTTGGTTCGTACCTTGCCCGATGGCTTGTTCTACACAGACCTGAAAAAGGCGGGTGACCGAGTGAGCATTGTAGGTATGGCAGAATCGAACAGCCGTGTCTCGACGCTTATGCGGCAGTTTGAGGAGTCCGACTGGTTCACCAGTCCGAACCTCTCCAATGTGTCTGCGGCTGACAGCCGGCGAGCGGGGTATAGCCAGTTCACTATGACTGTTAATCAAAAAACACCTGAGCCCGAAGGGGAGGATAAGTAATGAGCCTCGCGGACTCGCTGAAAAGCCTGAATGAATTTGATATCAACGATCTTGATATAAACAATGCCGGTATCTGGCCGGCGCCTGTCAAGGCCATCGTTGTCCTGATTATTTTCGGCCTTATTCTGGGCGGTGGCTACTGGTTCTTTGTCAAGGATCAGTACGTGCAACTCGACCGGGTTGAGAAAACCGAGCAGGACCTGCGCAAAAAGTACGAAGAGAAAGCCTATCAGGTAGCTAACCTGGAGGTTTTCAAAGCGCAGATGGTTGAGATGGAAGAAACCTTTGGCGCGCTTGTGCGACAGCTTCCAAGCGAGACGGAAGTGCCGGGGCTTCTGGAGGATATTACCAACACGGCTCTGGGCAGCGGTTTGGCGCTTCAGGAAGTGAAGCTCCAGGCTGAGCAGAAACGCGATTTCTACTCTGAATTGCCGATCAATATCCGTGTTTCAGGTTCCTATCACGAACTGGCATCTTTTGTGAGCAGCGTTGCAAGCCTTCCACGGATTGTAACCCTGCATGATTTAACCATTAAACCAACTGGCGGAGACGGTGAGCGGCTTGATATGCAGGTTGTTGCACGTACCTACCGCTACCGGGCTGGAGAATGAGCATGGCAGCAAAGCATGCGGGAAAAGCCTGGCTGGGTGTTTGTCTGGTATCACTCCTGACGGCCTGCTCCCAGGGTAGCGGCTTTTCCGATCTGGACAAGTTTATGGCAGACACCCGGGCCAAGCCTCGAGGACATGTCGAGCCATTGCCGGAATTCAACGCTTACGAGGCGTTCAGCTACTCAGCGGCAGATCGGCGCGCGCCATTTGAGCCGCCATTGGATGTCCAGCTGACCATGGTTGATGAAAAGCCGGTCAGTGATGTTGAGCCAGACCTGGATCGGCCAAACGAAGTGCTTGAGAATTTTGATATCAAGGATCTCGGGATGGTGGGTACGCTCCAGGGCGTGTCGGGCGGTCTATTTGCGCTGATTCGGGACAACGCGGGTGGTATTCACCGGGTTCGTGCCGGGAACTACATGGGTCAGAATTATGGCCGCGTTATCGGAGTCAGTGAAACCCGGATCGAGCTTATCGAGATCGTTCCCAATGGCCGGGGTGGTTGGGTAGAGCGTCCTCGCTCTCTGACCCTCGACGAAGACGCAGGCTAAGGAGCGGCGGGATGAAAATTGAAAGAAAAATGCATATACAAAAAAGTTCGGGGTCGAGGCTAGCGATGTTCAAAAAACTCAATGTATACGTCAGCGTGATTACTTTTGGGTTGTTATCCGGCCTGGCCAGTGCGGTCACGTTGGAAGACGTGTCGTTTTCGTCGCTACCGGGAGAACGCTTGGAAGTGACGCTCAAATTTGATGGTCAGCCACCTGAGCCATCGGGGTACACCATTGAGCGCCCGGCGCGCATTGCGGTGGACCTGAGAGACACGACCAGTGGTCTTAACAGCCGTAGCATCGCTCTGGGGTCTGGAAATGCCCAGAGCATGACAGTGGTAGAAACCAAGGATCGTACCCGCCTGATTTTCAACCTGGTTGAACTGGCACCCTACGACACGGTTCGCAAAGATAATTCTCTTGTGATGACCATTGGCGGTGAGTCCGGCGGCGGGTCGGTAACGGCCAGCACATCGGTGAGCTCTTCGCCTGCAAAATCTTCCACATCTCCTGATACGCTTGCCGGCGTTGATTTCCGTCGCGGCAAGGATGGCGAAGGCCGTGTTATCGTCGATCTCGGTAGCCCCGGTACCCAGGTAGATCTGTCTGAGCTTGGCGGAAAAATTCGCCTCACCATGGACGGAATCGCTGTGCCCGCAGACTTGCGCCGCCGGCTTGATGTAACGGACTTCGCAACGCCCGTCAGCCGCATCGATACCTTCGTTGAAGATGGAAACGCGGTGGTCGAGATTCGCCCTGAAGGCAACTATGACTACATTGCCTATCAATCGGGCAACCAATTCACGGTCAGTGTTGAAAAGCTGAGCGAAGAAGAGGCCGAGTCCCGCCGCGAAGAAAAATTCCCATACACCGGCGAAAAGCTGTCGCTGAACTTCCAGGACATTGAAGTTCGCTCGGTGCTGCAGCTGATTGCCGATTTCACAGGGTTGAACCTGGTGGCGAGTGACACGGTTGGTGGCAGCATCACTCTGCGCTTGCAAAACGTTCCCTGGGACCAGGCTCTGGATCTTATTCTCAAAACCAAAGGCCTGGACAAGCGTCAGATCGGTAATGTCTTACTGGTTGCCCCTGCTGATGAGATCGCCGCCCGGGAAAAGCTCGAGCTTGAAACTACGAAGCAGATCGCAGAGTTGGCACCGGTTCGCCTGGATATCGTTCAGGTCAATTATGCCAAGGCAGGCGATATTGTTGCCCTGATCAAGGCGGACAAAGAGCTGATTACTGATCGCGGCTTCGTATCTTCAGATGTGCGAACCAACACCATCAGTGTCCGTGAGTCGTCGGAAAAGCTGGAAGAAATACGGCGCCTGGTTTCTACCTGGGACGTGCCAGTTCGCCAGGTTTCGATAGAGGCTCGTATAGTGCGCGCGCAAAACAATGTTGCTGAAGAGCTTGGCGTACGTTGGGGTGCAGCCGGTCGAGGTGATGCGAACGGCGGATCAAATAATGCGGTGATTGGTGGGTCTCAGGGTGGTTTGGCCGGTATTGCCGGCAGCAGTATCCTCGGATTTCCATCTGACCTGAACGTAGACCTCGGAACAACGCGCTCGCCAGCAGGCTCCGTGGCCTTTGGCTACATTGGCACTGACTTCCTGATCGATATGGAACTGTCTGCATTCGAAAGTGACGGTCAGGCCGAGGTGGTTTCGCAGCCTCGTGTAGTGACTGCAGATCGCCAGACGGCTTCTATCAAGTCGGGTGAAGAGATTCCTTATCAGGAAGCCTCGTCAAGTGGCGCGACCTCGGTATCCTTTAAAGAAGCAGTGTTGTCGCTGGAAGTAACTCCGCAGATCACGCCGGATGACAAGATTATTATGGATCTGGTGGTGAATCAGGATTCCCGTGGTGAAGTTACCGAGGGAATTCCGTCGATCAACACCAACGAAGTGACAACCCAGGTGCTGGTTGGCAACGGTGAAACGGTTGTGCTGGGTGGAATCTTCCAGTCCGAGGTCGCGACTACTGTGGTCAAAACCCCTGTGTTGGGCGACATTCCCTATCTTGGTCGCCTGTTCAAGCGCACGGAAAAGATCAATGAACGCAGTGAGCTTCTGATCTTCATTACGCCCAAGATCATCAAGAATGACCTGATTCAGTAACTCCATCGGGTAAAAACCGCCGCGTCAAACCGGCGGTTTTTTTGTGCCTGCCGATTGGTCGGGACTGAAGCTTATGCAATCTGCAGCCCTGTGATATTCTCACCCGCCTGAATACTATTGAGCGGAAGTTATGTCTTTGCCCAAACGCGTAGTCCTGGTTGGCCCCATGGGCGCCGGTAAAAGTACGATTGGCCGGATGCTCGCCCGTGAGTTGGGGTACCGATTCCTTGATTCCGATCGAATTATTGAAGAGCGTTGTGGGGCAAATATTCCCTGGATATTCGATGTTGAGGGCGAAGACGGGTTCCGGCAGCGTGAAACAGCCATGCTGGCAGAGTTGTCTGTTGAGTCTCAGACGGTTCTGGCCACCGGTGGCGGTGCCGTTATGCGTGCTGAAAATCATGCGGTGCTAAAAAAAGACGCTGTGGTGGTTTATCTTAGAACCTCGATAGAGCAACAGGTGGAGCGTACCCGTAAGGATCGCAATCGACCATTGCTGCAGAATGATGACCCTGAAGGCGTTTTACGCCATCTGTTTGCCATCAGGGATCCTCTATACAGCGAACTTGCCGACATTATTATGCATACGGATCGCAAGAGTCCCCGGCTTGTGGTGCGACAGCTTGTGAATCGTATAAACCCCAAAACTCCGCGACAGCAAAGACAGGTGCGAAAGGAAGGCCGCAATCATGTATAACCTGCTTCACGAACTTCTGGTTGACCTGGGAGAGCGCAGTTATCCCATCATAATCGGCGAAGACCTGTTAGGTGACTACGACCTTTCCGGCTACGTTGCTGGTTCTCAGGTGATGATCGTTACCAATGATGTCGTTGGTCCCTTGTATCTGGAACAGGCCAAGGCCTGCTTTCGCGGCAAGAGCGTGGATACAGTTGTGCTGCCGGATGGTGAAAAGCACAAAGACTGGCAGACGCTGAACCTGATTTTTGATGCTTTGCTGGAAAAGCGGCACACCCGAAAAACCACGTTGGTCGCTTTGGGTGGTGGTGTTGTTGGTGATATGACAGGATTTGCTGCGGCGTCTTACCAGCGAGGTGTCCCGTTCCTGCAAATTCCAACCACACTTTTGTCTCAGGTAGATTCCTCAGTTGGTGGTAAAACCGGCATTAATCATCCGCTGGGGAAGAACATGGTTGGTGCTTTTCATCAGCCTGAAGCGGTACTGATTGATACCGATACGCTTCAATCTCTCCCGTCGAGAGAAATTTCTGCGGGGCTTGCGGAAGTCATCAAGTACGGCCTGATTCGGGACGTGGCGTTTCTTGAATGGTTAGAGCAGGCTATCGATCAGTTGATAGCATGCGACAGCAAAGCTCTGGCGGAAGCGATATTTCGCTCATGTGCCTGTAAGGCGGACGTTGTAGCTCAGGATGAACGTGAGAGCGGGCTCAGAGCTACGCTGAATCTTGGCCACACCTTTGGTCATGCCATTGAGACCTTCGTTGGCTATGGCAACTGGTTGCATGGGGAAGCGGTGGGCACCGGCATGATAATGGCTGCCGATCTGTCTGCGCGCGAAGGCTCAATCAGCCAGGATGATTATGGCCGCATTGTGCGAATCGTCAGCCGGGCCAGCTTGCCTGTTTCGCCTCCGGCGGATATGACGCCAGGCGACTTTATGAACCTGATGGCCGTCGACAAAAAGAATGTTGATGGCCGGTTAACGCTGGTATTGCTTCGTTCTGTTGGGGATGCGGTCGTGACAGCTGGCGCCTCCCCGGAAAATCTTGCAGCAACGTTGAAGACGTTCTGTAGGCAGGAAAGCTGAGCCGAAGTTGTAACAATGAACAGCAGGGACCCTTTGTGACTGACGACAGCTTCAACAGCCTTGATGGCGGAGGGTTGTTCCCGAGATTACAGCAGCGATACGGTTTGAGAGAGAACCCGCTGGAAATGGAGACGCCGTTCTTTCCCGATGCCATGCGCCACCATGCCCTGGAAGCGCTTCGCCATCTTTGTGGCTTTGGCGATATGGCGCTGCTGCTTACCGGCGCACCAGGTTCGGGTAAGAGCAGGCTGCTGGCCGAGCTGGTGCGCAGCGAGTCCTCACGACTAGGCTTTCATCGGCTATCTGCCGCCGCCATGACAAGCCCAATCGCGTTGGCAAGAGACCTGAAGCAGGTTGCTCGCTCGGGCGCTAGCCCGGATGAGAATCCGCGTGAAACCGTTTATCGCTTTTTTCGGTGGTCTGAGGGCAAGGTCGCCAAGGGGCAGCGAATGGTGCTGCTTATAGATGATGCTGATCGAGCATCTCCAGAGCTTCTCCGGTTGATCCTTGATGGTTTTCTGGCCGCAGATCATGCCAAGGCTGCGGTTCCAGTGTTTGCTGGTGAGGACCGTCTCGTCGCGCTTCTGGGCCTTGAGGATGCATCGGTATCTGTGTACCAGATCCACTTGCGCCCGCTTACCAGGGAAGAGTTGTTTTCCTATCTTGAGCCACGTGTTCACAAAGCGGGCGGTAAGGTAAATGAACTCTTGAGCCCCGCCCGACTTGCAAGAATACAGGATCTTAGTCAGGGCAGCTTTTCCCGACTGAAAAGAGTAACGCCTGGTATATGGCTGGATATTGTGTCTGATGCTTCGAAATCGAAGCGCTCGCGGAGTATTGATTTAAAGCAGCTTCGCCTGCCAGCGCTGGCTCTCCTGCTTTTGGCCGGCTCCTGGTGGTTTGTATCCCGACAGTATGAAGAGACGGTCGCTCTGGAGCAGGAGGCCGTTTCTGAGCCTGACCGGATACGCAAGAGCATTACCATCGGCCCCCATATGCCAGATGAAGAGATGCCGAAAGATGAAGCGCCAGATGAACTGCCTCCAGCGTTGACAGAGCCTTCGCCGCTGCCGGACCCTGTTT
>TARA_R110001606_G_scaffold66189_5_pt1 | contig 12905 bp, 10 predicted proteins | sample TARA_R110001606 | Tara Oceans TARA_R110001606 (sample SAMEA4398315) | marine metagenome | biome: Polar Biome; feature: [SRF] surface water layer (ENVO:00010504); material: water (ENVO:00002006), including particulate matter (ENVO:01000060) such as... | depth 5 m | reverse complement strand
CAGAGCCAGAGCCAGAGCCAGAGCCAGAGCCAGAGCCAGAGCCAGAAATGGTAGCGGAGCCAAAGACGCCCGGACCAAATGCAGACGACGAGGCAGACAACTCTCCGGCAGAGGTTGCAGACGTTGATCATTCAGAACCGGCCCCCGAGAAAGAGGGCACTCAATCACAGTCTTCCGTACCGCTACAGAATGCCGGCAACCCGGCAGCCGTCGATAATTACCTGAGAAAGCTCAGCAGACACCTGTCCCGGTTTTACGAATACCCCCGCCGGGCACGCAGGCTGGGGCAGGAAGGTGCCCCGGTTATAACCTTCGAGTTCCGCCGGGACGGCTCACTCATCGGCCATAGCCTGCGCACAGAATCCGGCCACCCCATACTGGACGAAGCCGCCCTTGCCATGCTGGAGAACGCGGCCCCGTTACCTTCAGTACCCGAAGGCATGTCTGGCCAAACCTTCCGCTACGCACTGCCCGTCAGATTCAGCCTGCGCTGAGCTTCCGCACCATTGAAGCCCGAACCGCACTGAGCCGGTGCAGGGCAACCCGTTCTGCCCGAACCTTCCCTGATTGCTTTATCTCGCATTACCCATTGAATAAAAAAGCTTTTATGAAAAATTCACAAGGCTGGCACGGCACCTGCTGAGGCTTTTTGGCAGATCTCAAATGTCTGCCCACACTCAAGTTTGTTTCAGACGACGGCGTCTGCCCGCACCTGCCAACCAACGGTAGCCTGCGAGCGACGCCGTTTTTTTTCGCCTGCCGAAAAGACGGCCAGGAAAGCCCAGAGGATCATTTTATGTCTTACATCATGCCTTCGGAGTTCGTCACCAAAATGGTGGACGCCGGTGAATCAAAAATCTACATGGCCACCCGGGATGTGCTGATCCGGGCCTTTATGGCGGGTGCCATTCTGGCTCTGGCAGCGGTATTTGCCATTACCGTGGCCGTTCAGACCGGCAGCCCGCTCGCCGGGGCCATACTGTTCCCGGTAGGCTTTTGCATGCTTTACCTGATGGGCTTTGATCTGCTCACCGGGGTATTCATGCTGACTCCTCTGGCCTTGCTGGACAAACGACCGGGGGTTAATGCCAAGGGCGTACTCCGTAACTGGGGCTGGGTTTTTCTGGGGAACTTTGGTGGCGCCCTGACAGTGGCCGTGATCATGGCCTTTGTTTTCACTTACGGTTTCAACACCGACCCCGGGGCGGTTGGCGACAAGATTGCCAGCGTGGGCAAGGCCCGCACCCTGGGTTATGCCGAGTACGGAGTTGCCGGCTGGATCACGATTTTCTTGCGCGGCATGCTGTGCAACTGGATGGTTTCCATGGGCGTGGTTGGTGCCATGATTTCGACCACAGTATCGGGCAAGGTACTGGCCATGTGGATGCCGATCATGCTGTTCTTCTACATGGGCTTCGAGCATTCAATCGTCAACATGTTCCTGTTCCCGTTTGCCCTGATGATGGGCGGCGAGTTCTCCATCATGGACTACTTCATCTGGAACGAGATCCCGACTGTGCTGGGCAACCTGGTAGGTGGCCTGTCCTTTACCGGTCTTACCCTGTATACCACTCACATTCGCACGGCGCCCAAGCGCAATTTCGCCGGCAACTACGATAGTGAACTGGCCCGTTCCAACTAAACAATTGCAGTACGCACAAAGCCCGGAGGCCGCATCCTTCGGGCTTTGTGCTTTGTGCTTTTGTCTGAGGCAACGCAACGTATGACCACCCAGCTTTCCGTTACCACTGGCCAGCACTCGGACAAAGGCCACAAGCCAGTCAACCAGGACTTTCATGGCCTGATAATTCCAGATAATCGACAGCTCCGGTCCAAGGGCATCGCAATGGCCATCGCCGACGGCATCAGCTCCAGCAACGTCAGCCAGATTGCAAGTGAGTCTGCGGTCGCTGGCTTTTTGAGTGACTATTACTCGACGCCGGACAGCTGGTCGGCCAAACAGTCCGCCCAGCGGGTACTGCGGGCAACCAACGCCTGGCTGCATGCCCAGACCCGGCAAAGCCGGTACCGGTATGATCAGGATCGTGGTTATGTCTGCACCCTGAGTGTGCTGATCCTGAAATCCGCCACAGCCCATATCTTTCATGTAGGCGACGCCCGCATCTACCGATTACAGGGTAAGGGTCTGGAACAACTGACTACCGATCACCGGGTCTGGCTATCCCGGGATGACAGCTGCCTGAATCGGGCCATGGGTCTGAACTCGCAACTGGACATTGATTATCTGACCGTTCCGGTGTGGCCTGGTGATACCTTTGTGCTGGCGACCGATGGCGTTTACGAGCACCTGCCGGAAAGCAGCATGGCCGGGATCATCCGCGAATCCGGCGACGATCTGGACACTGCGGCCAGACAGCTGATTGCTACTGCGCTCGCCAATGGCAGCGAAGATAACCTGAGTGCACAGATTGTGCGGGTGGACTCGATACCCGCCAACAAAAGCAATGAAGAAGTCACCCGGGATGCCCACCAACTGCCGCTGGCACCGGAGCTGGTTCCGGGGCAGCCGCTGGACGGTTACCGAACTCTGCGGCAGATTCATTCCAGCAGCCGCAGCCATGTCTATCTGGCGGTGGACCAGGCCAGCAACCGACAAGTTGCCCTGAAAGTACCGGCCATGGAAATGCAACAGGATCCCAGAGCGCTGGACCACTTTGCCATCGAGCAATGGGTGGCCCAACGCATCAACAGTCCCCATGTCGTGCGGCCCTTTGCTCCGGAGCGACAACGCAGCTGTTTGTACCTGGCCACCGAATACGTGCAGGGAATCAGTCTTAAGCAGTGGTTGCTGGATAATCCGAACCCGGATCTGGAGACCGTGCGCCAGCTGGTGGAACAGATAGCCCGGGGGCTGCGGGCTTTTCATCGGCTGGAAATGGTGCATCAGGACCTGAAGCCGGAAAATATTCTGATCGATAGTCAGGGCACCGCAGTGCTGATCGACTTTGGCGCTACCCGCATCGCCGGCTTACAGGAACTCCGGGAGCATGATGAACCCACCTGGCCCAGGGGCGCAGCGCTCTACAGCGCACCAGAAACCTTTCTGGGGGAGCCCGCAGGCTGGCAGGCCGACCAGTTTTCTCTCGGCGTAATCACCTATCAGTTGCTGACCGGCCAATTGCCCTATGGCACCCGCGTACCAGGGCTCCGCAACCGGAGCCAGTTGCGGAAGCTCAGCTACCATCCCGCTCGCCTGTACCGGGATGACCTGCCAGGCTGGGTCGATGAGGCCCTCGCCCGGGCCGTGCATCCGGAACCCCACAAACGCTATCCGGCCCTGTCTGAGTTTATGTTCAATCTACGCCAGCCCAGTCATCATTGGCACCAACAGCATCCCAGGCCCCTGATCGAGCGCCATCCACTCGGCTTCTGGCAGGGGCTGTCGGCCCTGTTGCTGCTCGCCCTGCTGCTATCGTTTGCCTATCGACCGTAATCCGGGCAATTAATTGCCCGGCCAGCAAAGGCTCGCCCGGTTGCCAGGCAAGGGTTTGCTCACAACTTCGGCGCATCGCCCATAAAAATCTTACAACATTGTTTTAAATAAATTTTATTACGTTGGTATGCACCTTGCTCCAAGCAAACACGTCCAGGGAACACCCCGGGGACGAACATTCACTTAAACGTCATGGAGCAGACTATGCCAACCCCTTGTTATATCGCTATTGAAGGTAAAACCCAGGGCAACATCACCGCCGGTGCATTCACATCCGATTCCGTAGGCAACATCTACGTTGAAGGCCATGAAGACGAAGTGCTGGTTCAGGAATTCAGCCACGTTGTCACCGTTCCTACCGACCCCCAGTCTGGCCAGCCTTCCGGCCAACGCGTACATAAGCCGTTCAAGTTCACATCCGCACTGAACAAAGCCACACCGCTGATGTACAACGCTCTGGCTTCCGGTGAGATGCTGCCGAAGGTTGAGCTGAAGTGGTACCGCACCTCTGTAGAGGGCAAGCAGGAGCACTTCTTCTCCACCATCCTGGAAGATGCCACCATCATCGACATCAACTGCAACATGCCACACTGCCAGGATGCTGCCAGCGCTGACTTCACTCAACTGGTCACCGTTTCCGTGTCCTACCGCAAAGTAACCTGGGAGCACACTGTTGCCGGAACTTCCGGCGCAGACGACTGGCGTTCGCCAATCGAGGCGTAATTTACGCTTTGATGCCCAAAAGAGAGGCCACGGCCTCTCTTTTTTTCGGCCACCACATTTGTGCTTATCTGACGACGTTTTGTCTGACTCGATGCCGAGAATCTAGTAAGTTAATATCCACACCGAACCCTATTTACCAGATCATGAGGCGTGTGGCCCTTCAATTGATATGACCGACCCGAAATCTCAAGTCCGCAAGCTCGGCGAACTGATGTGCACTGTTACCGAACAGATTCTCTGGCAACCCGCCGCAGGCTGGGTTCAGCAACGGGCATCTGGCAGCTCTCTGGTGTGCCGGGTGGGCTCTGGGCAGGCGACCTATCATCGTTTTGAACCGCAATACAAACAGCACCAGATTACTTACGGCCTCCGGATGATTCAGGCCAAACATCAGCCTGATACGGCCAGTGGCTGGCTCTCAGCCCGGGAAATCCACAAGCACGGTTATTTCGACGGTGAGTTGAGCACGCTTAACCTGTTGGCGCACACCTGCTGTCACGAATTCGCACACTTGTTACAACACAGTGCCGGCAAGAGATATCGTGGCTCGGTTCACAACCGGCACTTCTACACCATTCTTGATGGGTTGCATGAAAGTGGTAGTGCAGACGCGGCTCGGGAGGCACTGGCGAAGCAAGCCAGTGAATACCAGATCCCGTTATCCAGTGAACCTTTTCAGTTCCCTGACCCGGCACTCCAGCCGGCGCCCTGGCAAGTAGAGGATGCCGTCGCGTTCGGCTCCGGCACTCGGGAGTTTCACGGGGAGATCGTCCGGGTTAACCGGAAAACGTGCACCGTCGACGGGACGGGGAAATTCCGGGGTCGGCGTTACCGCGTCCCCATATCGATGCTGCGCAGGGTGCGCTGACACATAATTCAAGACACTGCCTACCCGGTTTCTAAAAGCTCATCCTGCAACAGCTCACGAAGTTCAGGAACGCAGGAGCCACAGTTGGTGCCACATTTCAGGATTTTTCCCAGTGCCTCCACTGTCTTCTGTCCGCCACGGATGGCGTTGATGATTTGACGATCCCCCACCTGAAAGCAGCTACACACCAGCGCTCCGATCTCTTCTGTGTCAACAGATCGCCCCGCAAGCAAACACTGTCGCTGATCCGGGCTCAGCCGGTCAGCCGCAAAACACTCATCCAGCCAAGCCAGATCCGGCAACAGACCAACATCACTATCGACCAAAAGAACGGCTTCCAGCCGGCCATCAACCACTCGAGCCGCCCGGAATCGCCCTTGCGCCGAATCGGCCATGACCAGCTGTGGCTCTCCCGCCAACCAGATACTCGCTTCACTCTCCCAGTCCATGGTCTGGCTGCCTGCCAGCCACCAGCTATCACTATGAGCCAGTGGCTGGCGGCACCAATAGTCACACAACCCTGTCAGCCCCGGGAGTTCGTCGCTTGCACTGCGCCGCATCAGCCGGGCTTGCCATCTGCAGGCAAGTCGGCGAAGGCTGGCAACACCGTGCTTGCTTTCCGGCTGCCCGGAAATCGGATCCGTTACAGCGGCGATCAGGTTCGTTGCCACGCTTTGTGAGGCAAAACGTCCACTCCAGTGAATCGGTATAAACACCTCACCAGGTCGTTGATCCGAAGTGATGCGGGCACGACCAATAAATGGCTCAGGCCCGGGGCCGGTAAGCTGGCACAATGCCCCTTCGCAGACACCAAGGCGGTGCGCATCGTCCGGGTGAATCTCAACGAAGGGCTCTTGGCGGTGTGTCAGAAGCCGCGAGACCAGTGCCGTCCGTGTCATGGTGTGCCATTGATCACGAATCCGGCCGGTATTGACCACGAGTGGGTAACGAGAGGTCACGATCTGGCGAGGCAGCCCAGCAGGTATGGGCACCAACCGGGCCCGTCCGTCATCCGTGGCAAAACGCCCGTCAGAGAACAGCCGAGGCATGCCGGTTACAACACCGGCCTCATCCAGAGTGACGGGCCATTGGATCGGTTCCAGTTGGTTATACCGAGCCTCTGTCAGTTGGCCCAGTGCTCCGATATCAAACACCTGACGGCCATTACTGGCCCTGCAAGCGAGGGCTGAGAGCGCCGCGTGTTCCCGGAAAATATCCGCAGGGCCCTGATACTGAAAGGCCTTGGCATACCCAAGCTCACACGCCACCGAAGTCAGTATCCGCCAGTCCGGCCAAACCTCCGTGGGCAAAGGCAGGAAGGATCGCTGGCGGGAAATGCAGCGTTCCGAATTGGTGACGGTGCCGTCTTTTTCGCCCCAGCCGGCCGCCGGCAGCAAAATATCGGCAAAAGCCGTGGTATCCGTATTCGCCATACAGTCAGACACGATCACCGTGGGGCAACCCGCCAGCGCCTCACAAACCCGCGCCGAATCCGGCAGGCTAACCGCAGGATTGGTACCCATGATCCAGAGCACCTTGATGTCACCGCGGCGCACGGCCTCAAACAGGTCAACGGCCTTCAACCCGGGCGCCTCCGGAAGGCGATCCGTACCCCAGAATCCGGCCAGCCGTTCGCGGGCGCCCGCAGTATCGTATTCCATATGAGCGGCCAGGGTATTAGCCAGGCCCCCGACTTCCCGCCCACCCATGGCATTGGGCTGACCGGTCAGCGAGAAAGGGCTGGCGCCCGGCTGGCCCACACGCCCCGTGGCCAGGTGGCAGTTGATAATGGCGTTGCACTTGTCAGTGCCGGTTACCGCCTGATTAATCCCCTGGGAAAAAGCTGTCACAGTCCGGGGGGTGTCGGCGTACCAGCGGTAAAACCTTTCGACGTCATCCTCGTCAAGATCGCATTGGGCCGCAACCGACGTCACCGACGGCGCAACCTCTTGTGCACAAAACAGCGTTTCCGCAAAACCGCTGCAGTGTTCCGCAATGTAACTCTGATCTGTCGCTTCGTGTTGCGTCAACCACACCAGCAAACCATTGAACAGAACCGTGTCCGTACCCGGTTTCAGTTTAAGGTGCAGATCCGCAAGCTCTGCGGTGGCGGTTCGGCGGGGATCAATGACCACCACCCGGCGACCGGCCCGTTGCGAAGCCTGCATACGCTGGTAGAGAACAGGGTGGGCCCAGGCGGCGTTGCTGCCCGCCAGCACCAGAAGATCCGCGAGCTCCAGGTCTTCATAACACCCGGGAACACAATCCTCGCCAAACGCCCGTTTGTGGGCGGCCACCGCCGCAGACATACACAGGCGAGAGTTGGTGTCCACGTGGGGTGTACCAATAAAACCTTTGGCGAGTTTGTTGGCGACGAAATAATCCTCTGTCAGCAACTGACCCGACAGGTAAAAGGCCACCGACCCCGGGCCGTACTGAGCGACCGCATCACGAATAGCGCTGGACACCGCAGCAAGGGCCTCTGGCCAGCTTCGGTCCTCACCAGCGATCCGGGGCTTTAACAGCCTTCCGCTGGGCACCAGGGTTTCATGCAACGCCGAGCCTTTCACACACAGCCGCCCCTGATTGGCCGGGTGGCGCTCATCGCCGGTTACTTCGGAAGGCGTGGCCGTCACACCACAACCCACACCACAATAAGGGCAAGTGGTCTGAGTGCCGGCTACCGGTTTGACCTTGGAATCCACGCTACGTCCTCTTTACCTGTATTTGATGGCTGTTCAGTTGATACCCGGAGCAAGCTGCAATAACAGGGCCAGCGCAGCTCCAAAGCCTTGGGAATGGCCTGTAAACGCGACGTATAGCACCCGCCACCCAATGATTAACCGATGACAGGCTTAACCAGATGTGGGCCATTCGTTTCACAATGGTGCAAAAAGTCGCCAACCTGCACCAAAGCAAGCCGACAATATCTGTCAAAAACGCCCTATGAAACTGAGCCTTCCCCCTTACGTGTTGTTTTATAAAATTTTTTTATCACTGGCACAGGCTGTGCAACCTCTGACTTGAACATTCGAGACCACTCAGCTTAAACAGGCATAGGCGCCTGCCTTCCGACAACGGAGGGCGGGCGTTTTTTTGCCTGAAAGAATGTCACGAGGTAAGGATTCATGAAGACGCCCCAGAACATCATCACCGGAACATTCCATCAACTGGCTGGACTGGCCGCTGCGGTCTCCCTGATAACCAGCGCCAGCATGGCCCAGGCAGAGATTGGCGCTCCCGAGAAGCCGGACCTGAAACTTGGCTTCATCAAACTGACAGACATGGCGCCGCTGGCCGTCGCCTGGGAACGTGGCTTCTTTATGGACGAAGGCCTGTTTGTTGAGCTGGAAGCCCAGGCCAACTGGAAAGTCCTGCTGAACCGGGTCATTACCGGCGAACTGGACGGCGCCCACATGCTGGCGGGCCAGCCCTTGGGTGCCTCCATTGGTTATGGCACACAGGCCGATATCATTACCGCGTTCAGCATGGATCTGAACGGCAACGGCATCACCGTCTCCAACGAGGTTTGGGAGACCATGAGCCAGCACATCCCGGAGCAGGACGGCAAGCCGGTGCACCCGATCAGCGCCAGTGCCCTGAAACCGGTGGTGGAGCAATCCCATGCGAAAGCGCTCGCCCTTCGCACGGGCATGGTGTTTCCCGTATCCACTCACAACTACGAACTGCGCTACTGGCTGGCGGCAGGCGGCCTGCATCCCGGCTACTACGCGCCTCAGCGTGGCGACACCAGCGGCACTCTGGAAGCGGACGTTCATTTGTCTGTCACACCACCGCCGCAAATGCCCGCCACTCTGGAAGCTGGCACCATTCAGGGCTACTGCGTGGGCGAGCCCTGGAACCAGCAGGCCGTGTTCAAGGGCATAGGCGTTCCGGTGATCACCGATTATGAGATCTGGCCCAACAACCCGGAAAAGGTGTTCGGCGTCAGTCAATCCTGGGCCGAGAAAAACCCCAACACCCACTTGCACCTGCTGCGCGCCCTGATCCGCGCCGCCTACTGGCTTGATGAGAACAACAACGCCAACCGGGAAGAAGCTGTCGAAATCCTTGCTCGCCCTGGCTACGTAGGCGCCGATGCCGAGGTCATCGCCAACTCCATGACTGGCACCTTCGAGTATGAGAAGGGCGATATCCGCGAAGTGCCCGATTTCAACGTCTTCTTCCGCCATTACGCTACTTATCCGTACCCGTCCGATGCCATCTGGTATCTCTCGCAGATGCGTCGCTGGGGCCAAATACCCGAGGCCAAACCCGACGATTGGTACATGAAAACGGCCGCACAGGTATACCGCGGCGACATCTATGCCGAAGCGGCCAGATCCCTGATCGATGATGGCTTGATGAAGATGGAAGATTTTCCCGACTTCAGTCAGGAGAATTTTGCCCGCCCGCATCAGGGTGAGCTGATTGATGGTGTCGCTTTTACACCACACCAGCCCAACGCCTACATCAACAGTTTTGATATTGGCCTGAAAAGCACCGATACACCGTAACCCGCAGTACTCAGGAGAACGACATGAGCACGCTAATGAACTCAAGCTCTGGAACCCGAATCCTCGGCGGGCTGAAAGTACTGACAGATCGGTTCACTGGCGCCGAGCTGGCCCAGACCGGTAAGCAGCTTCTGCTGCCAATGATCGGCATTCTGATCTTCCTCGGCTTCTGGCATCTGGCCGCGCCCCAGGTGAACACCTCGCTGGGCGCCTTTCCGGGCCCGACCCAGGTCTGGGAGCAGAGTGGCCAACTCTGGCAGGAGCACGCCGACCAGCGGGAGCGGGCGGACAAATTCGTGACCATGCAGGAGGAACGGAACGCCCGCATTCTGGCCGACAATCCGGATGCCGATGTGAGGATCCGGAGCTACCTCGGTGCCCCGACCTTTCTGGATCAGGTTGTCACCAGTCTGGTTACCGTAATGGCCGGCTTCCTGCTTGCTACGGCGATCGCCGTACCACTGGGCATCGTGTTGGGTCTGAACCACTATCTTCAGGCGGCAGTCAATCCACTGATCCAGATTTTCAAACCCGTCTCACCCTTGGCCTGGCTCCCGCTGGTCACCATGGTGGTATCCGCCACCTACGTCAGTGACGACCCGATGTTCGAGAAGTCGTTCCTGACCTCGATGATCACCGTCACCCTGTGCAGCCTGTGGCCTACCCTGATTAACACCGGCGTCGGCGTAGCCGCAGTAAACCCCGATCTGCTGAACGTATCCCGGGTTCTGCAACTGTCGTTCTGGACCCATGTGAGGAAAGTAGTGCTGCCATCATCCGTACCGATGATATTCACCGGGCTTCGGGTCTCGCTGGGTATTGCCTGGATGGTGCTGATTGCGGCCGAAATGCTGGCGCAGAGCCCCGGGCTTGGCAAGTTTGTCTGGGATGAGTTCCAGAACGGCAGCAGCCAGTCCTTGAGCCGGATCATGGCAGCGGTGCTGGCCATCGGTTTTATCGGCTTCCTGCTGGATCGCATCATGCTGATGATCCAGAAAAAAATTGCCTGGAATGAATAACGGAGACAATCATGACTAAATCCCATTTGGAACTGACCGGCGTGGAAATGGCCTTTGATACGCCCAAAGGTCCCTTCGTCGCACTGGACAACATCAACCTGAAAATCAAAAAGGGTGAGTTTGTCTCCCTGATTGGCCACTCCGGTTGTGGCAAGTCCACGGTCCTGAGCATCGTCGCTGGCCTGCTACAGGCCACTAAAGGCGGCTGCATCCTGGATGGCCACGAGATCAACTCTCCAGGCCCGGAACGGGCGGTAGTGTTCCAGAACCACGCCCTGATGCCCTGGCTGACGGTTTACGAGAACGTCGAGTTGGCGGTGCAGCAGGTATTCCGCAAATCCATGGCAAAACAGGAGCGCCGGGACTGGGTTCATCACAACCTGGAGCTGGTGAACATGGCACACGCCGCCAACAAACGGCCGGGTGAGATTTCAGGTGGTATGGCACAGAGGGTTGGCATTGCCCGGGCACTGGCGATGAAGCCCAGCGTGTTGCTGATGGACGAGCCTTTTGGCGCTCTGGATGCATTGACCCGGGCCCACCTGCAGGATTCACTGATGGACATTCAGCAGGACCTGAAAAACACAGTGATCATGATTACCCATGATGTGGACGAAGCGGTGCTGCTGTCTGACCGTATCATCATGATGACCAACGGCCCCGCTGCCGCCGTCGGGGAAGATCTTTACATCGACCTGGAAAGGCCCCGTAACCGAGTCACCCTGGCGGATGATCCCACCTACGTGCATTACCGACAGGAGGTTCTGAAGTTTCTCTATGAGAAGCAACGTAAGCTGGCAAGCATCACGCCGCGCCGGAATAATCAGGCTACTGACACAAGCATGAAAAAAGACACCGCTCTGGCGGCGAAGGCCTGAACAGGTCGATTACTTCAATACATCTGCCATCGACACCAGTGCCCGAGCAATCTCGGGCAGCTTTTTACCCTGATCCATGGCCAGTCTTCGCAAAACCCGATGAGCTTCATCATTGTCAATTTTGCGATGACGCATCAGCAACAAGACCGCTTTTTCCTGGATTTTCCTCTCTTCCAGAGCTTCCTTGGCACTCTGCAAATCCTCGCTCATTTGTTGAAGCCGACGTGACTGCTCCTGCACCAGGTCAAAAATCGACCGTCCAAATTGCTGACCAATACCGTCGCTGTTCCAGACTTCACCTGATTGGGTCTGCCCACTACTGCCTGGCTCACATAGTACCAACATGGACGGCACAGGATTTTCTGGCTGATCAAGTGCTGCAATCAGTATCTCATGATGTGCCAGTGAGCTCCGTGCGTCTGCATAGCGCTCGGCGCAGCGCCCATGAAAACTGTTTTCCACCGATTCTTCTACCTTTTTGAGCTCATCCATACGCTCGCTCATTAGCGCAAACCAGTGATCAGCAAGTTCCGGGTCCAGAGGTTTGTATCGGCCAATGGAGCATCCGAACCGCCGCAGGCGCTCAACTTCCTTTTCGCGCTCATGAGCAAGGAAGCTCTGCAAAAGCCCGCAGCTTTGTTCGTCTGCAAACCCGAGAAACACCTCAAAACACCGTTCCTGTGCTTCAACAAGGTGCGTCATGCGCTGACTCAGTGCGATATCAAAGCGCCCTTTGGAAAACCCGGCGGAGCCTGTTGCACGCTCCTGACCACAGAACTCCTTGCCATTCATCAGATGCACCATAGCCACCAGCAAACGCGCAAGAGAAGGATCTACTGCGGTATCCGCTGCCTCGAAAACCACGACAATCAGTCGGTGAATGAGCATGCTGTAGGACTCGGTTGTCTCTGGCACCGACAGTGACCGGGCTTTCACCCGCACCCGCAGCGCCGGCAGGCTCTCCAGCCCATGAAGGGCGCTGGCAATATGAGCCAGCAAGTGGCTGCTGACAGGGTGTGTCGTCAGCTCTTTATGGATCTCAGCCAGTGCCCGCTTGAAAACGATATACAAACACTCCGATTCCGCGACCATTGTTTTTCGCTCCTGGCCAAACTTTTCACCATCCGATCCCAGAAAAATGGTGGACGCTCCGCGTTCCCGCTGCAGCCCGTGCACGAGATTGCTGATGCTCTGTACCAGCTTCCCCATCTGCAAAAAATACTGGAGGTTCATAAGCTCGCACCGTCGCGATGCGATCAGGTACGCCTCAGCCGAGGGCTGGACAGGGTTGTGTCGACGTCTACTGGTATTCATATCAAGGCTCCGGGCCTGCGACCACACTGTCGCGTTACAGGAGTCTGGAGCAATTACCGCGCCAGCAAAAAAAGCATCAAAGTCGTGCAACCTGCTCCGGCAAAGGGCGAAAAAGCTGCATTTATTAGCGAC
>TARA_R110001606_G_scaffold151890_2_pt1 | contig 12906 bp, 9 predicted proteins | sample TARA_R110001606 | Tara Oceans TARA_R110001606 (sample SAMEA4398315) | marine metagenome | biome: Polar Biome; feature: [SRF] surface water layer (ENVO:00010504); material: water (ENVO:00002006), including particulate matter (ENVO:01000060) such as... | depth 5 m | reverse complement strand
ACCAAAAAAATCCAAATTTCGTACTTTTTTAAAAAATCAATCATTTTTATTTTCATCAATAAATTTCTAGCTCTGGTTTGGTTCCTTTTAATAATTGTTCTAGTCTAATCGCCTATTAAAAGTCACCTATTTTTAGCTCCAAAAAGTCCAAAATAAGCTTCATTTTGATAACCTTCCACTTTAGATTGGTGCCATAAGTTAAAACCAGCATTTTGAAAAAGTCTAACATAATCATGCGAAAATGATCGCTCAATACCATAAGGTTGAGAACTTGGGTTTTTATTAAAATCAATATTTTTTCCAATAGGTTCTATAGCAATAAAAATTATAGGTCCTAATTGGTTTAAATAAGAAAATAATTGCTGTAATCGTTGCTCTGTAAAATATTCAAGAACGCCACCGGAAGTAAAGAAAATCATATTACTAGTTCCATTTTCTTTTGCCCATATCAAACCATCTGTAGCAACAAATTCCATTTTATTATTTTGTTCATACTTTTTCTTATTGAAATCAATTTGTTCAACACTTAAATCAATTCCTACGAATCTACCGATTTGCGGAAGTTCTGTACTCAAGTAATTTAGTACATCTCCAGTTCCTGTTCCAATCTCCACTATGGTATGGAAATTTTGAGTTGTATCTTTCAATAGGTTTTGAAGCTTCTCAAATACAGGGATGCATTTGGGCAAGAAAAAATCTTGTAATACATTCTCTTTATCCGAAAAATATTTACTACCTGTTTCTTTCCAGAAATTTTCATGATATTCAGCAAGAACATTAAAATCCTTCTTTTTTTCAACGTTTTTTAAAAGGGCTGCACGCATTAAACGATCACTTAGTTTCAGTTCATTTTTGACATTGAAACTTATTCCTTTTTGTATTAAAATTTCAGCCTTCTTGGGCTGAAGCATAACTAAAATTGCACCTATAAACTCTTTAATATTTTTTTTCATTTAAGCTCATCATTAATTTGAACGGACTAGTGAATAACCTTTATGACACTACCACAGGTCAACATACCACTATCATAATATGGGTTCCTAATTTCTTTTTCTGTACTTAGCCATTTAGCACCTTTATTTTCATTAGCCATTGGGCACTCTTGAACATATAGCGTTTCTGAAGACGATTGAAGGTTCATAGCAATAGCAACTACGTTCTCATTTAAAATCACTAAATGAGTTCTTTGTTCATCTAGGTCCAGACTATTGCCAATAGCATTGAACATTTCTATACTCTTTTGTACATGTGCTTGCTCCATTTTCCCTAATTCTTTCACTAACAATGTCTTGAATTTGGAACTTGCCACTTTTGCTAATGATGCAACTTGCGTAGCATTACCAGCCACAAATGCATCTTTCATTTTCAAATACTCATTTAATGATTTTGAAAAATTATTTTGAAAAGTTTCTGGTAATTCCATCTTCATAATAGGGGATGATTCAATTTCATCCTTTGTCGATTCCATACCCATATGATGTTCATGACCAGTCATTGTCTTTCCTCCCGCTTTATTCATCATAGATTTTTTACCCTGCAATTGTGCCGCAGCATCCATGGTAAACGTTCCATTAGTAACAATCTCATCGCCATTTTGCAAACCTTTTGAAATTGTAAAATTTTCACCATTTCGATTGCCAATCGTTACTTCTCGCATTTCAAAAATTGGCTCATTTGGATTTGTTTTTATGTAAACCAATGATCTTTCTCCCGTCCACATCACGGCACTTGAAGGAACGCTTATCGTTTCATCATTAATATCAACTTCTCTAGCCAATTTACCTGTTACAAACATTCCAGGCTTAAACAGATTTTCTTGATTTTCAAGAATAGCTCTTACTATTACTGTACGTTTTGCATTGTTCAGCATAGGATCTATAAATGATATTGTCGCTTCAAATTCTTTAGCATAGGCGTTAGTTATTACCATAATTTTCTGCCCAATTTTTAAATTAGAAATTTGATTTTCGTATGCATCAAATTCTGCCCAAACAGAATTTAAATTGGTTACTTCCAATATTGGTTGACCTTGCTTTACATAATCACCCTCTTTTGCCATTAACCCTGAGACCGTTCCTGAAACTGTAGCATAAATGGAAAAATTATCGCGAACTTTTCCTGAAGATTCTATAGCGTTTATTTGACTCTCAGAAAGCTTCCAAAGTTTTAATTTATTTCTCACCGCATTATATAATGCTGGTTGAGATTCTTTTAATGATGCTGTAGTAAGAAGTTCTTGTTGCGCAGCAACAAGATTAGGTGCATAAATTGTTGCCAACAATTGACCTCGCGTTACTTTTTGCCCCTCGTAATTGACATTCAAACGCTCTAAACGACCATCAAAATAGCTCGCTTGAACAGCATTGGTTTCTTTATTTACAGTAATTTTTCCCGATAGTGAAATAATTCTTTCATTATCACCATTTGTAAGATTCCCTACAATGGTAGTTTCAATATTAGCTAGTGCCATTGCATTTGCAGTCATCTTAATTTCATTGACAGCAAGAGTTTCCCCACCACTATCAGCAGGAATCAAATCCATACCACAAATAGGGCAATCACCAAACTCTGGCAACATAATCTGTGGATGCATTGAGCATGTCCACATTTCGTTAGTTGAAACCTCAGAGTGATTATGATCACTTAATACGTCTGAATGGGTAGAATCTAAATTATTGCCGAATATCAAATAGCCGCACAATACCCCTAAGATTACTGCAATAACTAAGTAAAGAATCCTCTTTTTCATACTATTTTTGATTTTCGAGACGTTGAATCATTGCTTTCATTTCTTCAATTTCCCGTTCTTGAGCTTTGATAATATCGTTAGCCAATTTTTTAACTTCAGGATCTTTTATGTCGGCTCGTTCGCTTGTTAAAATGGCAATTGAATGATGTGGAATCATTGCTTTCATCCATAAAATATCGCCTACGATAGGCGCCTGTGTTCGTACTAAACCTAATGCGCCTACAAATAGTAAAACACTCCCTGCAACTATCGCTATATTCTTCTTTTTATTTTTATACATATTGCGCATTGCCACAAACATTATAATTGCCATTGTCGAAATACCTAAACAGCTCATATAAAATCTTGTCAGACTAAAATATACATGGTCTATAGCGTATGTATTCAAGTACATTGTTATATACATTGCCACGAAGGAAGCTACGAGCATTAATACAAACTTTGTATAATTATAACTACTCATTTTATTACTTGCATTTTCTACTTTTTTCATTTTTAATAATTTTTATTACTAATAATTTTTATTACTAATATTTTTTATAATGCCTGAGTAAGGAAGTGGTTAAACACTAACCATTAACATATAACTCCACTTCCTACATCAGGACTTTATTCTATACTATCTTTTAAACTCATTATATAGTTAACAACCAAATGAACAATTAAACTATATTATATAATAAGTGCCGAAACAATCAAAACAGGGCGGTTATAGTTCTATTTTTTTATACTTCTTGGGGGAACATTTGCTAAAATGAAGTCAGTATAAGTTACGACGTCACTTTTATTTAAAGAAGTGGGCAAAAATTAAACTACTAAGAAAATATTCATGCACCCTGTAATGATTTTTACAAACTTCATTTATTTAATTTCACGTTGTACTTTACCACAAGTCAACATTTGACTACCATAATACGGGTTTCTAACCTCTTCTTTAGCACTCAACCAAGCAGAACCTCCATCATACATTGGGCAATACTGCTCATACAATGTCACTTTCGTTCCAGTTAATGCAACCATATCAATTAAAACTTTACTCAAAATTTTAAAATGTTTACGTTGATTTTCAATATCACTTTCACTTATATGATGTGCCTGTTCGTTGGCTTCTTCTATTATATCTTTAAGCTCGCTTTTATTATCATATTTAGATAAATCAAGTGATTGTAAAGATTTTGACAATAGTAGACCTGTTTGCTTTGCTTTACTATTATCATCTGCTACCAAGGCATCTTTAAGACTAAAATAATCCGAAAGAATAGCTTCAGCTTTTACATTGTCTGCAGCACTCATTACAGTTGCTTTAGAGTCATTCATTTCATTTTCTACAGGGGTAGAAACTTCTGCACCCTTTTTCTCACCTTTACAAGAGACTGTTACTACCATAATGGTTGCAAGTGTAATTGTAGCTATCCTTTTTTTTACTGTTTTCATAATATTTGATTTTTAAATTATATGTTGTGTATTTGAAAAAAAAATTGATTAAAATCGTATTGATAATCCACCACCGGCGCCATACCTGTTATCATAACTACCCATTAGCGAAAAATTTCTTGATAGCATATATTCTGCACCAGCGCTCCAGACCGTTTCTGATGTAAAGTCTTTATTTATAGGTAAGTCGTCCACGAAACCTAAATCTATTTGGTATTCATAGTACCCAAAGATGGACAGTTTAGGGAATATCATTACACTGCGTCCTACACCAATTCTAGGTCTTAATTTATTATCCACTCGTACATCTAAATTAAATAAGTAAGGTGTTAAATAACGTAATCCAACAACTGCAGTCGTACTAAATTCACCTAAGCTGTCGCCTGTTTCATTCTCAATATTAACACCTCCAAATACTCGCAAATAATCATGTAAATAGCGTTCATAAGTAAATTCTCCTTCTAGATTTTTGTTCCATCCATATTCAAAAGAGGCATTAAACTGATTTCTAATATTTGATGTCGTTAAATTAAAACCTGTAGTATGTGACGCTACATCTACCATTCCCCACGAATACCATTTATTGGTTTCCGCTACAATTTTTGAAACAGGAAATTCATTCATTCTTGGATCTCTTGTTGTATCATAACTCATAATACGAGCCATACCGCCCATCATATGATAGAGAATATGACAATGAAAAAACCAATCTCCAACTTCATCCCCGTTGTTTCCATAAAACTCAATTGTTACCTTTTGCATAGGCGGAACATTTACTGTATGCTTCAATGGAGAATATTCTCCATTTTCATTAAGCACCCTAAAGAAATGCCCATGTAAATGCATTGGGTGATGCATCATCGTCAGGTTATTAAAAGTTATACGCGTTACTTCTTTGCTACTAATCTTAATTTTATCTGTTTCAGAAATTGGTACACCGTTCATACTCCAGATGTAGCGATTCATATTCCCTGTAAGGTTTAGTAATATTTTCTTGACAGGAACATCCTTATTATAAATTGTTTTGTTGGGCGATTTTAAATAATCATAATTATACTCGGTAAACATATCCATCCCCTCCATTTTCATCGCTTCCATATGCCCCATCTTTGCATCCTCTATTTTAGAGTTATCCTTAGATGCAGCATCTTTAGACATATGAGATTTCATATCAGAAATGGTACTGTCCTTATTCATGCCCATTTCCTCCATTTTGGAATGATCCATTTTCATATCCATTTTCGTCATTCCCATGGTGTCTTTTGGTTTGCTCATATTCATTCCAGGCATTGTAGAATGATTCATCTTAGTATCATCATTTACACCTTGCATATTATCCATTTGCATCCCATATTCCTCCTTCATCTCAAAACGTTCATCTTTGCTTGGGCGATATTTTAAGGCGTGTGCACCCATTTTCATATCCATTTTTGCCATTTTTTGCATCATGCCGATTTTGTCTGGCTTAGGAATATCCATAGCAGGCAGAACTGTTCCTTTGCCTATATAAGCAGATGCCTTTCCAGATCCGTCTTGGGCAGTAATTCTATACTCCATTTTACCCTCTTGCGGTACAGTTACAATGAAATCATATGTTTCAGCTACTCCAATGAAAGTTTTGTTCCTATTAACAGGGACTACATCTAATCCATCGGATGAGACCAATACAGGTGTTTCACCTCCAAAACTCATCCAAAATGAAGTAGAGGCAGCGCCATTAATGATTCGCAGCCTTATTTTCTCTCCAGCTTTAAATTCTGGATATTCCACACTTTCTTTTCCATTAATCAAAAATGCCGGGTAATACACATCAGCTATATCTGCACCTTCCATACGCTGACTCCAAAAGTTTAATTGAGCTCCAAAAGCCCCACGTGCAATTACTTGGTTTAATGGTGTTGCCGTTCCTTTTTTAATACCGTACCATTCATTTCCTCTTTTAAGATTTCTAAGTACGTTAATTGGCTTTTCATTAGTCCAATCCGATAAAAGCAACACCAATTCGCTGTCATAGTTCAACATCTTTTCTTTAGGCTGAATAACAATTGAACCATACACACCACTTTGCTCTTGTAGCATTGTATGAGAGTGATACCAGTAGGTGCCAGATTGTCTAACAGGAAATTCATATTTCTGTGTGTGCCCAGGTTCTATGGGCGGAGTATTTAAATAAGGAACTCCGTCATAGAAATTAGGAAGTAAGAGCCCATGCCAATGCACGGATGTTTCTACGCTCATTTCATTTTTTACATAAATAACAGCGTATTCTCCTTCGGTAAATTCTAAGGTAGGACCCGGAATTGTTCCATTAACGGTCATTCCCATAACATTTTTTCCTGCTTTGTTCACGCTAGCTTCACGTAAGGTTATAGTATGCTCTTTTACAGGAAGATTATCTATATTACCTTCGGGCATTTGCCCATATGCTTCCATCCCAATTATTATCATTAGAAAAAAGGCGAAATTTATATTTTTCATAATCTTTCTTATTTAATTAAATAGTTAAGAATTGATTGTTGGGTATAAAATGACTGAGTTGATTCTATTTGGTTTAATTGAAATTTTAACTGCAATTCTTGTATATCCAATAGGTCATTAAAATTTATGGTTCCCGTTTCATAGTTTTTAATTAAGATTTCTTCTGCATCCCTAGCCTGCCGTAAATTTTGAGACTGCGTCCTATATTTTATTTGAGCTTGGTTACGTTGGGAAAGTGCTTTGGAAAAAGCAGTACTTAATACATTGTACCTTTGGTTTTTTTGAAATTCAATTTCTTTTTGTCGAAGCTCGTTCTGTTTAGAGATGGAAATGTATTTGCTATTAAATAGAGGGATAGAAACTGAGACCATAGGCATTATAACATCTTTACCATTATCTGCAATTACCATATCCTCACGCTCACTTACTGGCAGATAATCTACCCCAATACCAATTGTAGGTAAACTTTCTCGCTTATTCACCATTTCCGATTGAACTATAGATTCATATAGTTTATTATATTTTAATAATTCTGGATTTAAGGAAAGTACATCTATATCATAAAGTTCATTTTCTTCTGGTAATTCCAAATCAACAGCCGAGCTAATTTCAAAATTAACTTCTCGATTAAGTAAATTGTTAAAGGCAGCTTTCTCTGCTTCAAAAACTTCTGATAGTATCTCTTTCTGCTGTTTTAATTCATTCTGACGAATTTGTAAACGCAAAACATCAACTGCTGATGCTTTTCCTGTTTCAACAGATGTTAAAGCCAAGCGTTCATACGTTTTTAACAGTTGAATATTCTCTTCTAGAATTAGCTGTTTGGCACTAGACTCATATAAATTATAGTAAGATTGAGCTACTGATAATCCCAATTTTCTTTTCGCAATTGTAACTTCAATAAAATCTGCTTCTGCCATTGAGCTAGCATAATTTTCTCGTGCGCTTAGCGTACCAAACCAAGGCAACATTTGCTTTACCCCAATTCTTGCACGTTGGGCACCAACTCTAGTTTCTGTTTCACTTACGAAATAACCTAAACTAAATTCTGTATTTGGCAGCCAATTAGCTTCCTTAATCTTCTCTTCAGCAATTGCATATTTAATGTCGAATGACTGTACTTCCGGATTATTTTGAATAGCCTCCTCTATCAACGATTGTAACTCCTGAGCATTAACAAATGGAGTAAGAAAGAATAAGCTTATAATTAGACTTAAATTTTTCATTTGTTCAATTTTTTAAGTTCGTACTCTTTTTTCCAGCTATACAAAACAGGAACCAAGAAATAAGATGTGATATCTATAATCATTCCTCCAAATATTGGAATGGCCATCGGTATCATAATATCACTTCCCTTTCCAGTAGATGTTAATACAGGCAGCAGTGCCAAAATGGTAGTTACGGTAGTCATTAAACAAGGTCTTATACGCTTGCCTGCCGCTTCTAAAGTTGCTAGTCTAATCCCTTTTTTATCAGTCGGGCTCTCCCTATCAAATGTTTGGGTCAGATAGGTAGCCATAACTACACCGTCGTCAGTCGCAATACCGAATAGCGCAATAAAACCAACCCAGACAGCTACACTTAGGTTAATGGTCTTCATATTAAAAAGTGTCCGTAAATTTTCTCCGAATAAACTAAAATTGAAAAACCAATCTTGTCCATATAACCAGATCATAATAAAGCCACCTGCAAAGGCAACAGAGATTCCTGTAAACACCATTAATGATGTGTATACCGATTTAAACTGAAAATATAAAATCAAGAAAATAATTAACAGCGCCATAGGTACTACTATTGAAAGTGTTTTCTCTGCCCTAAGTTGATTCTCATAGGTTCCGGTAAAACGATAACTAATGCCCTGAGGAACTATTAAACTACCGTTTTCAATTTTTTGACTAATGAGACTTTGTGCACTTTCTACGACATTGACTTCAGCAAAACCATCCAATTTATCAAACAAGACATATCCTATTAAGAAAGTGTCCTCACTTTTGATAACCTGCGGTCCTTGTTCATATCTTATATCCACAAGATCGCCTAGCGGCACTTGTGTTCCATTATTAATTGGAACATATATATTTTTCAAATCTTCTGGGTTCGCCCTCAATTCTCTTGGGTAACGAACTCTTACTCCGTAACGTTCTCTTCCTTCAACAGTTTGCGTAAGAGACATACCGCCAACAGCTACTTGCAAAACCTCTTGCACATCCATAACAGACAAACCATAACGAGCCAATTGCCCTCTTTTAATATCAATAAGTAAATATGGCTTACCAACAATACGATCTGCAAAAACAGCTTGTTTTTTAACCCCTTCGACTTCCTTTAAAATTGTTTCTAATTGTAACCCAAAATCCTCTATACTTTTTAGATCGGGTCCTTTAACCTTAATTCCCATGGGAGCTCGCATACCGGTCTGTAACATTACAAGTCTAGTTTCAATAGGTTGTAATTTTGGAGCAGATGTAACCCCTGGAAATTTGGTTACACTAACTATTTCATTCCAAATATCATCCGGACTGTTTATTTCTGGTCGCCAGTTTCGATAATATTCACCATCGTCATCAGCAATTAAATCCCTTTTAGTGGCTGTTGTTTTTAGTTTTGAAGCTTCATAATTTACATTATCATTTATATCATTATTAGGGTTAATAATGTACATATCATTCTTAAGAACAAACAATCCATCTTCGTTTACCCTGTAACGTTGCCTTTCTCCATTACTATTTCTCATATACTCAGACTTATACTGAATCATGTTTTCATACATAGATAAAGGAGCTGGGTCCAGTGCAGATTCTGTTCTACCTGATTTACCAACTACGGTCTCTATTTCTGGAATATTGGCAACTGCCATATCTAGTTGTTGTAGTACACGCTTATTTTCTTCAACACCAGCATGTGGTAAGGAAGTAGGCATTAAAAGAAAGGAGCCTTCATTAAGAGCAGGCATAAATTCTTTTCCAGTATTTCTCATAATGAGAACGCCCAGTATTAAAACAACCGTAGGTATTGTTAGAAACAGAAGTCGGTTCTCTAAAGCCCAACGAAGAATTTGGTCATAATACCTTCTAAAAACTGTAAATACACCCAATAGACCGAAGCAAATAATTGAAACAAAAATCAAATTCATGATAATGCTACGATTAAACCCAAGTGGTCTCCAGTATTCTGCAAGTAAGACTACAATCGCTATAGTTGATAGTATAATGTTTATCAAATTCCCTTGTTTCGAAGAGATAAAAGACCTGATTTTTAAAAAAGCTACACCACCAAAAGCAATTAACAATAAACCCAACCAATAGCCATAAAGAATGGCGATACAACCTAGAATTACTAATAATCCATTAATAAAATATGTAGTCCCTATTTTTAAATTTCTTTTTCTAAAAAGAAAAGCAGCAATTGGTGGTATCAAGAAAAGAGCAATTAGCAAAGATGCAGTTAATGCCATGGTCTTGGTAAATGCTAGTGGACGAAAAAGTTTACCTTCTGCACCAATCATTGTAAATACGGGTAAAAAACTAATAATCGTAGTTAGAACAGCCGTTAATATTGCCCCAGAGACTTCGGCGGTTGCGTTATATATGATTTCATTGGTAGTATATTCTACACCGTTTTCTTGAAAGCGTAGTTTCTCATCTTCTAAATGCCGAATCATATTCTCTGCGAGTATTACCCCCACATCTACCATAGTACCTATAGCAATCGCAATTCCAGATAATGCGACGATATTAGCGTCTACATTAAATAGTTTCATCGCAATAAAAACCATCAACACCGCTACAGGTAATAAACCCGAAATAAGTATAGATGCACGTAGATTGAACACCATGACTATAATTACAAGAATAGTAATAAGAATTTCTAGCGTAAGCGCTTCGTTTAGCGTGTGTAAGGTTTCCTGAATAAGTTCTGTTCGATCATAAAATGGGACAATGGTTAACTGTGATGTACGCCCATCTTTCAAAACCTTTGAAGGTAGTCCCGATGAAATTTCAACAATCTGTTCTTTGACATTATTTATTACTTCTAATGGATTGGCTCCATATCTAGCAACTACAACGCCACCTACAACTTCAGCGCCTTCTTTATCTAAAATACCCCTTCTTGTTTGAGGTCCTAAATGAACATTTGCGATATCCTTAATATGAATTGAGGTATAGTCTTTTGAAGTAACCACTGCATCCTCTAAATCTGAAATGGATTTCACATATCCTAAGCCACGAACCAAATACTCCGCCTGATTCATTTCTAGAGTCTGTACACCAATATCTTGATTAGACTCCTTAACCGCCTTAACGACATCGCCTAAGCCAATTCCATATTGTCGCATTTTTTCTGGCTCAACATCTATTTGATATTCTTGCACATATCCCCCAATTGACGCTACTTCAGAAACACCACCGGCAGAAGCCAAGCCATATTTTACATAATAATCTTGGATGCTTCGTAATTCTTGTAAATCCCATCCTCCGGTTACATTACCATCCTTATCTCGACCTTCTAAAGTGTACCAATAAATTTGCCCTAATCCTGTAGCATCTGGTCCTAATGTGGGATTTACACCGTCAGGTAGCAAACCACTTGGCAAGGAATTTATTTTTTCTAGAATACGGCTTCTAGTCCAATAAAATTCTACATCTTCCTCGAAAATGATATATATACTAGAAAAGCCAAACATAGATGAACTACGAATAGTTTTAACACCAGGTATTCCTAAAAGGGTAGTGGTTAAAGGATAAGTAATTTGGTCCTCTATATCTTGCGGAGACCTACCTGCCCATTTGCTAAAAACTATTTGTTGATTTTCTCCTATATCTGGTATGGCATCTACGGCAACAGGATTCGACGGTAGAATACCGGTATTCCAATTAAAGGGAGTGCTTACAATTCCCCAACACACAAAAAGTGAGAGAAACAGAATAGCCACCAATTTATTTTCTATGAGAAACTTAATGCTTTTATTTAGCATATATCATTGATATTAAATAGTTGAATGAAAAGTTTTGAGGTTAAAACTGAAACAACAAAACATGCCCTAAACAGATAACCTGCTGGGCTCAATTTCCGATAGAGATCGGAACTATTTAATAAATCAAATTAAGAAAGTCTGGTGCAGCACTTGCACATCCTGTTTGACAAACGGAGGCGCATAATCTTTAAAAGAAATCTTGTTAGAATCTATTCCTTTAAAAAGATTTAAATAAGAATATGTAAATGAAGTAATAAATATCTGTTGATCAAAAGAAAGCTGATCAAAAGATACTTTTAGGTTTTCTGCCCCCTCTATTATTAACTGAGTATCTGTGCAACAAGACTTTTGCGTGATATTTAAATTATCACAGTCTGTTTTTACTTTTTCCATACCGCAAGACTTAACCTGCTCAACGATTGAAAAATCTACCAACATATCACCACAATAGTGCATATCTACACTGAACGACATTGTAGTCAAAAGAACTACAACCGCCATAAGAACAGATGTGAATTTGTAGATTAATTTCTTCATTAAATGCAAAATTAGTAATTAAAACAATATAAATAGTGCTGTTTTAACAATTCTATTGATTTAATGAATATCAAAAACCTTTGAAATTTCTATTAGTAAAAAAAAATGGATTTAAATTGGAAGACTTTTTATACGTCAAATAGGTTTAACTATTAAATTAAAGTGTGAAATGATTAACAATATAAAACCAAAAACAATATAAATGGAAATAAGGAGTGACTGCCTATTTGGTGGTGGGAAAATAGGTTTAAGCAAATTGGAATGTCTGAATGATAGACACGGAGGTTGGGATATTCTCGCAGCAAATATAGTAGGTATAGGTAGCACCTATTTATTTACAACACCTTACATGGCAGAACATTTTGAACTTAGTTTTAAAAGTGGTCAAAACACCTATGCTATGGGTATGGTATATAAGTTTTGAGTGGATTTAGTAATTATTTTCTAAGTACTTAAAGCGGAATATTTTTAAGAGGTAATATAGATGACTTTCTTTCAACTTCTTATGGTAATGGAGAAATTCTATAACCTTGGAAAGGTTAGTGTTTAAAATTATCACAAAACATTGAATTATTTTCAAAATTCTACTATCGAAGCCGCAAAGTTCGCGCATTTTAAAAATCCATACTCTTTAGGAGTATTTGTCGATGAGATAGTTTCTTTATTTGATAAAATATCGAATAAGAATAATAGCGAAGGTTCGCAATGGAACACTTTTTTGCTTCAAGGTTAT
>TARA_R110001606_G_scaffold71633_3_pt1 | contig 12918 bp, 13 predicted proteins | sample TARA_R110001606 | Tara Oceans TARA_R110001606 (sample SAMEA4398315) | marine metagenome | biome: Polar Biome; feature: [SRF] surface water layer (ENVO:00010504); material: water (ENVO:00002006), including particulate matter (ENVO:01000060) such as... | depth 5 m | reverse complement strand
GACCGTTGAACCCGTATTCAAAGTCTCCATCCAACCTACACTATAAATATTTCCAGAAGCGTCTGAAGCTACCCTTTTTTGATTGTTGGTCTTGAGTGTCCCCCAAGTGCGAAACCACCCCTTTTCTCCTCCAGAACCTGCCGCCGCCATTAACATTTTTTTGCTTTGAGACATAATTATTCCACCACGGTAAACTGAGAAGTGTCGTCGTTTTCAAGAGTTGGAACGGCGGCTTCTGAATACGTTTGAGCGTCCGGGTTATAAATACCCATCCCAACATTATATAGTCCGGGAGAAGTGTTGACGTACAGACTTTCAGCCGCATATGTAAAACGTCCAAAAGTACCTGTTCCTGATCCGTCGCTAGGAAGCTTGGCTACAAACACGTTAGACTCTCCAGTCGAAATGGTGCTTTCATTAGACGTTATACCAGAAACAACAACGTCTCCATTATAATCAACTTTCACTCCGGTTAACCGAACCGCTCCTCCGTTGCTATCAACACCTGTAGCCGTTATTTTTCTTTGCCAAAGAACCGAAGGTACAGTGGGACCCGTGTCTTGAGAGGGTGCTAATTTAAGTATATATCCTTCTGTAGCGTTTGCGGCAGTTGTTGGTTGAGTGTAACCTACGACATATGAATTAGCTGTATCTCGGTCTTGGGAATCTTGCGCAACCCCTAAACCTCGGCCCGTTTTCCCGCCGTTTCCCCCAAACGCCATAGACCACTTATAGCTACTAAAGATAGCTGTATATCTTGCGACTAAAATAACCTCGTCCGATCCGCTAGACGGGCTGTCGGTAAAACCCGTACAGATGGTGTTAAGGTAATAACGGCTCGGCCCGATCTGGGAAACTGCAAGAAACTTATCGGTGTTTGATCCAGAAAGTCCTACAGCGCCGTTTAGGCCCCCTATCCCACCGCTGCCCTGAATGGTCGTAAAAAAACAATCACTGCCTGTAGCCGTAGTCGTGTAAGACCCAACAGCATGAAGAAGCTGGTTTCCCGCGTATGTGGAAGGTGCACTAGATACGTCAAACGCTTCAAAATCGGTACGTCCGCTTACGTTGTCTTGTTCATACCCATATTGCCAAATTACCTTGGGAGTAGAGGCTGGATCGTATCTGTACATCATAAATATTTGAGAAGACCCAGTTCCAACAGTTCCAACAAAAGTAGCACCTCCGGGGTCCATTCCGGCTTCGTTTGCAACAACACCCTGTATGGAACCTTGCAAAGAACCTGTGTCTAAAGAGTGCTGCCATATTAACTCGCCGTCAGAATCCAAGCTTACAGCATATGTTTGAACCGTGGCCGCGCCATCTGGAAGCGTAGACCCCCCAACTATAATGTTGTTAGAAGAGTTTACATCGACGGCGTATGCTCTTTCAGCGCCGGGGTTGTCCCCAAGGCTTCTTTGCCACAATAAGTTGCCTTTAGGACTATACTTCGCCACAAATATTTGATTGCTATCGGTAAGTGCGGCATCGCCAGCCTCAGTATTTCCGGCAACTATAACGTTGTTTTCACCGTCAACGGCAACCGCATTTCCTGCATTTTCAAAAATGTCTAAAGCAGACCCGGCTCCAGTCTCAATAATCCAAAAATTTGACATATGATGCTCCCATCAACCTAGGGCCTGCCCTGCCGTAAACCCATACCATGTGGTTCCACCATTTCTTGTTGTAAAAACAAAAATGTCAACGCTATTAGCCGCAGTGGAAATGGCAGGGGCCGTCGCGTTCGGCCAATCTACAGAAGTGGGCCATGAAAGAGTGTACCCGCTACCTGAAGAATCCTGTATTATCTCCACACTCATTGTGTAACCTGTTCCGGTTGTAGGGGGAGAAGTGAAGGCAACTTGAGTTGCAGCCGTTAGAGTGTGCATAAATGTATTAGCTAATTCGCAACTTAGGGTAGTGGTTCCCGCAGCATCAAAGACCTCAAGGTACGTTTCATTATAGCTTTTAGCCTTTAACTCTTCCGATAACAAAACGTCTCCGTTTGCATCGGCGGTTACTGTTTTATTGTTTTCGGAAGTCCCAAGTGTCGCTACGGAATTATAGTCTAATTGCGCGGCAGTAGCGGTTACTCCCAGATTAACAAGGGCTGTCGGGGCGTTAGCAAGGTCGGACAAGTTGTTTGTAACTTTAAGGTCCAGCGAAACATTGAATTGCTCAGATAAGTTGAACACCGCCGCCGCAGCACCGCCGCCGTCACAGTAGATAATGTTGGATTCGCTGGCGAGAATCGTTACATCGGCTCCAGAGCCTTGACTAAAAATAACGCTTTGCGCCGTAGTGTTGTAGACAAAATATATCTTTTGAGCGTTGTTCGGGTCTATTGTGATTGTGTGCGTACCGGAGGGTGATCCACTTAAAACAAGTAGTTTATACTGTCCGTTGGACAAGGTTCCGTCAGTGGTAGTTAACGTGGAGCTTGTCCCAGAAAGCCCCAACGTCAGTACCCCATTAATCGCCCGATCAAGGATATCCGAATTGGTGTTTACAGTAGTGCCCCATACTCCAGATTGCTCTCCGGTGCCGGGCTTTTCAATACCAGTGTTAGCCGTGTATGTTGTTGTCATATCTTATCCTCACGCCGCTACATCTCCCCAATTCGTGTTGGGGGCCGGGTTGATTTCAGTGTAGGTTGTTTCGGGTGTTGGATCAAGGTCTATCCAATTTGTTGGATTGTCGGGGACTACACGGCCCCATACCAAAACTCCTGTTATCTGTGTGGAGCCTTGTACACCAATCAAGTTGACCGAAGAAGACCCTTTAGGCTCAACTTCACCAAGGCCAGAAAGGGCCACAATTCCTTCAAGAACCGCAAATGCGTTGATTCTTGCCGTTACAGAATTAATTTCAGAGGACGCCTCAAGGCCGATCACATCAACTTCGGCGCTAGCCAGTGCCACAACTCCATTAACTAACGCAAAGGAGTTTAACCCCTCCACGTCAACCGACGCATTAATTTTTACAGAAGCCGACGAAATCTCGCCAGAAGCCTGAACCCCTTCAAGAGAAACTACGGCTGTTCCGGTGACGACTATTTCGTCAACTTCGCCAGAAACTTCAAGGCCGCTTACGTCAACTTCTGCACTGGCTAGAGCTTCGGACTCACCAACAGAGCCTACAGAACCTAACCCAATTGGGAAAGTAACTGCGTTACCCAGACCATCTAAGATTCCGTCTTGCCCAGTTGCGCTTACGCCCTCAACGTCTACATCGGCACTTTGTGTCGTTACTACAGAGTTAAGCTCACCAGAAGCCCCTAGACCAACGACAGAAGCATCTATATTTATCGCGGACTGAGCGCTTCCAATTTGTCCAGAAGCTTGAACTCCAGATACAGAAACATCTGCTCCAATCTGAGCCGTAATTGAGCCAACACTTCCTAAAGCCGCCGCAGGAATGGAGTTTGTCTCGCCCCATGAACCGCTACCCCAAGTGTTTACACCCCAGCCGGAGAAAGCAACAAAAACGCCTTGACCTTCAGCAACTGCGACTGAGCCAACAGCCCCTCCAGCGGACACTCCGTTAACCTCAACAACCGCGCTAGCCGTTATTGAGCTAAAGGAGACTTCACTAAAGGCATAGGTGCCGAAAACGCTCATGTTACCTTCCTACGCTTGTGATTCAGACCAACTTACGCGCCCTGAAATAATGAAGGGGTTAGTGGAAGAAACCGCAGACGGGTCTTCGTTTAATGTAGCAACAACTGTCAAAACATCCGGTCCATCGGGGTATACGTTATCCCCCCCTAAGATGGCGTTACCGAGTGTGGCAACTTCCGCAAGACCCTCGTTTGTAAGCACTGGCTGACGATCCGCCGTACCTGCACCACCTTGAGCCTCAAAGTTGTACACGCTGGCACCGCCGTCAATAATGTCTGACGCATTGTGAGAAATAAGCTGAGACAAGCTGGGCGCAGTAACTCGCTCCCAATTGTTGTTGCTTAACTGCGCGTTTAAAATCAACTGGATTGAAACCGCGTGAGTGGACAAGATGCCAACAGAGTTAAGAATTAACTGCATCCGATTAATAATCTCACGCTCACCCAAAAATCCCGGTGCGCTTGTATCGACGGAAGGTGCCAACCGCACACTGATTAAAGGCAATGCTTTAGTGACGTTGAGGTCTTGTCCAGCAGTTCCGATTATGTAGTCTGAATCGGATCCACTTGATACTGTGGGTATAGTGTCTAATACAAGAAGGTTTCTAGTCGCGCGAGTGCTTGAGAAATTAGACTGGTCTTGCTGAGAGCTAATAGACGGCAAATACGAGGCATACGGGCTTACTGACCCGCTTGCTGGAAGACCAAGCTTTGTCCCCGCAGTCAATCCAGCGCCAGATATAGCAGTTCCCGTTCCAAAAGAACCAATGTTCCCGTTTGCAGAAGCTAAACGAAGAGCGTACCCAATTTGAGGGTAGTTTCTCCATCCTCGGTACTGATAATAAACCCCTGTAGTTTCAATTTTACCACTAACGGTTAGAGTTCCACCAGCGCCTTGACCTAAAAGGGTCTGGCTTGGAGAACTGGCATTAAACACATACGCACGGTCAGCGTCAAAACGTCCATCCATAATAACCGAAGTACCCCAGTGCGCTAGCGCTGGAACATAAGTCGGTTGACCAATGTTCTGTATTTCGTACCGAGCAGGGATGTTTCCAGAGCGCATGTACGCTTCAGTTTTAAAGTTACCATGCACAAAACTATGGACATACTGAACGTCCCCGTGCTGATCTTTAAACCCAAAACGAACTTTACCTGCGCCGTACCAAGAATAGTCTATATACGCCATCTGAATTTTGTTGATATCCAGATTAAACCCCGTGTACCCTGTCCCGTCACAAACATCTAAGTTCCAAGACGATTGCGGAGTTTTGGTGTCTTCCGTAGTCGTAATAATCACTTTTTCGGCGTTTACTCCACTATAACTTGGAATAATGTATAGTAGTTCATCACTAGCAATTTTGGATATTCGGTGACTTTGCCCTTTAATTACAACTTTATCTCCTACGCTTAACTGACTAAGAAACTTAGTGTCAGTTCCGGAAACGGCGCTTGAGCGGAAGGCTACGTTACTATATCCGCTTATTTGCAAAATAGAACTTCTTCGACATGCGTACAACTCGGTGCCGTCATACTCAAAGTATAAGCCGTTTTGATCGTCAAACAGACCGCAACGTAGAGAACTATTCCGCCAAGTGTTGACGTAATACTCCACAAGGCCCGTTGCATTAATGTTTGAGGGGGTTCCATCCAACTGAACAGTAAACGTAAAATCATCCACGACACTAATAACCGTATGTAGACCATTCCATAGGTTAGCCTGATTGTTGTCTGGATCGACCGGAGTTGGAACGCTGAAGCCCATTCCGCTATGGATTGAACAGTATGTATAGATCGTTGGTGCGCCCGTAGCGACTACAATCTGAGTGTACGCCCCAGCCGTTCCGGGAGTCCCAACAACGGTTACACCCGTCGTGTATTCGGACCCGCCACCATGTGTGCCATCAGAAGTTGTTGAAAACCGTAAAGGGTGCCCACTATTTGTTGCTTCACTTTGGTCAAACTTATACGTTCTGCCTTCGTACAAAGGGTACGTTTCCGTAGAACTTATTATCGCTCCATCAACAATAAAGACGTTATCATATTCAGAATTTGTTCCGACAACGGTCCCTATATTAGTAGTCCCCAACGTATCGACCCCGTTGGTAGAACCCGAAACTTTAATAGCAAGTTGAGGAGCTAAACGATGAGGGAAACGAGTTTTTATTGTTCCAACGCTTCCGACCCTAGAAAAGTTGTCGATTTGGCTAGTAGGGCTAAAGTTCACCGCGAACGAAACTTGGATGCCTTTACCAGATTGATAGCGGAAATATTTGCGAGTCTGACGTATCATCTGGCTGTCTGGGTTAGTCGGCGGGATTAGCTCCACGCCGCCGTCGTATGGTCGGTGAAGCGCAAAACCATCTGGCCGCAGTAATAACGATGTGGTCTGCAAGTAATTTACGCTGGTCTGAGCCGTTGAAGGAAACGCATTGGTAGTTGTGATTTGTCCGTCTGAGTTGACATAAGCTATATCGGCTTCATGTACGGAGCCAGAGGATGACATGCCTGTAACAGAGACAGTTGTACCAAGGCTTTGAAGCTCAATTTTGTTGGTTCCAGCGTCCGCGTCAGTTTTCGTGAAGTGAACTGAAAAGGTGTTAGCCGTTGGTGCATTAGCAAAATACAACACCCCAAAACTAAGGTTCGTTGGCGCGGACCCCCCTGAAAAGTAAATAGCGTTTCCTGTAACAAGGCCGTGATCTGTGGCGGTAAACTCATCCGTACTTGTGGAGTAACTAACTAACGCAGTAGGTCCAGCCTCAGTTTCGGGGATGTTAACAGATATTGTATCGCCTTTATTAAAATAGGAAGTGAACGAGGTTCCCTCTCCATTAAGTATAGTAGACCCCGCTTCAAAGCTAACGGTGCCCTGACCGTTGAAACCCCCAACAATTGTTGTGGGTTGAAGCGTTATTGTGCCAGTGAAAGCAGTAGCGCTGCTAGCCGTTTCAGTAAGCGCTATGGCTGTTTCCAGCGTCGCATTTTCTTGTGTAGTAGCGAATTGCAAGAAATCTTTGTTCTTGCGAATGACATAATATGTCGAGGTGCTTGTCAAACCCGTGATATTTGTAGTTCCAGACGTTGTGTATACCACGCTGTCTCCAGTAATAAACCCGTGATCTACAATGTAAAAAGCGTCCAAATCCGCAACAAAAACGTTTTGAGAATCTACAAGAGTGGTACGAGCTTGGATTTGGTTTCCAGCATTAAAAGTAAAAGAAAGGTTGTCTGAGGCAGTAGATGCAACCACATAGTTTCCGTCAGCCGCTCCTACATAGTCCGCAGAAAGAATTTGAGTTTCGCTTGGAGAAGGGACACTTGTAAGGTCAATAATGTTTACTTTTGTAAACGTTCCGCTTCCTGCGCCGTACCCTACAAGATCAACTCTAGTTGAGGACAATCCCGCAATTGCGTCGGCTTTACTGTTGTGAAGGTACATATAAGTGCTGAACCACGTTTCAACCCAGTATATTTGACCGTTATTTAATCCAATAATCGGACTCAAAGAAGTATAGTCTACCGCATCACCGTCAACAAACGGCATACTGCTGTTCAGTCTAACATAATTTCCCGCGGTACTTACAAAGGACGCACTATTCTGTATTGGAACTTGTTCCGCAACTCCGTAAGGATTTGCTGTAGTAGAAACCTTAAACCGATCACTGTTTTTAAACGCGGTGAAGTAGGTCGTTCCATCAACAAGACCGCCGATAGCTGTTCCACCGTTAATTTTGTATTGTATCGCGGCCCCCTGTAACAGCGTGTTTCCGGGTATTTGTATAGTGTTACCCGTTGCCCGCGATAACTCTCCCTGCACCCGATACACTAAGTCTGTTGAGCCGTAAGAAGAAAAGTTAATGGACGAACCATTTGGGTTTGTGAAGTTAATTCTATTGTCGTCTAACCTATTGGCAATATATACTTGTCCGCTGGTTAACCCAGTTGGGAGAGTTCCTGTGGTAGCCGTAACGGTGACAGGGACAGGTGTTACAATTCCGTGATCAGGAACCCACAAGCTAGAGGGGGATACGTTAAATTGAACTGGCAACAAACCCAAGTCTGTGCTGGTGCTGTACGAGTTGAAGTTAGTTCCGCTATTAGTGGCGGGGTAAGCCCACATTATGCGGTTGTAAGAAGTGCTCGAACTTCGAGACCGTAGATAATAATCGTAGGTGGAATTTGTGCTATTAGGCTGTAATAGACCCGTAACCTCGTTGAAAAACGGATGATTACCCCCGTTAACTCTTGAAGCGATTACGGGGTTATCCGCTTGAAGGTAGCCAATAACTGGGAAAGTCTGCGTTGCGGAACTGACGTCCGTATATATATTATAAGTGTTCCGATAGACAGAGCTGCTATAGTTGTAGGCATAAGTGTAAGTAAGCCAATAAGCGCTGGCGAATCCTGACTTAACAATCCCCCCAGAAACTCCCGGTCCGCTCAACTGCATACGGTATGTAGTCGAAGTTGTGCGGATATAAGCAAGCCGGATTGTGAAAGAATCAACTACTTGAACATAATAGCTGTTCATATAGACTAAGCCACCAATCGCCGTGTTGGTTGATGCATCCCCTAAATATACAACTGTATCATTATTCACAAAGTTATGAGCAGTAGGAAACGTTATTGTGTCCGCTGCCGTATCTATTACAAGTTCATCTTCTCGAAAGTATATTTGATTTCCGGGCTTGTTCGTATCAACTCGCCAATCAACAGCGGAAACCCCGCCTAAAGAAAGAAAATCTGTTTCTCCCGTAGGCGTAGCGGAGGTGTATGACGTATCTAGTACCGTTATATTATCAATGTCTACGCCGCTAGTTTCAAAATTCAAAGTAGATTTTGCAAACGTGTTTGACAAAGCCATGCTCGTGCCATTTGTAAAATCTGTTGGGAATTGAGTTCCGACTGTAAGATTGCTAGGGCTTGCGCCATCCGTCGTGATGCCGCCAATGTTTGTTAGCTTAAACTCGGTGCCGGAATACACCGAGCCGGGGAAAAGCTGAGTGAAAGTTTCAAGTATGCTTCGAGTCTGCAAAAAAGAAGACTTGGCAATGTAGTTAAACGATGTGTCCGACAAGATTGCAGACACAACAAATCCGCCGTCCGCAGAAGAACTGCCTGTGGCTTGTAAAATAATAGGCGCACCCCTTTGAAGGTTATGCTCCTCGCTTGTTACAACTGTAACAACGTTACTTCCGGAAGCAACGCTCATGCTTGCGATAGAAATGTCAAAGTCACCGTTACGGGCAAAAAACGTCGGGATGTTATTAGTAAGCTCTAAGGTTTCCCATTTTGTAGACTGCAATCCGTATTCGAAGTCTGTGTCGATAAGGTTCTCTGGGTTGGACACGCGAATCTTTGAAACCGGGTCAACAAACCGTTGGTTCACCGTAATGTCGGTACTCTCTTCTTCCAGCAAAATTTGAAGTGAGTCTGTACTTGACATGGCGCTAGTGTCGAACGCTAGAGTGATAGTCGTATCATAATCTGTGTAATTGAACGTAATGTCGGACATTCCCGCCGCATTATCGTTGAACTGGTATATGATGTCTCCAGTCGTAACGTTAGTTATCAACAAGAACCTTTTTTGCGCGTACACATCGCCCAGCGTAATCGTCTTTGCTGCTGGATCGAACGTGTAATCGAATATAAGTTTTTTTCCCATTTTTTATCCTAACGCAATTGATAACGCGATTGATTGGTCAATCGTTACGGATTTACTCGCGGGGTAAGTCACAAACACGGACTTTTCTCCAGCAGCAAACGATACTTTATTTCCAGAGTTGCTGCTTTCTAGAACATTTGTTCGTGAAAACGTATTAACGCCCGAATATGTTCCAATTCCAGTTTCCCAGCCCGTGTCATCTGACACTATAGAGTAAAAGGTAGTGTCTCCTACCGAAAACACATCTGAAAACGCTTGAAAGTTTGACACAGCCCCAGCTAGGGTAATGTCTCCCGTCCCAGTCGTCACAGTCGTTTCTTTTACTCTGTCAAAAACGGGCATTAAGCAATCCTGATAATAGCGTTCGTCGCGTCCGCAGCCGGGAATACGATCTGGAAGTCCCCAGACGTAGCTGTTTTATCCGAGCCAAAGTCCAAAATAATAACAGAGTTTGTAGTTCCTGTACCTGCACCCTCAGTCGTGTTGTAAATCAAAGCGCCACGAGCAGTTAACGTAACACCAGTGAACGTTAGATCATTAAAATCTAAAAACGCCGTCGTACCAGACGTAGTAGGGGTCACGTTTGTGAGAGTCCCGCCGCCTGCAACGTATGGAGTAGGGGCAGAACCTGTAGCCCCAACCTCGTTAGTTGCAGTGTAGTCGGTTGTCGCAGCGGTGAAACTCGCGCTGTTGTCATACAGGGCAAGTTTAAAAACATCCCCGCCATTTGTGAAGTTGTGTCCGCCTACAAGCAACTCTTGCTTGAAGGAAGTACACATGAAGTTTCCACTGAAAGCCATTTTAAAGTCTCCTTATGAGGTTAGCCATTTCGGGATTACCCGCGTCGTTTATCGCATTATACACAGTTGTACGGTCACTGCTAATAGCTTGACGCATATAATGCGCAATTAATTTTTCTATGCTATTACCAAAAGCCGTGGCTTGGTCCTTAATTGCAGGAGGAGCCGTGTCTGAAATAGATATTATCTTTTTTACGCACTGTTCCGCTAGCTCGTCTGGGGTAAAGCCACGATTACTCGTTGTTGTAACGCTAACCAGATTAGAATCTTTTGGAGGGCTCATTTTTAAATCAAACATCACTGCTTTTCCCGAATAACTGGTCCAACCCTGTAGTTTTGGGTTGTTTCCTTGGCCTCACCCAGCATTTTAATGCCGTTAATAGCTTCTGCAAGGCGCTGGTTGTACATAGCCATAACATCCTGCTCGCCCTTCATATAGATATAAGCTTCAATTAATGCCCCGTATAACATCGCTAATTCTGCGTTAGTGCTTAACCATGTTGTGGCGGCGTCAGACCCCGATGTAAGGCTCAATGGGCGATAGAGGTAATGCAACTCAGCGGTGTATGCAACGTTTGGCGTGGGCGCTAAAACAAAATTCGAAACATCGAAGACGCTGTAGTACATTGGAGCGCCCAACGTAGCAGGGTTGGTAGTGTAGGTCTGAATGAAACTTGGGTCTTTAAAATCAAGGAAAAACTTTTCCTCGTCTGGTCCTCGCATACTTAACGAGAAAGGGGCCAGATAATCTCCCGGTATGCCAAGATATTGATTTCCAGCCGTTACCGTTGCGGTAACATTTTTACGAAACAAATTTAATTGTACGTTTTTCAATATACGCTCTTCAGCCTGCCTAATGAACACAGGCAGATTGGTCACGAAGGAGGTTTCGTCATTCTCCGTATAGTCTTGAATTGCTTGCTTTAGCTGTCCGTATGTGAAGCTCATGTTGTTACCACCGTCACTATTCCAACAGCGCCTTGCGCTACCAGATAATTTTTAGATAACTCCTGCCAATCATTAAATCCAACGGGGTTCCACCCCCATTGAATAGAATTTTCGGGTTGGTCTGGGCGAGCGTCCTTTAAAGATTGAGGGTCCGACACCTTGCGAAAAGGTCCTAACTGAGGCTGTTTACTTTCGTACTCATCCCTTCCAACTAGAAGCCCGTTCCACTCCTTACGCATATCTTTGTAGCGATACCGAAAACCGGACCGATCTGATATGGCATAAGCGTTTTTTCCAGTGGCAAAGTTAGACATTATTAAACCCTAAAATACTCGTACCGAGGTACAACGTTAAACGAGGCGCGATCTCTATCTTCGGTCATAGCGCGTTCAAACTCTTCTTCATAAACGGCTTTTAAAAGCTGAACTCTTTGAGGAGCTCGTTTTATAGCAATATAATATGCTAAACCCGCAGCAAGGCACGGGTAAAATCGAAAGGGCATGTCCACCGTATTTATAAATGTGTCAGCGTCTTGCATTCGAGTTAGTGCGTCATAAAAAACAATGTCCGTTGTGTTTTCTGGCACAGGCCAAAGCTTTAAGCTCGGGGTTGTTTGACGGTCAAGAAAAAATTGAGCGGGCCTTCCTTGAGTTGTCTTGTTGGGTATAGTTAAGAACTCTTCACGGCTATACCTATCCAAAGAATAGTCCGTTCCGTCTCTTCTAACTATCACAGATAAAATGTCTATGACATCGTCCAAAACGAGGTAGTCTCCCGTGCCTTGAATAAGCGCCTGACTACGCTTTTTTATTGTCCATTGGTTCAATCCCCTGTTGGCCCATTCGGCAAGCATAAGATTTAACGAACGTTTCGCCGTTTTCAGGTCATACCCTGTCCGAACCTCTAAACCGCAACGTTCAAAAGCTTCCTCAATGTACTCCGCAACGTCTAGTTCAAAGTCTGATGTTCCAGATAAAGCCATTTATCACTTCTTTTTCTTTGCGACGGCCCCGCCGTATTTCTTTTTTACAACGGCTTTCTTTTTAGGAAAGCCCGCCTTCATATTGGCATAAGCTTTAGGCGAAACAGTAGATGCCGCCTTAGAACGAGAAGTCTTGTTCTTTTTTCTCGCGTTCATGTTGTCGTATAGACTCATCAAACTCTCCTTAGTTGTAAAAAACAGTGACGTTTGTGACATCTGTTAAAACCGCATAACACCCGTCTGAAAAAAGCATTCCTTCGTCTGGAATATATAGAGTATCGTCAGAGTTTTGATGAAAAGCCAGTGTTAGCTCGGTGGAACCCGAGGCCCCACCGTTTTTCAAAACCACGCTTCCGGCAGAACCGCCTTCAGTGTGGTAGTGAATAGCTTTTACACGAGCCCTACCGCCAAAAACGCTTCCGGAAGCCGTTAAGTAAGTTGCCTTTACATCAGAAGCCATTGGTTTCCCCTGTTCTAGCTGTAAAACACAGTAGCTGACGTGCAGGCGGTAAACAACGAGATGTAGATATCCGTTACGCGGATTCCTTCATCTGGAATGTTAACCGAATGTGTGTCCGAAGCGTCTAAATCCATGTCTAAAACTACCGAGCCACCGTTCCCATCCGTAATAGTAAGACGGGGAGAGCCAGTGGTTGTTTTTATTTGAATTTGACGAATGCGAGCAGGCCCAACCGCCGCAGAACCCGTGGCAGCTAAACGTTTTGTTCGTATGTCTGAACCAGCCATTGTAGTCTCCTATTAGCTAAATTAGCTAAGTGCAGCGCCAACAGCCGTAACCCAAGCCGCGCCAGTGTTAATAACAACGCAATACTCGTCGTTGCCCGCGCCATTGTCGCTAACCATGTAAGCTGTGCCAACAGCAACATCCGCAAAAGCTGGA
>TARA_R110001606_G_scaffold44354_6_pt1 | contig 12925 bp, 9 predicted proteins | sample TARA_R110001606 | Tara Oceans TARA_R110001606 (sample SAMEA4398315) | marine metagenome | biome: Polar Biome; feature: [SRF] surface water layer (ENVO:00010504); material: water (ENVO:00002006), including particulate matter (ENVO:01000060) such as... | depth 5 m | reverse complement strand
CCGGCTGGCCGCGATCGGCGGCCCGCGCCTGCATGCGCTTCCATCCCGGAGAGGCATAGACATCGGCCTTGGCCACCCGTTCGTCCATCCGCGTGCCGCCCGCCATCGCCATGGCCGCGCCATATCCGCCGCCGTACAGGCCCGGCGGGGTCAGCACCTCGACATGTTCCTGGGGCAGTTCGTCGATGAACCGTGACGGCAGGCTGGACTGCCATTGCCCGTACATGCGCCGGTTTCCGGCGAAGGTGATCGTGGCCAAGCGTTCGGCACGGGTGATGCCGACATAGGCCAGCCGCCGCTCCTCCTCCAGGCCCTTGGTGCCCTGCTCGTCCATGGCGCGCTGGTTGGGGAACAGCCCGTCCTCCCAGCCCGGCAGGAAGACGACCGGAAACTCCAGCCCCTTGGCACCGTGCAGGGTCATGATGCTGACCTGTTCGGCCTGCTCTCCGTCGTCGCGGTCCATGACCAGCGACACGTGCTCCAGAAAGCCCTGAAGGTTCTCGAATTCCTCCAGCGCCTTGACCAGTTCCTTGAGGTTGTCCAGCCGTCCCGGCGCGTCGGGCGACTTGTCGTTCTGCCACATCGCGGTATAGCCCGATTCGTCCAGCACCCGCTCGGCCAGTTCCACATGGCCCACCCCGTCGCGCACCGCCATGTGCGACCGCCCGATCAGCGCCACGAAATCGCGCAGGTTCGCCAGGCCCTTGCCGCCCAGCTGCTTCTCCTCCACGACGATACGCGCACCCTCCAGCAGGTTCACGCCGTTCCGCCGCGCCGCATGCTGGACTGTCTGCAACGCCTTGTCGCCCAGGCCGCGCTTGGGCGTGTTCACGATCCGCTCGAAGGCCAGGTCGTCGTCCGGGGACACCACCAGCCGGAAATAGGCCATCGCGTCGCGGATCTCCTGCCGCTCGTAGAAGCGCGGGCCGCCGATCACCCGATAGGGCAGGCCGATGGTCATGAACCGGTCCTCGAAGGCCCGCATCTGGTGCGACGCGCGCACAAGGATCGCCATGTCGTTCAGGCTGACGCGGCCCAAGGCCTGTCGATGGCCGCCCTGGAACGCCTCGATCTCCTCGCCGATCCAGCGGGCCTCGGCCTCGCTGTCCCAATGCCCGATCAGGCGTACCGGTTCGCCCGGTTCGGCATCCGTCCACAGCGTCTTGCCCAACCGCCCCTGGTTCGCCGCGATCAGGCCGGACGCGGCCGCCAGGATCTGCGGGGTGGACCGGTAATTCTGCTCCAGCCGGATCACCTCGGCGCCCGGAAAGTCCTTCTCGAAACGCAGGATGTTGCCCACCTCGGCCCCGCGCCAGCCATAGATCGACTGGTCGTCGTCGCCCACGCAGCAGATGTTGCGATGCGCCTGCGCCAACAGCCGCAGCCACATGTACTGCGCGACGTTGGTGTCCTGATACTCGTCCACCAGGATATAGCGGAACCGGTCCTGCCATTGGCGCAGTACGTCTGGATGCGCCTGGAACAGCGTCACGCAATGCATCAGCAGGTCGCCGAAATCGACCGCGTTCAGCGTCAGCAGCCGGTCCTGATAGGCCGCGTACAGCTTGCCGCCATGCCCGTCAAATGCCTCACCCTCGCCCCGGGGCAGGTTGCCGGGCGTGATGCAGCGGTTCTTCCACCCGTCGATCAGATGCGCCAGCTGCCGTGCGGGCCAACGCTTCTCGTCGATGTTCTCGGCCGCGATCAACTGCTTCAGCAGCCGGATCTGGTCGTCCGTGTCCAGAATGGTAAAGCTGGGCTTTAGGTGCAGGTTGCCGTGCCCGATCAGCTCGGCATGCCGCCGCAGGATCTTGACGCTGATGCTGTGGAAGGTGCCCAGCCAGGGCATCCCCTCGACCGCATCGCCCAGCAGGCGGCCGATCCGGTCCTTCATCTCGCGCGCGGCCTTGTTGGTGAAGGTCACGGCCAGCAACTGCCCGGGCCGCGCCTTGCCCAGCATCAGCAGATGCGCGATTCGCGTGGTCAGCGCGCGCGTCTTGCCGGTGCCTGCCCCCGCCAGCATCAGGACAGGCCCGTCCAGCGCCTCGACAGCGGCGCGCTGCGCGGCGTTCAGCCCGTCCAGATACGGCGCGGGCCGCGCGGCCATCGCGCGCTGCGACAGCGGCACCGCCGCCAGATCATCGGAATCGTCGAAATGCTCCATCCCGCCAACATAGGCATCGCCGCGCGCCAAGGAAAGCCCGGCGTTCGCCCTATGTTCTCATCCTTGCGGAAATGGTGCGCCCCATCAGCAGGGGGTCCGGGGGGCGCAGCTCCCCCGGCCACCGCGGGACGCAGATCAGGCGCGCAACCCCGCAAAGGTCGCAGGGTCCAGCGATGCCTGGGCAAAGGTCGGTCCGCTGGTCAGCAGGCTGACTGCATCATGCGAATGCAGCGATTCCTGGTGGCTTGCCACGACACGAAAATCGCCCACCCGCGGATCGGCGATCAGCTGGCCCGCAAAGGCCCGCACCGCATCCTCGACAAAGATCGGGTTCGCCGCGTTCAGTTCGGCAAAGGCCTGCTCGTCCTCGCGCTTGACCATGACCTGCGTCTCGGTCGGCACGGCGGCGCGGCACAGCGCGATGACATCCTCGAACCAGATCCGCTCGGGGCCGTCCATCACCAGCGATATCCGCGCGACCGACCGCTGCGAATGCGGGGTGGCCAGCCGCCCGCGCGTCTGTCGGGCATGCTCGGACAGTTCCAGCGAACAGGGGCAGGTCGACGAATAGACGTAATCGACATGCATGACCCGCAACCGCGCGCCGGCCACGTCGATCACCTCCAGCGCGATGTCATAATACTGCCAGCCCGACAGGCCCGACCGCAGGCTGTCCACCCGCACCGGGTACGAAAACCGCATCTGGATCCGCGCATCCAGCGCGTCCAGGTCGGTCTTGTAATCGTCCAGCGCCGCCTCCAGCACCGACAGGCTGAACGCATGATCGGCATGGCCATAGAACGACCGCATGATCCGGGACATGTTGATGCCCTTGCGGTCGGCCTCCAGACTGACGGTGCCGGTCACGCTGGTCTCCAGCGTGATCTCTCCGCCGTCGCGCACCAGATAGCGGATCGGCAGCCGAAAGTTCGAGATGCCCACATGCTGGATCGCGGTGCGCGCGCCCACGATCAGGCTGGCAGGCCCGTTCTGCAGGTCCGGCAGGCTGTCCTTGTAGGCGGGGTCGACGCGGAACTCCGCGTCATAGCTGCGCGCCAGCGCGGGATAGGCGGGGGTCAGGGGGCGGATCTCGGTCATGGTGCCTCCGGCGTGATCGCCACAGATATAGGGGGCGGCACAACAAATGTCAGCCCGCCCCCGCAGATGCGCCACGCCACGATGACGCAGCCCGGTTCAGCCCTGCAGCGCGTCCATCAGATCGGCGGTCAGGTCACGCGCGTCCTCCAACCCCACCGACAGGCGCAACAGGCCAGGAGTGATGCCAAGGCGCGCCTTGTCCTCGTCGGTCAGGCGCGAATGGGTGGTGGTGGCCGGATGGGTCACGATGGATTTCGCATCGCCCAGGTTGTTCGAGATCGCGATGATCCGCAGACGATCCAGCGCGGCGAATGCCGCCTCCTTGCCGCCCGCCAGTTCCATTGCGATCATCGTGCCGCCCGACCCCATCTGCCGCATGGCCAGGTCGTGCTGCGGATGATCGGCCAGGCCCGGATAGATCACGCGGCTCAGCGCCGGATGGCCGTGCAGCGCGGCGGCGATGCCCGCGGCGGCCTCGGCCTGGGCGCGCACGCGCAGGTCCATGGTCTGCAGCCCGTTCAGCATGATCCAGGAATGGAACGGGCTGATCGCCCCGCCGGTATGCTTCAGATAGGGCTCGGCCACCTCGCGCACGAACTGGCGCGTGCCGCAGATCACCCCGGCCAGCGCCCGCCCGCCGCCGTCGATATGCTTGGTCGCGGAATAGACGACCACATCGGCCCCCTGCTCAACCGCGCGGGAAAAGACCGGGGTCGCAAACACATTGTCGACCACCACCGTCGCGCCCGCCGCATGGGCAAGGTCCGCGACGGCCCGGATGTCGATCACCTCCAGCTTGGGGTTCGACACGCTCTCGAAGAACACCGCCCGCGTGCCGGGCGTGATCGCCGCGGCCCATTGGTCCAGATCGGTGCCGTCGACATAGCTGACCTTGACCCCGAACCGCACCAGCAGATCCAGCACGTACAGGCAGGACCCGAACAGCGCCCGCGCCGCGACGACGTGATCGCCCGGCTTGCACATCGCGAACATCGCGCCGTTGACCGCGGCCATGCCGCTGGCGGTGGCAAAGGCGTCCTCGGTCCCCTCCAGCGCGGCGATGCGGTCCTCGAACATGCGGCTGGTGGGGTTGCCGTAACGGGCATAGATGAACTCGTCCGGGCCGGTGCCCTGGAACCGCGCCTCGGCCGAGGCGGCGTCGGGATAGACGAAGCCCTGGGTCAGGAAGATCGCCTCGGCCATCTCGCCATATTGGCTGCGCCGGGTGCCGTGATGGACGGCCTGGGTCCGGGGATGGGGGGTGCGGGGGGTGAACTTGTCGTCGGACGAAACGCTCATGCGGGCTGCCTTTCCGTGGTCCCCTGCGGCGTAATCCCCACAGGCATCTTTCGCAAGTCCCGCAACCCGGAGCGCGCCGAACTGTCGCCTAGCCGACAAATTGCAGGAAATGCAGATAAACGGTTAGTTTACAGGGGGATGCTTGATCTTCCTGTCCAAATGGACAGTTGGAAACCGACGGGTCGCAAGCTATGGTTGAACCACGGTCGGGTGATGTTCACCCAAAACCGGTAAGGGGCTTGCGCCCCGCTTTCACCAGTGTCCCGCAGGTGCGGGGTCGTGTCACAAGTTTTCTGAAGACGGTTCCTGCGGTCCAGTGTGTTGCTGTGACCATCGCGTGTTTATTCGGACGGCGGGACCCGGACAGTTGGGGGCGGCAGGTCGCGCCGCCCCCAATGGTCCCTCACAGATAGTCGCCGCGTTGCAGGCCGTACTTGGCCATCTTCTCGTTCAGCGTCCGGCGCGGCAGGCACAGTTCGTCCATCACCCCGGAAATGCTGCCCTTGTGGCGGCGCATGGTGTTGTCGATCAGCATCTTCTCGAAGCTTTCGACATATTCCTTCAGCGGCTTGCCCTCGGTGGTGGTAGCCTGCTGGTTGTCCTCGCCATCCGCCATCAGCAGCGACGCGATCGACCCCGACCCGCGGCGGTTCTGCAAGACCGCTCGTTCGGCCACGTTGATCAGTTGGCGGATGTTGCCCGGCCAGGGCGCCTGCAGCAGCTGCGCGGCCTCCTGCGCGCTGACCTGAGGCGGCTCGCAGCCGTATTCCTCGCTGAACTGCTCGGTCATGCGGGTGAACAGCGCCAGGATGTCTTCGCCCCGCGCGCGCAGCGGCGGCAGGGTGATCTTCAGCGCCGACAAGCGATAGAACAGGTCGGGGCGCAGCGAATCCTCGGCCTTGCGGCCCTCGCCACGGGCGTTGCTGATGGCGATGATGCGCGTCTCAGCAGGTGTGCCTTGCTCGCTGATGAACGCCAGCAGGCGGGCCTGCAGTGCCTCGGACAGGGCCTCGACATCCTCCAGGCACAGCGTGCCGGCGCGGGCCTCCTCGACGGCGGGCAGCCCGTCCTCGATGGGTCCGAACAGGCGCGACGCCAGGGCCTCGTCGTTATAGGCCGCGCAGCTGACCGGCACGAACTTCTTGGACGCGCGTGGCCCGACCGCGTGCAGGGCATGCGCCACCAGCGTCTTGCCGGTGCCGGTCTCGCCGTCGATCAGCACGTGGCCGTCGGCCTGGCCCAGGTCCAGGATGTCCTCGCGCAGGCGCTCCATCACCGGGCTGGCGCCGATCAGCTTGGACATGACCTGCTGGCCTTCGGACAGGTCGCGGCGCAGGGCGCGGTTGTCCAGGGTCATGCGCCGGGCCTGTGTGGCCTTCTTGGCCAGCTGGGTCATGCGGTCGGGGTTGAAGGGCTTCTCCATGAAATCCATCGCGCCAAGGCGCATCGCCTCGACCGCCATGGGCACGTCGCCATGGCCGGTGATCATGATGACGGGCAGGTTCGAATCCAGGCCCATCAGGCGTTTCAGAAAGGCCATGCCGTCCATGCCGGGCATGCGGATGTCGCTGACGACGATGCCGGGCCAGTCGGACCCGATGACCTTCAGCGCGTCCTCGGCGCTGGCAAAGGTCTCGGTCTCGAAGCCCGACAGGACCAGCCACTGGCTGATCGATTCGCGCATGTCGGGTTCGTCATCCACGATGGCGATCTTCAGCTTGCGGGACATTCTTGTCATCCTCTCGTGTTGCGTCATTCGGCCGCCAGGGCCTGACGGGGTTGTCCGGGGCGGTGCAGCGGCAGCTCGACCCGGAACACCGCTCCGCCGGTGTTTTCGTTATGGGCGGTCAGGCGACCCCCGAAATGGGCGACGATCGTGGACGAGATCGCCAGCCCCAGCCCGGTCCCCTCGCCGGGCTTCTTGGTGGTCCAGAAGGGTTCAAACAGCTTTTCCAAGTCCGAGACACCCGGCCCGTTATCGCGGACGGACACATAGGCGTGAGCCGCGGCCTCGACCGTGATCTCGATCGCGGCGTCGGGGCGGCCCTTGACCGCGTCGACCGCGTTGCGCAGCAGGTTGATCAGCACCTGTTCCAGCCGGATGCGGTCGGCCATGACCATCACCCGCTCGCGCGGCACGATGCGGATGATGCGGATGGGCCGGGTGCGCAGCTGGGGCTCCATCATGGTCAACGCGCTGCTGACCGCGGCGCGCAGATCGACCGGCTCGACCGCCTCGCCGCCCTTCCTGGCATAGGATTTCAGCTGCCGGGTGATCGCCCCCATCCGGTCGATCAGGTCGTCGATGCGCTGGAAACTGGACAGCGCCTCCTCGGGGCGGCCGCGCTGCAGCAGCAGCCGCGCCCCCGCCAGATAGGTCTTCATCGCGGCCAAGGGCTGGTTCAGCTCGTGGCTGACGCCGGCCGACATCTCTCCCAGGGCGGCCAGCTTGGAGGATTGCTGCATGGTCTGCTCGGCCACGCGCAGCTCCTTCTGCACGCGCTCGCGTTCCGCGATCTCTCGGGTCAGGCGGGCGTTCAGGGCGCGCAGGTCAGCCGATTCGCGCATATAGGCCTGGCTCTGGATGCGCGCGCGCCGCGACAGCATCCAGAACGCCCCCGCCAGCAGGATGGCGAAACCCATGATCTGCAGCGCCAGGATGGCGTTGACGCGCTCGCGCACGGACGAATAGGCCGTGAAACTGATCATCCGCCAGCCGCGGAACGGCACCCGCGCCTCGGACTGCATCACCGCGCGGCCCTGGACATAGGCGTCGGCGGGGCTGGAGGTCCAGTCCGCCGTCACTTGGAACGCCCGCCGGATCGCAGAGGGCGCATCGCGCACCGCCTGCGCCTCGGCGACGGTCAGGCCGCGCCAGCGCGGCTCGGTCGACAGGATGATCACACCCTCGCTGTCGGTGACGGCCACGGCATCGGAAATGCCCGCCCAGGACCGTTCCAGCCGGGTCAGGTCGGCGCCGACGACGATCACACCCAGCGTCCGCCCCTCGGACACCACGGCGCGGGAATAGGCGAACTCATGGGCGCCCGATGCCAGTTCGGACACGGTGAAGACCGTGTCGCGCGACCGCAGCGCCTCGACATATTGCGGGGCCGCGACGCTGTTCGTGCCGATCTGATAGCGGTCCGTGGCCCCCACGACCCGCCCCGATGCGTCCAGCAGGCGGATCGAGGCCGCGCCGATCTCCTTCTGCGCGGTCATCAGCCGCGCCGAGGTGGTGGAAAAATCGTTGCCGTTCAGCGCTCCGATCAGCGCCGGATCGCGTGCCAGCAGCAAGGGCACGACCGAATTGCGCTGCAGTTCCGACATCAGGTTGCCCGAATACAGCGCCAGACGCAGTTCGGACCGCACGCGCGTGTTCTCGGAGAAGCGGTCGGTCAGCCATGCGTTGGTGACCCAGATCGTGCCCAGCGCCGCCATGCAGATCAGTGCGATCGTCGCACGCAGCCACCACGGGTTGACCGGCTGGCCGACCCTGCCGCGCCTGCGTTCGGCGCTGTCTTCGATATGATCCTCAGTGACCACGCACGGACCCGTCCCACAAGATCGGCTGACGCAATCTATGGCGAAGAACGGTCCGGCTCAAGTCAGGCGTGCGTCAGCGCCGTGGCCAGCCCCGTGAACAGCGCCGCCCCGTCGGTGCCGCCCGTGACCGGATCGGCGGCGCGTTCGGGATGCGGCATCATGCCCAGGACGCGCCGGTTTTCCGACAGCACGCCCGCGATGTCACCGACGGACCCGTTGATCGCCGGGGCATAGGTGAAGGCGATGCGGTCCTGATCGCGCAGCTGCGCCAGGCCTTCGGTGCCGATCTGATAGTTGCCGTCGTGATGGGCCACCGGAATGCTGATCCGCTGGCCCTTGGCGTAACCGCCGGTGAAGGCGCTGTCCGCGGTGCCCACGGTCAGGACCGACGGCTTGCACAGAAAAGTCAGCCCGGTATTGCGCATCAGCGCGCCGGGCAGCAGGCCCAGTTCTGTCAGCACCTGAAAGCCGTTGCAGATCCCCAGCACATAGCCGCCCCGCGCCGCATGGGCCCGCAGCGCGTCGGCGATGGGGGAATGCGCGGCGATCGCCCCGCAGCGCAGATAGTCGCCATAGGAGAACCCGCCCGGCACGCCGACCAGGTCGATCCCGTCGGGCAGCTGGCTGTCCTTGTGCCAGACGCGCACCACCTCGGCCCCCGCCTGTTCCAGCGCGACGGCAAGGTCGCGGTCGCAATTCGATCCGGGAAAGGTGACGACGGCGGCTTTCATCGCGGGACTCCTGCTTGGGACGTCCTGCCCTTAGCGCAGGCCGGGTTCCAAAGAAAGGGGGGCCAGCCCCCCATCGCCTTGCGGCGATCCCCCCGGGGGTATTTGGACAAGGGAGAAATGCATCCTGCCCCCTTGGAAAGCAGAAGGCCGGGCGATTGCCCGGCCTTCGTGATCAGTTCAGCGCCTTGTTCAGGTACTGGTCGACCTTTTCCAGATAGCCCATCGTGGTCAGCCATTTCTGGTCGGGACCCACCAGCAGCGCCAGGTCCTTGGTCATGTGGCCGTCCTCGACCGCCTGGACGGTCACCTTCTCCAGCGTCTGCGCAAAGGTCAGCAGGGCGGCGGTGTCGTCCAGCTTGGCGCGGTGCTTGAGGCCGCCGGTCCAGGCAAAGATCGACGCGATCGAGTTGGTCGAGGTCGCATTGCCCTTCTGGTGTTCGCGATAGTGGCGGGTGACGGTGCCGTGGGCGGCCTCGGATTCGACGATCTTGCCATCCGGCGTCATCAGGACCGAGGTCATCAGACCCAGGCTGCCAAAGCCCTGCGCGACGGTGTCCGACTGCACGTCGCCATCATAGTTCTTGCAGGCCCAGACGTAGCCGCCCGACCATTTCATCGCGCTTGCGACCATGTCGTCGATCAGGCGGTGTTCGTAATGAATGCCGGCCTTCTTGAACCGGTCCTGGAACTCGGCCTCGTAGACCTCCTGGAACAGGTCCTTGAAGCGGCCGTCATAGGCCTTGAGGATCGTGTTCTTGGTCGACAGATAGACCGGATAGCCGCGTGCCAGGCCATAGTTCAGCGAGGCGCGGGCGAAATCGCGGATCGAATCGTCCAGGTTGTACATGGCCATTGCGACCCCGGCGGCGGGGGCGTCATAGACCTCGTGCTCGATCGTCTCACCGTCCTCGCCGACGAACTTGATGGTCAGCTTGCCCTTGCCCGGAAAGCGGAAATCGGTGGCCTTGTACTGGTCGCCGAAGGCGTGGCGGCCGACGATGATCGGCTGCGTCCAGCCCGGCACCAGCCGCGGCACGTTCTTGCAGATGATCGGTTCGCGGAAAATCACGCCGCCCAGGATGTTGCGGATCGTGCCATTGGGGCTGCGCCACATCTTCTTCAGGCCGAATTCCTCGACCCGCGCCTCGTCGGGGGTGATGGTCGCGCATTTCACGCCGACCCCGTGGCGCTTGATCGCCTCGGCCGCGTCGATCGTGATCTGGTCGTTGGTGCGGTCGCGCTCCTCGATGCCCAGATCGTAATATTTCAGGTCGATGTCTAGATAGGGCAGGATCAGCTTTTGCTTGATGAAGTCCCAGATGATCCGCGTCATCTCGTCCCCGTCCAACTCGACGACGGGATTGGCAACCTTGATCTTCGACATGAACTGCCCCTTGTGCGGTGGATACGGTCGCGCCGCTTCTAGCCGCAAAAGGGTCCGATTGAAAGACGGTATGCGATGGTATGCAAGACGCCCGTCCGGTGATCAGCTGCCTGCAAAATGGGCGCGCAGACCGTGGTGCAGCCACTGCCACAGCGGCGCGCAGCCGCGTTCGACCCACGGGCCCACGCGGCTTTCCACCTGCGACAGGGTCACGTCGTATTCGACCCAGCCCGCGCCGCCCGACCGCAGGTTCTGGACCGCAGGCTGGCACCGGTCCAGCGCCTTGGCAAAGACGGCATCGGGGCTGGCCGCCGCCTCGAACTCCTGCCACAGGGCCAGCATCTGCTCTCCTTGCAGGTCGGGCAGCAGGCCGAACAGGCGCCGCGCGGCGGCCTCCTCGGCGGCCTGGATCGCCGCCGATCCATGCGCCTGCCCACCGGCGGAATGCAGAGGCACATCGCCCACGTCGATCTCGACCAGATCGTGGATCAGCAGCATCCGGATGACGCGGCCCGGATCGACGCCCGGCCCCGCCAGACCGCCCAGCACCAGCGCGTACAGCGCCAAGTGCCAGCTGTGCTCGGCGCTGTTCTCGCGACGCGATCCGTCCAGCAGGCGGTTTGCGCGCAGGACGCCCTTCAGCGCGTCGGCCTCGGCCAGAAAGGCCAGGCGGCGGGCCAGATCGCCCTGAGCGACCACCTGTCCGGACAGCAGCGCATGCGCGGCCTGCCACCCCTGCGGCCATTCGCGTTCGAACCGCGCCGCGCGTCCGGCCGACAGGTTGTCGCGCACGATCCGGACATGGTCGGGGATCGGATCGCGCGCCTGGAGTACCTGAAAGATGGGCTGTGCGTGATCCATCCGCTTGGCGGTCACCGCGGCAGCGTCCGCGCGCCCCTCGAAATCGCGCCAGAGGGCGGCCAGCCGCGCCCCGTCCGGCGCCAAACCAAAGATGCGATCCGCCGCCGCGGCCTCGGCGATGGCCAGGCCTTCCACGTCATGATCCAGGTGGATCGGCTGATCGCCCGTGTCGATCTCGACCAAATCGTGGATCAGGATCATCGCGATGGCGCGGTCGCTGGCGCCCATCACCATCGCCCACAGGGCAACGTGCCAGCTGTGTTCTGCGCTGTTTTCGGGGCGCGACAGATCCATCAGGACGCTGGCGCGGTGGACCGACTTCAGCCGGTCCGCCTCGCACAGAAAGGCGAACGCATCGTCCAGCATGGCCGCAGCCCTCAGCGTGACGTCTCGGTCAGGCGCTTCCTGACGTAACCCTGCACCAGGTCGATCATCGGCTTCATGTGGGTCTCGTCGTCGCGGAAGAAATGGTCCGCGCCCTCGATCTCCTCATGGGTGACGGTGATGCCCTTCTGCTCGCGCAGCTTGCCCACCAGGGTGGCGGTGTCCTTGGGCGGGGCGACGCGGTCGGCGGTGCCGTTCACGATCAGCCCCGACGACGGGCACGGCGCCAGGAAGCTGAAATCGTACATGTTCGCGGGCGGCGCCACGCTGATGAAGCCGGTGATCTCGGGGCGGCGCATCAGCAGCTGCATCCCGATCCACGCACCGAAGCTGAATCCCGCGACCCAGCAATGCTTGGAATTGGGGTTCATCGCCTGCAGGTAATCCAGCGCCGAGGCGGCATCGGACAGCTCTCCGATGCCCTGGTCGAATTCGCCCTGGCTGCGGCCCACGCCGCGGAAGTTGAACCGCATCACCGTGAATCCCATGCGGTGGAACGCATAGTGCAGGTTATAGACGACGCGGTTGTTCATCGTCCCGCCATATTGCGGGTGCGGATGCAGCACGATGGCGATGGGGGCGTCTGGCTTGCCGGGCTGAGGGTGGTAACGGCCTTCGAGACGGCCTTCGGGGCCGGGAAAAATCAGCTCGGGCATGGTTGTCCTTCACAGGTCCTGTCGGGTTTCTTGACGCGTGCGCGCATGGCTTCTAGACGGGATATCTGGGCAGCCGGCACAGGTTTGGCAAGAAACATGCTGGGCCGGGCATAGCGCGCGACGACGGCGCGCGTCAATGCAAAGGCAGGCCTGGCAGGGACCATCGGGGGGAAGACGCGCCATGAAACTGTCCACCAAGGGACGCTACGCGATCATCGCGCTGACCGACCTGGCCATCGCCAAGGGGGGCGACCTGACCTCGCTGGCCGAAATCTCGAAACGCCAGGACATCTCGCTGCCCTATCTGGAACAGCTGTTCGTGCGCCTGCGCCGGGCGGGGCTGGTGGCGTCCGTGCGCGGTCCGGGCGGCGGATACCGCCTGGCCCGCACCCCCGAGACGATCCGCGTGGCCGAGATCCTGGAGGCCGTGGACGAGACCGTCAGCGCCATGCATATCGGCGCGGGCGCGTCGGGCGGCATTTCCGGGTCGCGGGCGCAGACCCTGTCGAACCGGCTGTGGGAAAGCCTGTCCGCGCATGTCTATGTCTTCCTGCACAATCACACGCTGGCCGACGTGGCGAAGAACCAGCTGCTGCCCTGCCCCGCGCTGCCCAAGATCCTCAACGTCGTGGACGACTGAGGCCGCCCGGGAATTAATTCGACAAATCCTGCATCCGGTCGGCGGTTTCCCGCGTCCCCCGGTCAGAGGCCCGCAAAAGGCCCTGTCCAACGGATGAGGAGAATCCCATGACCCACCTGACCCGTACCCGCGCCATGCTGCTAGGCGGTGCTGCCGCCATTG
>TARA_R110001606_G_scaffold158695_1_pt1 | contig 12935 bp, 20 predicted proteins | sample TARA_R110001606 | Tara Oceans TARA_R110001606 (sample SAMEA4398315) | marine metagenome | biome: Polar Biome; feature: [SRF] surface water layer (ENVO:00010504); material: water (ENVO:00002006), including particulate matter (ENVO:01000060) such as... | depth 5 m | reverse complement strand
TTTTAACCATTTATTCCAAGGAAGGTATGCACTATCATCAGGTTTTAGTCTAACCTTACCTGAAGTTTCACCCATTGTTTTAAAATGGGGCATTCCATTATACATTGAGTTGACTCCGTATAGTGCTGTTGTCCCTACAGCAATTAACTTATCACCGTACTTTTCTTCCCAAGCATCTCTAATTGTTTTACAAGTAGTTAGTGCTGCTATCAATTTACCCATTAACATGTTGTACCCACCTGGTTGAGTGGAACAAATGGTGGTTGCGATAGCTGTATTGTTTAATTTATGTTGTTCGAACTTATTAACTTTATCCCACCCTATGTATGCGTCTCTAACTTTAATACTCGTCACATCAGACCCCAAACAAATCAAACCAAGGACTTTATCTGTTTTCCTATCTCTTACCCAGAATTTCATATTACGTCCAGGGTTTGCAACCCATTCCATTGTGTGGATGAGTTTGCGATAGTTCACCCACTCAGTCACCCCCTTTCCTGGTGTTGCCATTACAACATATGGTTCTAACTCTCCAATCTGATTTATAGTGTGTTCTACGTCATCTAAATCTGATGGTACCCATAGATTTGTTCGATATTCGTATAATTTGTTTTTTACCTTTTCCATCTTACCACCCTTATTCATCTCTTGCCACTTTTTATAAAGTGTTTGTTTTTCTACCGACATTTCTTTAAGCATGTCTAAATTATCGATTAGGTTCTGTTTATTCTCCTCAAAGTTAAAAGAATCTTCAGCCTCGATAATGTCAAATATTGTTGTTTGTTTGTTCATAATACAAATATAGTAAAAATAAATTAAAAAGCAATATATTGATTAATGTGAATTTAACAATTAGTATTATAAAAAAAGTTATGGCTTGTAAAAATTGTAAAAAGAACGCTAAGATGGCGGTAGACGCTGTAAAAGGTATTATTGATACCCCCACACACAAATCTGGTTGTAGTGAAGGTAGAAAAAGGGAACAAAAATGGTTAAATAGTCCAGAGGGTAAACACCTTCTAAAACAGGTAGAACTAACTTCTAAACAAAATATTATTTTGGTTTTTGGTGCTTATATACCTCTTTTCGTTGGTTATATAACCATTGTTAGGTTTATTGTTAGTTTATTTTAAAATTATCCTCTTCATTTAACTTATTAATAATTTCTTTCTGTTCATCTGTCATATTTTTAGGTGTAGTTAATCTTATTTTGACAATTAAATTCCCGTCGAACTGGTAAATTTGTTTCATACCTTTTCCCCTAACAATATAATCTCTATAGACATTAATACATGGGGGGAGTTTAACCTCTATTTCTTTTTCAAAATGTGGTACTTTAATTTTTTTACCCAATAGAACATCTAAAGGATTCACATCTACCGTATATACTAAATCATTAACAACTAATTCAAAATCTTGTTCTGGTTTCATCTCTATACCAACTAAAAGACTACCTGTAATTCCGTTTGGTCTTTCATCACCAAAATTAGGATAATTTACCCGTTGGCCTGGTCTGATGTCTGTTGGAACTTTGAATGTAAATGTTTCCCCATTACTGGTAGTCCCTAAACCAACGCACATACTACAAAGGTTTAATGGTAATTTACCTTTACCATTACATCTCTCACAAGCAATTGTGTGTACATTTCTAAAAAAATTATTACCACTAACAACTTTTTGTGTACCAGCACCATTACAATTTATACATTTTTGCCATATACCACCAGTACCGGTACAACCATTACATACTCTTTGTCTACTGTATTTTATGGTTTTTTCCTTACCGTAATATATATCCTCTAAATCTAGCCCAATTGTTATAGCTAAGTCCCTCCCTTTTGGTGCTCTCTGTTTTGTTTGATGTTGTGAGAAAAATGATTCGAAGGACTCGAAAGGGTTGTGATTACCGGGATGGCCATGACCTCCCATACCACCAAATAAGTCTTCCATCCTAACCCCACCTCCGGAATCATATTTGGCTTTTTTATCTGTGTTACTTAAAATATCATTAGCTTCCGCAATCTCTTTAAACTTTTCTTCCCCATTTGGATTCTTGTCGGGGTGATATTTTAAAGATAATTTACGATAAGCTTTTTTTATTTCTTCTGGTGTTGCCTCTTTACTTACACCTAATATTTCGTAATAATTCTTCATATGTTAAAAAAATATAAAATTATTTTACTTCAGAATAGTGTCCCTAAGAAAACTCTTTTCACATCGAATGTAAAAAGGACTACATTTCACAAATTCCACAAATTTCTAGGCAGTAAAAAACCTTTGTTTAATAGAAAGTACGTAAAAAGAAAATTTTGTCAATTTGAATTGGCTATATTTTCCAAAGAAAATAACAATTCTTCTGTTTATAGGAAGGATTCTCTAGGGAAGAATGTGATGGTAGATATAGATATACCCAATTATTATATTATGGAACTCATTCCTTATTGGTCTGAAGAGTTCATATATGACCATGAGGTAAAGTCTAGAATTAGTTTAGATGTTTTAATTGGTTCTTACTTACCTAAAAAGAACTTTAAACAGGTTTTCAGTTTAAACAACAAACTTATAATACAAACTGACGATAATTTTAAAATGTTTTCATTAAAAAATGTAAGTGATTGTGGTAGACTTTTAAGTATAATTAAAGAACTTTTTATAAGTGAGGGTCGTGTTGATTGTCTTTTTGTACCAGATTCAAGTACGGCCCAAAGAAAACAACTCTATAAACTTTTAGAGGATTCTGGGGTTAATAGGAAGTTTTTATACAAACAGTACACTTACTAATCTCTAGTAAATATAAATTTTACATTATCTATATCTATAGAGAATATTTTAGAGTCTGGGTCAGTACCAACATTAGTTAAATTTTCAAGTTGTCTAATTAAATCCATATAGTCTAAAGACTCTAATTTAAGTTTAACTTCTGTAGATAGTCTTCCATACTTAAGTAGTGTGAATTGGTCTGCTATCCCAGCTAACGTTGATAACGGGCCTTCATTTTGTTCCACAGTCTCTTCCATAGTCTATCTTTTTTTATTTTTAAAGGCCCTTTTGTTATTTCTTTTTTTTCCACATTTAATATATCTCTAATGGTATGAGTTTTGTGGTGGGAAATCTCATTTTTATCCTTCTGTTTTTCCCTATCTAGCCAAGTTAGTTGTCTGTTCATCTAATTTTAAATCGTCTTCTGAAAAATCAAAATTTATACTTCTTAATGATTCTATATTGTTAGTTTCAAATACTTTCTGTAATTCTAAAATTTTCATATTTAGTAGATTGTTTTTTTCTTCTAGGTCCTTATTCCATTTTATAATTTTATCAATATCTAGAATTAAAGTACTACACTCTTTTTCAGTAAAAGGACAATAAAAGGAAACTAAGGAATGTGTTTCCGTTTGGTCATTAACTTTTATTTGGGTTGTTGACCCTAAACTAGTTAGTATCTTTTTAATTTCCCATTTTGTTGGTACTTTTAAATCTAATAATAGAATACTATCGTGTAGTCGAACACTATGAAAATACTCACCATATTTATCTATTTCTTTATAAATTCCCATTATATATAAATTAAATAAGTTATTAAGTACGACATACTTATTGCGTATAATATTCTTTCATTATCCACTAACTCAAATCTGTTAGATGTGGTAGAAAATAAAGTAAAACTAAATTTAACTAGTGCCCTACCAATAACTAAAATGGTGAACACAAAGATTAATGTATAATACCATCCACCCATTACTCTTCCCCTTTAGATTTGTCTAAAATATCTTTCCTTAAAGTTTGTAGTACTTTTTTTAATTCTTGTACAACTTTTCTTGTTCTTATACCAGCACTTTTATTTCCAGTATTGTAGAATTTATTAGAGTCTACCTTGATAGAGTCTACTAATTCTGTAATTTTTTCAATTAATTCCATGTTTATTTGTTATTATTATTGTTATTTATGTAGGTGTTGAGTGTCTTTGTTGAACTGTCTGTTTCAGCTAATTTACTTATTATGTCAGTTACTTTTTTTATTCTCTCGCCTACCTTACCTTGTTTATCATTAATAACCTCTTCCAATTCCTGTTCTAGAACTTGTTTTTTAAGTATTAATGTGTTGTTTATTATCTCTATCAATCTTGTCATAATGAAATTATAATAAAGTTATTTACTATTGTCAATTATTAAAGACTTTTCTAGTACTAAGTAGATGTCTCTTAACATATCTAATTCAGATTTTGTTTTTTCAATATACAATTTAAATAACTTACTTAAATGTATTTCTATCTTTTTAACACTTTTATTCATATCATCTCTATAAAATGCCTCTTCAAAAAAATTCCATAAATAATCTTTATGTTCACCTTCATTGTTAAATATAATATTTTCTTTAGTGAAATTTTCTAGGTTTTTATTCCAACACCAATTAAAGTGACCCAAAATGTCTTCTTCTGTTACTATACTATCTTTACCTAGATATGTGTCCTGCATTATTGAAGATAGGGAATATATAAAGTCAAAAAATAGTTTGGTTTTTTCTACATTTATGTTGTTTGCTTTCACCCATATATCCATTTCTTTTTGGGCTATAGGTTTAGCAACATACTTTATAAAGTCGGATGGTGACAATGGTTTTCTTCTTTCCATAACTAAAATATATTATAAGCTACATATTCGTCAATAGAAACGTAAGGGTATTACCTTATTGGGTAGTATCTCTATAACTGATTAGTTTCTTCATTCTGTCTATCTCTACGGATTCCTTAACGGTAGTAGTGGTCTGTACATCTGGGGTCATACCTCTCAAGTTAGTCATCTTAGATTTTTGTTTAGCTATTTTCGCTTTCTTTCTTTTGACTTTTTTTAATACCCTTTCTCCAGTTTTATTTGGTACCACATTACCTAACGCTTTACCGTCTTTATCAGTCTGAGCATTTCCAGTTTCTTGAGAACCTGAAAGGTAATCACCTACTCTATCTAACATGTCCACACCATTTGCGTCTTCTAACCCCATACCTCTAAAATCATCTATAAACTCTTGGTCTTCACCAGTATTTCTATACATAGGAGATTTATAATCTGTTTTAGAATTATTCTGGTGTGGAAATTCTGGGTGTGAATTTCCTTCAAAATCTAGATAATCTTTTATTTTATTATCAAAATGTTTTAAATATTCATTATTTGTTGATTGGGATTTTTTAAGTATTGAGTCGGTTTGTTTCATCCCAGGCATACTTTTTATCTCCCCAGGAAGTTTTGTTGGTTTTTCATATTCAAACTTCCCGTCATTATAGAAAGCTTTTTCATTTAAAATGTTTCTTGTTACTCTGTTTTTAAGTGATTCTTTTAATTGTTGTTTTGATACTTTTTTAGAAACTTCTTCTCTAATTATAGTTTTTAATATTCTTGATTCTGCTAACTCAACATCCATATCCATCTCCTCATCATCCATAGTAAAGTCCACATCCATATCCTGAAGTATATATCCATTATTAACACCAAATAATTTATCATAGTCTTTATAAATGGTATTTTTACACATATCATTTAAATCTTTTATTAACTGTACATTCGTAAATGGAATATACGCATCGTCCCCCCATCCAGTTTGTAGACGGAAGTTCGAGTCTAAACAAGCCCAACCACCACGGATTCTATCTTTATCATTCATAAAATCACTATCGTACCCTTGACCTAAATACTTATTTAATACTCCACTATCCATTGTACCTTCGTTATGGTTAACTAATTTAAAATCAAACTCCAACATTGCAGTATCCTCTTGATATTTTTTTTTATCCATAAAACTATCCAACTTCACCTCCTCTATCCTCCAACTACCTAAAGGTTCACCTTCGTACCCACTATCATCCTCATCACTATAAAGATTAACTTCTTTCCCTCCATATCGCATGTCCAACATAGCTTGTGTGGACCCCATAATTTCTTCATATTCTCTATCAGAAATTTTCAATCTTTCCCGTTTGTCCTGTTCTCTCATAGGACCACTAAATAACGGTCCTTCAAAAGAACCAGATGATGATGCCCCAGTAGCCTCTTCCATTTCTGCCATTTCTGACATTTCATCAAACCATTCTTCATGGTCCATATCTGGATGTGCTTGTGAACATGTTTGGTTAGGGTGTCCATTACCCTCATTAAGAGTTTTATGCCACCCAAAAGTTTTACTAGATTTTGGTTTATTTAACTGTGCTGGGTGTTGCCCTCCAGACCCAACATACCTAGCACTATTACCTTGATTGTCAATTGTAGCACCATGATTATCTCTAGTTAATCCGTGATTTTCACCTAAGCGGTTTGCCGCTTTTCTAATAATGTCGTCTAATTGTGGGTTTCTTGCTAGTGTATCTTTCATTTTATTCTTTTTATATAAATATATCTTATTTAATCTTTATCGTTATTTTAACAATTACAATTATTCTGTACTGTAAAAGTAGTTAACCAATCACATTTTGCTTGTTGCATTGGTGTTGGATTTGAGTTGTTTCCAGCTGGTGCTGGACAGAATTGAGCTTTTCTACCACAAATACTATTAGGGTTATTACCGTTAAGTCCCCAACATCCTGATGGTCCACCAGTTCCGTTATACATAGTAGTCATATTGTTTATAAAAGTTTGACTTGGTGTAACCCCACCACCAAAAACACAACCACTACCTTGTGGGTTAGGTTGGCATGGTGTGTTATTATAAACATCATTTATATAATCTAATTTACATTGTTTTTTGTCACCCCCCAATGTTCCTGGTGTGAATGGTGCTTGTGATTGTAAACTATCACGTTTATTACAAATCCAGTTACAACCATTACCACCACTTTGAGCGAGTAATGATTTTTGGTCAGCTAGAGCCATAAACGCTGTAACACTAGTCCATTGTTGTGGTGTCCAATCAGGTGCTCCTGTTAAACAATCTAATGGTGATGTTGAACTACAATTTGCGAGACAATCGTTTTCATTAGCTTGACTACTAAATCCTGAATTAAATGACCCTCCTACTTGAACTACACATTGTCCATTTACACATTCATAATCATCTATAGATGGTTGACAAGCAGCTTGACAGTCTAATAGAGGAGAAGAATAACCATTAGCCGTAGAGTAAGTTCCTCCTGCCTGAGGAATACAGTTATTGTTTACACATTCATAGGCTCCTGTTTGATTACAAGTTCCGTTCATACAACTCGTACAATCTTGACAATCAAGTACGTGTGACCAATTCGCGTAAAGAGCACCACCAAAACCTACACTACAAACACCTGGGTCAAATGGTCCAAAAGCACCACTACCACCCCCACTAGTTTGTGGATTGTAAGTACATTGTGACACCCCTACATACATAAGACATTTACCATATGCATCTTGAAATGCAGACGTTGTATCAGTAGTTGTATCAAATGCAACAACTTGACCCTGAGAGGGTGAACCCATTTGACTATAGAAGGATTGTGACTCTTGTGCCCACATAGCAGGGTCATATATTCCATTCCAACTATTGGGGCTTACTACTGCTTGACCAAAGATAGCGGGATTAGAATATGGTGCTACTACCACGCCATTTTCACAGGTCTCCCATATGTGGAATGTATGTTGTGCGGTTTGTTCGTTTAACAAACTTATACCCATTATTTCACGGACTCTATCAATTTCAGTTATTACTTTTTTATTTTTCATATTTAGGTTTATTTCCTTTCATTGTGAACATTTTGCCTATAGGTGTGTTCATCTTTTTATTACCAACCAAATCTTTTATTGGTGATTTATACAATCCTCTTCTGATTATCTCCGCTAATTCATTTTCAATCATTTCTCTTACTTCACTTTCTGATTTGCCTGTTTTCTTTGAAACATTCTTTGCTGATTCTCTCATTATTTCTTTTTCCCATATCTCCAAAGCGTTTATATCTCCTTGGTTACAGTATGGGAATTTTTTACATTTTTCTTTTACCTTAACATACTTGGCTCCTGGCATCCACCGTTGGGTACTAAATTTTTGGTTCTTTTTATCTTTCGACCAGAATCTTGGTGTTGAGTATGCTCCAGATGAAGCTGTTGTTGTAGCTTCTCCAACTTCTAATTCAATACTTTTATCGGAACTAGGGGTTTTTGGTGCAACCTTGTCCCAATCATGAGTCATTCCCCCATAACTACATTGACATCCATTAGCTGTGTTTGTCCATACACCACCACCATGTCCGTCGCCACCATCACAAGATTTACCTAATTTTCTATTAGAACACCATTTTCTTTCTTGTAACATTTCTTTTTCATTCATACTTTGGATGTGTGGTCCGTTTACACAATCACAAAACCAACCCCTACCTCCAGGATTTCTACTCCACACTCCATGTTTACCCGCACATTCTTCAGACCTACACCTACCACCCATCTTCTTTTTTTCTTTTAGTTCAGTTTTATTTATGTGTTTGAAAGCATGATTGGTACCTGGTGAAACAATTTTCTCATGAGGATTTTTCTTACATCTCCCTTTAAGACAAATTTTACCACCTTTACATTCAAAAGAATAACTACATTTTTTAGCTTCATTTAAGTTTCTTACGACTTTTTTAAGGTCACCTACATTATATTCAACCACAACAGTTTCTCCCGTTCTTTCTAACATATCCTCCACTTCATCTATATTTTTTACAAGTTGTTGGAGTATGAATTTGTCTCCAGCTGGTAAAGTAGGTGTTTGTTTTTTCGTGGACTTCTTTAAGTTTCTATTAAAATTTTGTGCTATCCCCATTATTTAACTCTTTTTATTTCTTGTTGCCACATAGTCCTTCTAAACCAAAAGGTTTTATACAATTCTAAAGTTACCTTACTTATTATATCAACAATTTCACTTCTAGTTTTTGAACCACTTTTAATTTGTTTATCAATTAGTGTTTCAATCTCTTTTTTAAATTGTGGTTTAGCTATAAAATCTTTTACTTCCTTTCTAGCTATTCTCGCTATAGTATCTTTATCTGTTTGTGTTAATGCCATATCTATAAATATTACTTAACATTAGATACTACCCAAGAAGATGTAACAATAGTTGCAGCCCCTAAAAAGAAGTGTATTATTGGTTTGTTATACCACTTTGGTCTGAGTTCTTTTGTTAAATCCATATACAAATCTATTCTTTGGTTTAGTAGGTCTGTCTTCTCATTCATAAAAGCTATATGTAAACTATCTTGTATGTGTAATGTTGTGTAATTCCCAACCTGTGTGTTAAGGAGGTTAATCTCCATTTTCTGTAAACTGTCGGTTTGTTCGTATAGTTGGAATAAGGAGTCCATCCCCACCACTTCCTTTTCAGTAAACGTATGTGTTTGAGCTAACAATAGTCCTGGTAAACACAACAATAATATTAGTATTAGTTTTTTCATATTTTTCACTTAATTACCTTTTTTTAATCTATCCCTTAGTGCCTTTTTTGACTGTTTTCCATTTCTTTTTTTAACTTTAGGTTTTTTCTTTTTAATCCTTTCAATTTGTTGGTTTGTGTCTGATATTTTCTTTTTCGTAACTTTTTTTCTCTTTTTGATGTATTTTAACTTACCATCAACTTCTGAGGTTTTATTTTCGTTACGTCTAATATTCTTTTTAATCTTTTTAACTTTCTTACTACTGTTTGTGTTCACCATCCACACAAGACCCACAAAGAACCCTATAAACCCCAACACCCACTTCCATGATTTTTTTAAAAATTCCATAATTATATATCTTTATCTGTTTCTGTTACTTTTCTATTAGCTAATACTTTTGCCCATTTTGCGGAAAATATTTCATAAAAGCTTCTTAATTTTTCAATAGTTTCAACAAAATCATTATCAACCCTAACCATATTACCACTTACAAACACACCATTACTTTCACCTAAACTAAAAAAGAAATCCAAATCCTCTTTTATCAACCTACCACCCCACTCTACATTATTTTTATATAATTGTAATGGTCTATAATCTACCAAATCAGAAACTTGTTCTAAAAAATCGTCCATAGTTTCCTGGTAACTATTTTTTTCTTCACCCGTCAAATTTAAATCAGATTCTCTTTCGGCATGAATTACTAATTTACCAGAAGATATAGTATATTGTTTAGTTTTTTCTTTCTCTCTTTCTTTACCAACATCGATATCCTTATCAATATCTATATCAAATTGATTTTGTTCACTTAAAAAAGTAGTCGTCGGGTTAAATAGCCTTGTTATGTCTAACATTCTTTTCATGTCATCATATTGACTATCATTGTATTCGGTATAATCCTTAGTGTTTATTGGTGTTTTTCTCATGTTTATTATTTTATCTTACTTCTTTTATTTTTTCAAAATTAAATGCTGGACTTAAGTCGGTAAAAAACTCACTATAGTTACTCCTACAAACTACCCCTTCAAATTTTTCTACCCCACCCACCTTTACATTATGACCTACAAAATCCTTATTTATGTCTAAATCCATACATAATTTATCTAATAAATTTAATAGACTTTCTAATTGTTTATCCGTATATGTTGCCCAAAAAAATTTATTTCTCCATTTTTTTTCAAAAACCTCTCCATTATAAATATTACCTAACCAGTCACACAACCGATGGTCACCCTTTTTAGGTGCCAACCACCCTTCATTTTCTAGTAAGATTATAATTGAGTTCGTGTCTATTTTTGTTTGTCCAAAAAAATTAGTAACCTTGTCTGGGTTAGTTACTTGTATATTTGCCCCTTCTTTAGAAATAACATAATGTGGGGAATTTCCATATTTACCGTTGTGTCTTAAATCTAATGATTTTAAATAATCCTCTAAATTTCTAGAAGTATGACCTAACATTATTTGTTTTTTCTTAGTATTAACAAATTTGTTATTTTCTTTTTCTATATTTAAGAGTTCTTTTTTCATTTTCTTCTTCTTCTGTTTTATCCACTATTAATGTTTGGGTTGTGTCTGTTATTCTATCTAACTCCCCACCATATACATTTTCATAATATAGCTCATCATTATAGTATTTTAAATTATTTAAATGATTTTGTAGTATCTCTAATTCTGTACTGGTTGGTGTTACCTTTTCGTAATGTAAACCGTCATTCCCATTTTGCCCTATAATATTCATTCGTCTCTCATCTCTTTCTAGGTCTTCCATGTCATCCATTACGATATCCTTTGGTTCTATTTTTATTTCCTTTTTAGTCTGTTTTTTCTTTTCTACATCAACTAACCCAATTTCTTCCCCATTTTTCATTTGGGGTATTTCCATTATTTTTTCTATGTGTTTATTTCTAGATACAAAATAATCTTCTTCAGGTTTTCTTATTTGAGCGAATGCCATATTAGACGCTACTACTAATGCTATTGCTAATGGGTCGAATACAAATATAATTAGTAATAAGAACCAATTAACAACCACACCCATATCCTTACCAGTTGTTTCGGCTAGATATTTTAATGGGCCTAATTCACTTTCGGTTTCGTTTGATACTTCTTTGTCTAGTAACGCCATATCAGTTTTATTGATAGAATCCATTACAGCTTCTATCTTAATATTAAGATTATCTCTATCTAGGGTTGTGGTTTTTAATTCTGTTTGTAAAGCTCTTCTCGCAGAACTAGACGATGTTGTAATAACTGTTTGGGAATTTTCATCCCAATATGATACTGATGTTGGACTTGATAGTGATATTCGTAAGTCTGAAATTGACTTGTTTATTTGGGTCTTTTCAATCGTTAAATCTTCTTTAGTCTCTTCAAACCTAACTTGTTTCTGGTTGAGTATTAGTAGTGACTTGTCATGTAACTTCGATTTAGTTGCGGTTGATTGGTAGGCTCCGGATAGAAACCCATATATCCCTCCTGATGTTATTACCATTAGAACTAAACAAGCTATAGAAAGATATGTCCTAAGCCATTTGTTTATAGTTCCCCAGTATTGGTATAATAAAGATGCTACTACTAGTTTAGCAAACTCTAATGACCCAGCCATTATTATTACTTGTTTACTTGCTCCGGCAAATAACATGCTTAACCCAAATACTGAATAAAAGGCCGCTGAACCGGATACGGCTAAAGCTGAGATAGCGATGATTATTGGAAATAAATATTTTTTCATACCATAGTTATATGGTTATAAATATCAGTTAGTTAAGTAGTCAAGTAAAGAATAACTATCATTTCTCAATTTCCTTAAAGCTTTTTCTTTAATTTGTCTTACCCTTTCTTTGGTTAAGTTAAATATTTCACCTATTTCTTGTAAAGTGTGGGGTGTATAGTTTAAACCATAATACCTTTCTATGATTTCTTTCTCTCTATTATCTAAAGATTTCATTAACTTTTGTAATTCTGTTTTTATGTTACATTCGTCATCAAATATGGCGTCTGGCATTTCCGCGTCTTCATTTACCAACAAATTTATAAGTGTATCACCCTCTTCATTTATAGGTTTATCATAATTAATAGTTGTTGGTAGTGAGGATAGTTTACTATCTAATTCAGTTATTTCTTTACCTATCATCTTTTTCTGCCTTTGTAATTCTTGGACTATATTAACTGGTAGTCTAATAGTTCTTGCATGTTCATTTAAACATTGTAATATAGATTGTTTCACCCACCATACCGCATAAGATATAAATCTAAACCCCTTTGTCCAATCAAAACTCTTAATGGCCTTTAGTAGTCCATAATTACCCTCCGCAATCAAATCTGCTAAATCCATCCCTTGTGACTGATAGTTTTTAGCTACACTGATTACAAACCTTAGATTTCCCTCTACTATTTCTCTTTCTACCTTTACCATTTCTGAAGGTGGGGTTTCCGGATTTAACATTATTTTTGCTAATTCTTTTTCTCTAGCTGGTGTCATTACTTTTATTTTTCTAACATCTTTTAAGTAATGGATAATTTCGTCTTGTTTTATAAATGCCTGTTTATTAATCATATAATTTTATTTTTAAAAGTTAAG
>TARA_R110001606_G_scaffold297277_3_pt1 | contig 12945 bp, 28 predicted proteins | sample TARA_R110001606 | Tara Oceans TARA_R110001606 (sample SAMEA4398315) | marine metagenome | biome: Polar Biome; feature: [SRF] surface water layer (ENVO:00010504); material: water (ENVO:00002006), including particulate matter (ENVO:01000060) such as... | depth 5 m | reverse complement strand
CGGCGAGTTCGTGCGGCATGGCGGGGATTGGCGTTACGGGATGCTCGTCGCGAGATGGGTGGAGAAGGGAAGCGGCGGGCCTCGATTAACTGCGACAAATATCGCAGTTAGCAAGGTTTCGTCCAGAAAGTTTGCAGAGTCCGCGAACGTATCCGACCGTGCCGTTATGCGCTATTTGAAGGCTTGGGACTGCGCCGCCGATAACGGCTACGTGCCGCCATCCGATGCAATCAACCCTGGCGAAGAGGTAGGGCTGGACGAAGAAACCCATACTCAGGAACTTTGGGTTGAGTGCTACCGAGTTGGCAACAAAAAGAAGCCAGAAACCAACAATCCTGACGGCAGTAACGGCCCTGCCGATGTAGCCGAAGCCAAGTACAAGAAAGTCGTTGCGCAGAAAATCCACGCAGCTTCTCAGCTCATGGAGCTTGACCCTGAAGACATGGCTCGACTCCCTGATGACGATGAGATCGAACGTGTCGAACGCCTTATCGAAGTAATGGTCGCATGGTTGACCAGAATCAGAGAAATCAAAGGAGAGCAGTGATGGCAGAGTTTACTGCCGAAGATCGGGCACGAGTGTTTGAGATTGCCCAGTTCTCGGTGACCAGCGGAGACGGAGAGTTGATCCCAACTAAGTTGTGGGGGTCGCCGGTTCTTCGAAACGTGCGGGCGTCCGATCCTGAATTGTACGAGCGGTTTACTGAGTACCTTGTCTTTTCGGCCGCGTCCAGGTTCACGAAAGACGAATTCAAGAAGCGCCAGACAGTCAAGGTTGGCAACGGGCGCACAATATCCCGGTACGTACCAATTAAGCAGATCGACAAAGACGGGAACGTTGTGGAGCGGCAGAAGCTGTTGGAGAAGTTGACCATTACAGAGCTGGAAGGTGTGGCAGAGGACTACAACAAGCAGATTGCCTCGCTGAATGTCACTGTCAATGTTGCCAACAATTTACGGGATCTCTGCATCCGTCATGAAGTTTGGACAGTCGAAGAGGCTCTCGCGAAAGAGGGGCTTTCGATTGACGAATACCTCAAGGAAGACTAGTTGTGGATTAATGAGTTGCAAGTTTGCGAACGGGTAAACCGCAGTCGGCAAACTATACGGGGATGGCAACGAGACGGGGACTTGTTCGGCTATAAGCAAGGCGCTGGGCCGCATCGAAAAATGTTTCACGTTGACGAGGTCGATGAATGTGCGCGGGTGTGCGCCGAACGCTATTTGGGTCGCCCATTACCGGGAAGGCCGTCTACACGGAAGTGAGAGCTATTTATGATCAAACCGAAACCCGCGGATTATATCGCGGCAGACGCGCTAGTTGCACATCTGCGGAGCGGTGACCGTAAGGGTGTTGAAAATGTGATTGACACTGCATTTCGAACTACTCGCGGGGTGGAGAGGCTTTTGGTTGCGCTGGGGCTGGCGGTGCTTGCAGAATGAGCGACGAAACGCATGTAAGCGCCGAGGCTCTGCGGAAAATGGTGGAAACAGACGAGACACCGGCAACCGAAAGGCTGCGCGGACTTTTTGCCGACCGCGAGCGTCGATACGCCGAAATGGAGAAGACTGTTACTGAACGCGCGGAGAGAGCGGAAGCGCTCATCAAATCCGCACTTGACTACATGTTCGCCAATCCTGTCGCAAAGCCCGCGTACGACGACTGTGAGTGCGGCTGCACTGAGGACTACGTGTCAGTTTCCACGATGAGGCGGATTCTGTCCGGTGGCTAAGTCATGGCAAGAGGTCCGCGCGAGCCGTCCAGTTGATCTGGAGAAAGTCGCAAAGTATCGGGATGCGCTACTCAAGTCAATTGCTCAATGGGCAGCCCTGCATCCACAAGAGGATGAAGGCGATATGTCGCAGATGTTGGTTGAGCATCGGGAGTGGGAGCAAACCCGTAAGGCTGCGACTTCCGCAATTCTCGGCGACGACGATGAGTGACTGGCGGAAAGTTGTCACCCGATGGCGGCACCTGCCCATAGTCGAGAAAATGCGCATCCGTCGCGATGCGGTTACGAGAATGCCCACAGACGCATTTTTCCCAGCTCAAGACTCGCGTGACGCAGCGAAAGTATACATCGCACGATTGCGGGAAATGCACCCCGACAAGATTCTCAGCGACCGCCTCGACCAGATCGAATCAGATTTAGACAAGTAGGAGGGGCTGACGGATGTTGACGCATCCACCAGCCCCATGCCCGGAGCCCCAACACACATCCCCATGAATGAGAAGGAACCGAACATGACCGATAGTACAGTGCCGTCCTCACACTACATTTCGACCGTCAAAGCACTGGTCAAGATGATTGAGCAGAACGATGAGTTGCGTGGTGAACTTCGCGATTATGAGGATGCGTTTGAGCAGTTGACGAAGGACGCTCACAACGCCGAGAACGCGGCATCCTGGCTTTCGGCAGGCTCCGGCGAAGCAGTCAAAGAGTCTGTGCGGTCAGCGTTTAACCAGTTGTCCTCGGATGAGATTGTCGATCTCGCGCGGGACATCCCAGACGACGCGCACCTCTATGAGGACCAGGAACCCGTCAACGTCCCACACTGGAGCCTGTTCCACCTGGGCGAGGGGGAACAGCCCATTGACAAGCCGCTTTCGTTCTATCAGCAGGCGATTGCATACCACCAGATGCAGTTGAAAGAAGCTACACGGGCAGCAGGAAACCTCACAGGCGTGTATGGGCTAGACCGTACGGAAGAACTCGCAGACCTCGGGGCGCAGATCCGAGGGATTCCCCGACAGGATGTCACTTACGACACCCAGGCTATTGCAGATGCGCTGGTTGCCGACGCCGATGAGCCGATCCCGTACACGATCACCGAGCCTGCCCCCGACTTCTCCAACACCACCGAAGACGAACCGCTCACCTACTCCCTCGCAGAAGCCGCCGCAATCCTCAACCGGCAAGGCATCGACACCGGACAAAACAAGCTCAAAAAATTTCTGAACACCGGCATCTGCTGGACAGACGCATTCGGCACACCACGCGGCATTGCCGGCGACTACCTGGTAGAGACTGAGCCCGCCAATCCGTCACGTGACGCTGTAGTGCGCATAACGCCTGAGGGTGTCAATGAGCTTGAGCGCGTCCTGAACGTGGCCGTCTGATGGCGCGTACACGGTTGGAGATTGCGGCAGACAAACTGTTGCACGCCAACGGCTGGGAAGAAGTAGTGCCTGATGACATCCTGTGCGGCAACCCGACAGACTTGGACGCGATCCTGCATGGTCCTGGCTGGTTGTCGGAGATGGTGTCCCGCAAGATGGGTGTCAACATCCGATGAGCGAACACCTCACTTACGACGAAGCCGCCGAATACGCGGGGGTTTCGCGGCGCGAACTCAAACGATGGGTCGATGCCGGCGACCTCGAACGCATCAAAGTTGGGAAGGTCTTCTATCACAGCGCCGAAGACTTGGATGCTGCGGCGCTGAAACACAACGTATTCAATTCTGCATGCTTCGTTCTTGAATACGAGTTTTTCCGCGGGCAGGGAATGTCGCATGAAGTGATGGCTGAACGGCTGGGTGTGTCGCAGCGCCATTTGGTGGCCCGCGCTAAACGAGCCGGCATCTATCGACCGTCACGGTATGAAGCTAAAGCGCAGGCTGTGTTGGATCGCCTGATTGATTCGGGGGATCAGTTTGTTGCTGATGCATTGCCGTGTTTGTTTGAGCCGTCGTTGGCTGCTTCGTTGATGTCGCAGGCTGTTGCGGCTGGCCGTGTGCGGGTAGCGGGGAAGGTGCGGGCGAAGTTTACGCATTCGGGTGTCCCTCTGAATGTGTATGAGGGGGTTGCTGCCTGATGGGTGTGCAAGGTCCGGGCGAACCTGACCCGTGGGATTTGTTGTTGTGTTGGGGTGTGTTTGTCGCGGTGTTGTGCGGCGTGTTGTCGTTTGTCCAGTTGGTTTCAAACTGATTTCTGCATTCGTTTTGCGGGTGTGGTGTATGTGAAAGGTTTCGTTGTGACTGCTAACTATCAAGATGTAACGCCCGAAATGATCCAGCAAGTGTCCGAGTTCATTGCCAAAGAGTTGGCCATGTATGGCACTGCAATGCGGCTCAATGAGGCATGTAATGAGCTGAAGGGGCGGCTGGAGCAGGCGGCTGGCGCTGCTGAGCTTGAGGCTTTGGGTGGTACGGACGCTGCTGAGCGTGGATGGAATGCGCTACGCAAACACAATCCGAATGTGGACAAGTCGAACGGTTCTCCGGGTGGGGAGATTGTGTCGTTCTCGGATTTGTCGCATCGCCAGAAGGTGAATTATGCGGTGTTCGCGGCAGGCGTACTCGACGTGAAGCGTGAGCCGCGGGTGTTCAAAACAATCTCGGAGATACCCGATGGCGTGACGCTTCTTAGTTCAAAAGATGGAGAGTCGTTGATGAAGCGAAGGGGCGTGGGCTGGTGGTACGTAAACGCGCCCGATGCCCCCGTCCCAGCAGGTGACGGTTGGTCGTTGAACCCCTACAAGTTTCCGATCACCGAATACGTACAGGAATCCAACTGATGTCTACTACATACTCGGCAGGCGACTACATTCCCGCCACAGTCGCAGTCATCCAAACCGCCACAGGAGAAATCCTCACCCGCTACAACGAGCATGGTTTCGGTGACGGTGCCGCGTGGGGGACCAACGAAACCGGTCCAGATGGAAATGGCGCGTGGGATATGAGCGATTTCCCGTTGACTGTGCTCGTAGGTGACCTGTGACAGCCAAAGTCACACTCTCCGCAACAATTCCCGTCGCCCAGTACGCAAATCTGCAACCGTCATTCGAGGTCGAGGGCGACACGGTTGATGCCGCGATGTCGACAGCCTTGGAGACGATGAAGCGGGTGTGGGATTCGGTCGCTGACAAGCCGTTGCAGTTGCGTGATGAGCCGACTGTGCAGGCTTCTCCCGGCGTTCCGCTGGTTTGCTGGGCGAGCGGTGAGGTCGTCTATTTCGATCCCGTGGAGCACCGTTACAGTCCCGGCAAATGGCTGTCAGGGTCTGCGTTTGCCGGCCAGTTCAAGGGCTCGTTTCCTGCGGAGTTGATCGCGGGAAAAATGGCCGCAAAATCGGGTGTCGAGGTCGGGCAGATATTGGACATGTGGTCCAAGAATGCTGAAGCGTCATCGCTAGTCGGGTCATCCGTGCATGCTGCGTTGGAACTGTACGGCAAGTACCTGTCCACGTCGGAGGCGGTGAAAGGCACCGATGAGTCGGCGCTCACCAAGAATCTGATTCTGCGGCCGATCGTGCAAGCGTTCTTCGCTGAGCATGCGGCGGAGGTTGCAACGTATGAGGCGTTTGTGGCTGATCCGGTCTTGAAGCATTGCGGGCAGATCGACCGTCTTTTGCATGTAGGAGACAAGACAGTCCGGGTCCAGGACTTCAAGTCGAATGCGGACCTCAGCAAGAAGGAGACGATTGCGGCACCGTTCAAGGGTGTTGTCGCGAACACGTCACTCGGGGCCTATTGGCTCCAACTTTCTTTCTATAGCCGAATCCTTGAATCGCATGGTTACACGGTTGAGGGATTAGACATTTTCCATTGGGATGGCGTCGAGTGGGTTACGTATTCGCATGACGTTGTCGATATTAGCGAGGCAATCAAATGAAGATTCGACAACGGCTCGAGAAGACGATAAAGGCGATCTCGTGAGCGTGCCATACTACCAAGACGGCCTGGTCACGCTCTATCACGGCGATTGCCTCACCGAACACCGCGAATGGCTCACCGCCGACGTGCTAGTTACTGACCCGCCATATGGAACGCAGTTCAGCAAAGACAACCCCAAAGGCGGATACGGACGACGCCAGAACGCGGGGCTGGGTCCGGAAGGCTTCACGATTGCCAATGACGGAACGACCGAAACCCGCGACACGGTTCTGTCTGAATGGGGGAACAGGCCCGCGCTCGTCTTCGGTAGTCCACGACTACCAGACCCACCAGGAAACTGGGCAGACCGACTCGTCTGGGACAAGAAACGACCAGGTATGAACGGCGGACCCTGGCGCTACCGACACGAATCCATCTACGTCACGGACGGATTCATCCGAACCTCCAACGAATCAATGTCGATACTCACAGCCTGGCCCGATCAAACGGATCACATACATGCAAAGCCGCTCAGTCTCATGACTGCGCTAGTCGGCAACGCGCCACCTGGAGTGATTGCGGACCCATTTTCAGGATCTGGATCAACTCTTGTCGCGGCAGCCAACCTCGGCCGCAAAGCCATCGGTATAGAGATTGACGAGAAATACTGCGAAATCATAATACGCAGACTCGCCCAAGGATCCCTTTTTGGAACATCTGCATGAGTGAATCCAGAGTCGCAGACATCATCGCGGAACCTATTTGCGACCAGCTTGAACTATTCATGGGCCAGAGCGAAGCGGTCGAGGTTGCTGATTTGGTTACGGACTGTGCGCTTAGCCGCTTGAAGGGCTCGGGCTACATAGTGGTTGAACTACCGAGTCCAGACAGTCGCGGTCGCTGGCGCTCGCAACAGTGGGGTGTCTGCGACGACGGCTGGTTGAAATGGTCAGTTGGCATTGATGCAGACGGAATAGTTTTTGCTACAGCGTTTCGAGGAGAGGGCAAAGCCGCGAACATGGCCGCTGAATTTCGTGCGTTTGCTAGCGCGCTTCTGTCTGCGGTCGCTACTACTGAAAGCGAGAAATCGTGAGAGTGCAGTTGATTGCGTCTACACAGTTTCATGGTGTCGACGGGTTCACCCCAGATGACACATTGCCGCCCGGTGATGCGCAGCATGTGATTGAGGTTTCGGCGCGATCTTGTTATCTGGCGTTTCGAAAACCGAATCCGGAGACGCGGGCAAACAAGGATTACATCGCCAACATTCTGAAGCAACGACACCTGAGCACCGTCGAGCATGCGTCGGCCACGTTTTACATCACGGGTGTCTCCCGCAACCTCACACACGAACTGATCCGACACAGACACTTCAGCTTCTCCGAGGTATCCCAGCGTTATGTGGATGCCGCGAACCTGTCGATTGTGCGTCCGCCTGCGTTTGGTAACGGCGATTGGTTGTGGTTGCAGCGGGCACGTGATGTCGCGCTGGATTCGTATGGCTCGTATGTGTCTCGTGCGAAGTCGGCGGGTGTGCGGGGGAAAAAGGCGCGGGAGGCGGCGCGGTCGTTTCTTCCGTCGAATACGGAGACTCGCATTGTGGTGACGGGTAATTACCGGTCGTGGATCGAGTTTTTGCAGAAGCGTGATGATCCTGCGGCGGATGCGGAGATTCGCGGGTTGGCGCAAGAGGTTGGCCAGCAGTTGGCGGTGTTGGCTCCGCATGTGTTTGGCCCGTCTGCGCGCAGGTTGTGGTCGTGGGATACCTCGCAGGAAGCACCACGCAATGACAGTTGACATCACCTTGAACAGCTATCCGCCTCATCTTCGAGGGTTTGTGTACTCGCGCCGAGAACGTAACGGGTACAGCGATACAGGTTGGGCAATCTGTCGCTACTGGGGCGTCATCAACGTAGACACAGGCGTAGTCGTCGCGAAAGACAACACATTCTGTTCGCTATCTGATGCTGTCGACCATTGCGCGCTGATGGTCATTGCAGTTCGCGGCGCATGGATGTGGGAACTCGAACAAGAAAAACTACAACGAAGCAGAGGGCTAGGTCAGTCATGGGAATTGACCCGAAAGCATTTGTAGCAACAATCCGTGACATCGTAGCGAAACAACCCGACAAAGTGTATTCACTCCCCACCGAATACGACGAAGAATCGGGTCAAGACATTGACCGCGAATGCCAATACGTCGAATACGATAAACACGATCACCTCGTCGGGTCGTGCCTGCTCGGCCATGCACTGTTGGAGTTGGGTGTGGAGCCGCGCAAACTCGATGTGATCACGATGGGGTTCGTAGACCTGGAGAAGAAACTGGAACTGGGCTTGCCGTCTGCGGTGGTTTCTTGGGCTGTCACAGTTCAGGACGAGCAGGATGATTTCAAGCCTTGGGGTGTGGCTGTGGAGTTGGCTGATGCTGCGGTGTCGCCGGCAGAGTTGCAGTTGGTGACACGCTGAACGAGACATGGAAACCGGTACCGGGATACGAAGGCCGCTACGAGGTATCTGACCATGGCAGGGTGCGGTCACTCCCCAGACTAGCTCGTGGTCCGCGCGGGTCCACGCAGACTGTACATGGCTGCATTATGCACGGCTCAATCAATACAAGCGGTCGTAGGCAGTTCAAACTTTCTGATGGTCATAAGCCGCGGCAACACCAGGTTCACAGGCTTGTGCTGCGTGCATTTGTAGGCCCGTGCCCCGAAGGTATGGAAGTGCTCCACGCGGACGATGACCCTATGAACAACAACTTGGGCAATCTGCGATACGGCACTCGAAGTGAGAACCAGTATGACCGCGTGCGGAATGGCATTCACCACCAAGCTAACAAAACGCATTGCCCGCATGGGCATGAATACACCGAGGCGAACACTTACCGCAAACGTACTGGCAAGCGCGTCTGCAAGACCTGTGTTGCCGACTACGACAAAAGGAAGTACTTAGCTAATGGCATTCGAAAAGAGTTCAAGTTACGTTGAGGTCAATGAGCGGATTGTGGAGTTTCGAACAAAGTACCCTGACGGTTCGTTGCAGCCATGGGACTTTGATAAGCCGTATGAGGTTGTCGATATTGGCGGGGTAACCCACATCGTTGTCGTGGCTGCCGCCTATCGGTCCCCTGACGATACCCGCCCCGGCGTCGGAATGGCCCAGGAGAGCTGGCCAGGAAAAACTCCGTACACAAAGGGGTCCGAGCTGATGAACGCGGAGACTTCAGCGTGGGGTCGTGCGATTGTGGCGGCTCTTGCGGCGGATACGAAGCGTGGGATTGCTTCGGCGCAGGAGGTGCGTAATCGGCAGGCTGAGGCTGATATTCCGCCGTCTGCTGAGGAGTTGTTGCAGTCGCAGATTATGCGGCATTGTCAGTCGGAGAAGATTCCGCGGGAGACAGCACTCGCGAAGTTCGTGGAGTTGGGTGGGGTCGGCAAGATTTCGGAGTGTTCGGATTTGGCGTTGTTGCAGCGGTTGTTTGATGCATTGAGGAGTGAAAGCTGATGCGGCAGGGCGGATTGAGTACGTCTTACGCGGATCGTGTGGCTGGTTTGAAGCGTGATATTTACGGCAAGATTGCTGTGTATGCGAATCGTGAGGCGACACTGACTGTGGACATGAAGGGTATTCAGTCTCGCTATCTTCGCAACATTTTGTTGGTTGATATGGATGGTTACGGCGATAAGGAAAACGTGATTCCTTTGTCGCGGAATGAGGCGGGGCTGCTACGTGATGCGTTGAGTTTGGCGTTGCGTGTTACTGAGGATGATGTTTCGTTGAGTGATAGGTACGCCGATGAGTGAGGATGTGACTCCGCTTTCGGAGCAGTTGGACCCGTCAACGCCCGCGTATGTGAATGCGCGGTTGATGGAGTTGGAGCAGAAGTTTCAGGAGGCACCCACGGTGTTGCGTGTGGAGCGTGGGAAGCAGCAGGCGGCGGCGGAAGCCCTGGCGGTTGCGGAGGCTCATGCGGGGTTGAAGGCTGCGGGCGATCCTGGTCTGCGTAATGAGTCGGCGCGGAAGGCGTTTGTGACGGTGGAGACGGCGGAGGTTCGTGCGGCGTTTCATGTTGCGGATGCTGGTTTCAAGTATTTGCAGGAGCGGGTGCGGGCGTATTCGCAGGAGTTGGATTCTCTTCGGACCAGGGCCACGAATCTGCGTGCGGAAATCAATATCTCGGGGCAGGGGCAGCGATGACGGTCACTGAGGAGCAGTTGACGAACCTCCGCCTACTCTCCGAGTTCGGACTGTCGCCACATAAGGCGCATGTGTTGCTCGATTATGTGGACAGTGTGCGTGACCGGGTGCGGATCGCTGAGAATATGGCTGCGCAGTCGCGGATTCCGTTGGAGGCGTTGCGTGGTGTGGCTGCGGATCATCGGCGGAATGTGTTGGATGACCGCCAGTTCGCGGCAAGTGTCCATTATTGGTTGGACGCGTGACTGTGGTGTTCGGTGTGTGGGAGTGGATCGGGTTGTTGGTGTTTCTTGCCGGCGCGACTGCTGCCCTTGCATCACTGTGGTCGTGGGCTGACGACACGCTGGAGCTGATCGGCAAGTGCGGATTCGCGGTCATGTGGATTGGCTTGTGTGTGCTCATTGTCGCGTTCGCGGCTCGTGGCGCGTAAGACAGGCCCGGACAAGGCGACAGTGGGGCTTGTCCGGGCCAGAAGCGGCGGTATTTGTGAACGCTGCGGATGGCATGAAGGCCAACAGTTACACCATCGTAGAGCCAGAGGCATGGGCTCGACACGGCGCGAATCTACTAACGCCGTCTACAGCCTCGTAGACCTCTGCCACCCCTGCCACTCACACATCGAGTCACATCGCACACAAGCCCTCGATGACGGCTGGCTGGTCCCGCAACACGGCGATCCTGCGTTGGTTCCCGTGAAGGCGCGTGGGACGTGGAAGATGCTCGACATGTTTGGGGGTTACCAGTTGCCGGATTAAGTAGTCAAGTGCAGGGCATTTTGGATGAGATGGATGCGATTACGGTGTGGGTTGGCGCGAATTTGGATGCTGATCCGGTGGTGTTGGCGGAGTTGTGGGGGATGTCGCTTGTGTTGGAGGAGCGGTTGAAAAAAGTTCGGGTTGAGGAAGGGTGAAGTTGTTGTGGATATTTTTGTGGCGATAGGGTTGGCGGTCGGAGCGGTTACGACTTTGTTGATGGTTGTGCGGGCGGTTCGTGGATGGTTTGGCCGTGGGAAAGAAAAGTGGACTGTGAAGAAGGAGGCCCCGCCTGACTGGCAGAAGTACGGGCATCCGATCTTTCCGTTGGTGGAGATCAAGGCTGGTCTGCATAAGCCACCTCCCGGTTTCTTTTGGGAGTTGGGCCGAGTGATCAGCGAGTCGGGTGAAAGTTTCGCTACGTTACGCCTGGTTGACTACGAAACGTCCACGACGGCCGGAGAAAAGTCGGTCAGTCTGGACAACTTCAACGGGAAGCCTTGGGCGCTGACCTACGACCCGCCTCGCGACGAGTGGGACAGCATGCTCTATTCAGCGGATCGCCAGAAGGCGCGGGAGAAGCGCAAGGTTTCACTGGCAAGAACGACGCTGGTTGTGCCGATGACAGAGTGGTCCCGTCTTGCCTACACAAAGCACAGCAGTGAGGCCGGCGCGATGGTCGACACAGAGGTGATCGCATGACAGTGCTCACTGAGCAGGATTTTCGTTCCGAACTGTTCATCCCCATGCCAAACGAGTTGGTCGCCAAGCTCGGGCTTCGGGATGCATACGTTCTGTCTGCGATCCGTTTCCGCACCAACACTCGACACCGGGACACAGTCGACGTTGACGGCATCTTGTGGTGGCGAACGTCGATCCCTGATCTTGCATCGTTTCTGGCAATCACTGTCGCGCAGACGCGGGCAGCGTTGAAGTCGCTCACCGATATGGGCGCTTTGGAGAGTGCATCTCATGCGGTAAAGGGCTGGCCAGACCGCACGTTGTCCTACCGCGCCAATGTGCTGGGTTCGAGTGACTCCATATGTCAGAATCCAGCACCACACATCGGTCGGATTCCAGCCGATGTTCCTCTTCTTATTAAAGAACTTAATAACCCCGCCGATTCAATCGGGCAGGGAGTTGAGGGAAAGAAGCCTGGACCGAGGAAGCTGCCTGATGATTGGATGCCGAACGATAAGCATCGTGAGAAAGCTAGCGTGTTGGGTGTCGATGTCGAGGATGCTGCGGAGCGGATGCGCAAGTGGGCTTTCGCGAATGACACTCGTAAGAAGGATTGGGATCGGACGTTCAACAATTTCTTGGCGTCGTCTAAGCCTTCGGTGGTTTCGGTGCCGTCTGCGGAGTCTCAAGTCGATCGGATTATCGCGTCGGGTGATCGTGAGGCTTTGGAGCGGTTGACGGGTGTGAGGTTTGACCCGGATTTTGGTGATGTGTCGCCTCGGCAGCGTTTTGAGTTGTTGAAGGTGGAGTGGCCGGGGTGGGCGCGGGAGAATCGTGCGCGTTTGGTTTCTGCGGCTGTATCGCATTCTAAGCTCCGCTAATTGTTGGCGGGCATAAGTTGACCTGGTGGGCATAAAAGTCTGCGCTACGTGCCTCCTGTGGGGCAGTAATGCGTGTTGTGTGTCCTGTCCCTGGCGTCTTTGATTCTTGGAGGAGTAAATATGGATGATTCAAGTGTGGTGGGGGTGTTGGCGGAAGCACTCGCACAGCATCAGTTGCGGCGGTTCGGGTATTGCACATGCCCTTGGTCTGCTGGGGTCGACACGGATTGGGAGGCGGAACATGTCGCGCATGTGGCGTCTGTGGTTGCCGCCCTCCCCAACATCGCCATCACCGAAGTCCCCTCGGCCGGCTACAAGGCGGAGGGAGGCCAAGTATGGGAACAGTAAACGCTGGCCTGTTCTCGTCCACGACAGACGAATGGCCAACACCACAGGACCTGTTCGACACGCTCCACGCAGAGTTCGACTTCTCGCTCGACCCCTGCGCTGACTACGGAAACGCAAAATGCCCACTGTTCTTCACCCGCGAAGACGACGGCCTAGCGCAAACATGGGGAGGTTCCGTATTCATGAACCCGCCGTACGGGCGAGACATGAAACTCTGGATCGAAAAGGCGTACCGAGAATCGCTCCTCGGTGCCACCGTCGTCTGCCTCATCCCCGCGAGGACCGACACAACCTACTGGCACGACTTCGTGATGAAAGCCGCTGAGGTCAGGTTCATTCGCCGACGCCTGCACTTCTCGAACGCACGTCACGACGAACGCAAAGCATCAGGTGAAGCTACGGCGCACAATGCGCCGTTCCCCTCGGTGATCGTCGTATTCAAAGCTGGTGGATCGTCTGGTTTCCCGGTGATGACCGCTATTGACC
>TARA_R110001606_G_scaffold162253_2_pt1 | contig 12957 bp, 11 predicted proteins | sample TARA_R110001606 | Tara Oceans TARA_R110001606 (sample SAMEA4398315) | marine metagenome | biome: Polar Biome; feature: [SRF] surface water layer (ENVO:00010504); material: water (ENVO:00002006), including particulate matter (ENVO:01000060) such as... | depth 5 m | reverse complement strand
ACTCGCAAACTCGCAAACTCGCAAACTCGCAAACTCGCAAACTCGCATTGGCTCAATTATTGCATTGTTAATAATATTATTAATCACTGTGTCAAATTGCTGATGGATACTAATCATCTCGATAAACAAAACTTCTTTGATTTAGGCAATCTTAATACGTTACGTCAAGATGCCTTAAAAAGTGGTGCCTCGCCTGAAGCATCGAAAGAAGCGCTAAAAAAAGCAGCGGCACAATTTGAATCTATTTTTACGCAGATGCTTCTTAAAAGTATGCGTAAAGCAAATGAAGCGTTTGAAGACGAAGACAGTCCTTTTAATTCCAGTGGTGTAAAGTTTTTTGAAGAAATGCATGATCAACAGTTATCAGTTGATTTATCTTCAAAAGGGTCATTGGGTTTAGCCGATCTCATAGTGCAACAACTTTCTCCTGATGGAAAAAACTTTACCCCTAGTTCAGTGCTGCGTACTGTTAATGATTTTACCAGTGATCAGCGTGCAACAGGTACGAATACTGAAAACACGGCTGACACCAAGGCTGTTAATAGCAGCCCATCAACAGCGCAAAAACCTCAGTTTGAAAATGCAGAAGATTTTATTAGTAGTGTTTGGGAGCATGCAAAAACAGCAGCTGAAAAAATTGGTTTGAACCCTGCTGTGATGGTTGCACAAGCAGCTCTTGAGACTGGTTGGGGTAAGCATATTATTAATAAAAGTGATGGCAACAGCAGCTTTAACTTATTCAATATCAAATCAGATAGAAGCTGGCAGGGTGAGAAAGCCAATAAAATGACACTCGAATTTGAGCAAGGTACACCAGTAAAAAGACAAGCCAGCTTTAGAGCATATGATTCGATTAAAGACAGCGTGAATGACTTTGTGCAGTTTTTAACGGAAAACCCACGCTACCAAGAAGCATTACAAAATACCGCAAAACCGGCCGCTTTTTTAGACTCTTTACAAAAAGCCGGTTATGCCACAGACCCCAATTATGCCGAAAAAATTAAGCAAGTACTTAATCGTACAGAACTTAAAACACTGGCGACAACATTGGTTCGCCAAGGAGTAAATTAACATGTCGTTTAATTTATTAGACATTGCAAATTCAGGCGTTCGCGCTAATTCAGAATTGCTACAAACGACCAGTAAAAACATTGCCAATATAAATACAGTTGGTTATGTACGTGAGCGTACAGAGCATATGACCATGATCGACAATCAAGTTGGTCGTGGTGAAACATATCGATTATTGAATGAATTTGCTCAAAAGCAGCTCAATCGCGATACTTCAAATAAAACCTTTTTTGATCAATTTGTTACAGAAGCAGGCCGGGTTGATAGCTTGTTTTCTCAAGAATCCAATAGCTTATCGAGCAGTATGAATTCGTTATTCAACAATGTGCAGGAAAGCTTAAATCAGCCATCATCAACAGTTGCACGTTCGTTGGTTATGACAGATGCAGAAAATTTGATTGATCAAATGGATCGTTTGTCAGGCATTGTATTTGATCAAAAAAACATCGTGAATGAGCAGTTAGAAATTTTTTCTGATGAAGCGAATACATTGATTCAAAATATTAGCAGTTTGAATAAGCAAATAGCTACGGTAAATGGTACGCGTAATGAGGCAAACTCAAGCACCATGTATAACGAGCGAGACCTTGCTATTCGTAAGTTATCGGAATTAATAGATGTAGAGACTCTTGATGGCCCCAACGGTGAAAAGCTGGTATTTATGGGGACCGGTGAATCACTCGTAATGCAAGACGGCGCATTTAATTTGTTTTCGATGGCGGGTGATCCGGATCCTAATTTTAAAGAATTACGTTTAGATATAAATGGCGGCAAAGCTGTGCCGCTTGATGTTGATGTAAGTAAACTTAAAGGTAAGATTGGTGGGTTACTAGCATTTCGTGATGATATTTTAGTGCCAGCACAAAACCAGCTTGGTCAAATGGGGCTTGCAATTGCTGATGCTTTTAACCAACAAAACCGTTTAGGGATGGACGGCAACGGTGAACTTGGTGGGGACATTTTTACAATTCCAACGGTTGGCGGTTACGCCTATCAAGCTAATACAGGTAACTCAAGCATGACGGCTACCCTAGAGCCTGGTAAAGGCAGTGAAATTCCTGCTAGTGACTTTATTGTTACTTATACCAGTGGTACAACGGTAGAAATACAACCTGTCGATAATAAAGGTGAACCATTAGGCTCTCCCTCAACCGCCAATATAGTTGCTGGCGTTATTGATTCATCGACTATGACCGGTGGGGAATCTTTTGGTTTACAATTAAATGTTACAGGAACCGGTAATGTTGGCGATCAATTTGCTGTAAAACTTAATGCAGAGGCTGCATCGAGTTTAACACTTGCCACAGATAGGCCTGAATCGTTAGCGCTTGCTTCACCAATCCGTACGGCAGACAACATAAACAACACTGGCAATGCCAATATTTCAGTAGGTAGTGTAAGTAGTGTGACTTCAGGTGGTTTTACAACTACGACACCTCCGGATCTTGCTAATGGCGATATCACGATAGTGAAAACTGCTAACCCAGATGAATACACAATATCAGATGGGGTCAATACAAGTACTTTTACAGTCACTCCGCCTGCTGAAAATATGCTTTCACAAGCTGGGAATGGTTTCGAATTATATGGCTTTGACTTTAATATTGAAGGCATTCCAGCAACAGGCGATAGTTTTACACTGGAGTTTAATGAAGGTGGTTTTGATGATAACCGCAATGGCTTAATGTTGGCTGGGTTACAAAGTGGTGAGTTAGTTCGGCAAAATGTGACCACAACTTCAACTGCAGATAATCATAAAACATTTAATCAAGCCTATGCAGGGTTAGTTACTGATATTGGTGTTGTAACCAATCAAGCGAAGACTAATGGCGCTGCTTTTGAGGCATTAGCTCAACAGTCTGAAGCCTGGTATGAGTCACTCTCGGGAGTAAACCTTGATGAAGAAGCAGCCAATTTATTGCGTTTTCAACAATCTTATGCGGCGTCTGCACAAGTGCTATCAACAGCCCGTACAATTTTTGATACTTTACTTAATGCTGCGAGGTAGTTATGCGTTTATCTAATAATTTGATGTACCAAAACAGTGTTAATTCGATTTTGAATAATCAGCAAAATGTCAATAAAGCACAAGAGCAAGTTAATACCCAAAAGCGAGTGCTTACAGCTTCAGATGATCCATCGGCAACAGCACGGGCGTTACTGTATACCGATCGTATACAAGCGAATGAGCAATACAGTAAAAATATTACTATGCTGACGAGTCGTTTAAATACCCAAGAAAGTGTACTTGAGAATATTAAAGGCTCGCTTGAAAAAGCACATACATTAGCAATTCAAGCTGGTAATGGTGTTTATACAGATATAGATCGTGAAGGTATTGCTGAAGAGATTAAATCTATACAAAGTAGTGTACTCGATTTAATGAATGCTAAAACTGAAGATGGGAAGTATATATTTTCAGGCTATCAAGATAATACCCAAACCTATTCGCTTGATTCTTCAACGGGCAAATATGTTTATGGTGGCGACCAAGGCCAGCATAAAATTAAAGTAGCAGAAGGAGTTGAAATTAAATCCAGTGATAATGGGGTTGATACGTTTGAAAAGGTCAATGCACGTTTAGACGTCGCCTCGAATGATGGTGTTGCATCAGGAGGGATCACTAGTGCAAAAGTGTATGTGCGTGAACAAGCTCAGTTTGACTCTTTTCATAAAGCAAATTATAACGCTGATCCTGCTGCCGCAGTCGGAGCAAATACGTTTAATATTATAACGACAGCAGGTACACCTAATACTTATCAGGTTGAACAAGGTGGAAGTGTAATCAGCTCTGGCAGCTTTGAGGGATCACAAATTAAATTTGCAGGGTTGGAAATCGACATTAGCCCCGTGGCAAATGGGCAGGTAGACTTTACTTTAGAAGCACCGCAAAAAGAAAATATTTTAAACACCTTAAGTAATTTGATCGCAGGACTGACTGATCCAACAATTAGCCAAGAAGATTATGAGCAAGTATTGGCAGCGGCCATGATCCAGATCGACAATAGTAAAAATCAGGTCTCTTTAACGCAGGCTGGTTTAGGTGGGCGGTTAAATACAGCTGAAAAAATCACGCAATCTAATAGTGACCTTGATGTAAATAACAAATCTTCTCGTGCAGATTTAATTGAACTCGATATGGCTGAGGCCATTACTGAACTCACGAAGCAAGAAACTGCACTACAAGCCTCGCAGGCAACTTTTGGCCGCTTGGCTAAATTATCACTGTTCGATTACTTATAAGTAAGTAAAGGAGTAAGGCAATATATTGCCTTACTCTCGTATTTCTCCAGCCTTTTAAGATCATCTCCTTACTATTTAACAGCTTAATAATTTCCTGAAGAAAAAGACCTGTACAATAATCTTTTATTCGTTTAATGGAATTCATTAATTAAACAATTTAAAAATTCATTAAATTACAAGATCTTAGAAAATAAAGTTAAAAAAATTAAAAAAAAGCTAAAGGATTTTTTTGCTAGACCGATAACTTAATTAACCAAGCAAAGCGTTGTAAATAACAACCACTGCTTAATCTAGTAAGTTTGAGAGTAAATGATAAGTTTACTTCTGGAGAGATATCATGGCTTTATATGTAAATACAAATGTTAGCGCGTTAAACGCACAAAGACAATTAAATAATTCTGGTAATGCACTGGATACATCATTCCAACGTTTATCATCAGGTTTTCGTATTAACAGTGCGAAAGATGATGCGGCTGGCCTACAAATTTCTGACCGTTTAACATCACAAATTAACGGTTTGAACCAAGGTAACCGTAACGCGAACGATGGTATTTCACTAGCACAAACAGCTGAGGGTGCATTAGACGAAGTAACATCAATGTTCCAACGTATCAGAACATTATCACAGCAAGCAGCTAACGGCTCAAATACTGATGAAGACCGTTTAGCGGTGCAAGAAGAGATTCGCTCTCTTTCATCAGAAGTGAATCGTGTTGCTGCAGATACAACGTTTGGTGGTCAAAACCTATTAGATGGTTCTTTCTCGGCTAACTTTCAAGTAGGTGCAGATGCCGTTCAGAATATCAGCTTTAGTATGGCATCGGTTGGTGGTACTGCTAACTCTATCGCAGCTAATGGTGGTTTCACCATGTCAGGTATTGCAGGTGTTGCCAGTGCGGTAACCGGCGCTAGTTTAAGTGCGACAGCTGGAACAATCAGCTCGCAAGTAGGTGTATCAGCAGACCAAACAGCATTTTCATCAGTATTTACTGCTGGTGGTATCAGTGTATCTTCACAGGCTAATGCGCAAGCTGTAATGGCTGGTATGGATTCGCTTATCGCGGTTGTTGATAAAAAACGAGCTGAGCTGGGTGCGGTACAAAATCGTTTTCAGTCAACGATTCGTAACCAATCAAATATCTCAGAGAATCTAAGTGCTGCAAAATCACGTATTAAAGATACTGACTTTGCTCAAGAAACTGCAAACTTAACAAAAATGCAGATTCTACAACAGGCTAGCCAAACAATTCTTAGCCAGGCTAATCAACGTCCACAGGCTGCATTAAGTCTTCTAGGATAATTGGTTGGAAATAGTCAATTAATTGACTAAGAATGTAGCGCCTTTGTTTAATGGGGTATTAACAAAGGCGCTGAAACGGATTGATAAAGCGGAGGCGCTTAAAAATCCTGTATTGTTCTAACATTTGTAAGAACATAAATTATTAAGCATAAAATATGCCAATAATTAAAACCTACTCTCAAACTTATCTTCAAAGGGCCTTATAGGCCCTTTTCTCGCTTTTTATAATTCAATGCAACTCTATCTATAAAGTTGGCCTAAAGATTGCTCAATACTTATTAAGTTTTTAAATTAACCTGCAAAGTGGCAGTTTATTGCCCCGGGCCAATCTTACTTGGCTGCTGTAACTAGTCACTTTGTCAAAACTCCACTCATTTTAGAGTGGCTTTAATTTGACAGATAAGAAGAGAGTTTATTATGGCTTTATTTGTAAATACGAATGTTAGTGCGCTTAATGCGCAAAGACAGCTTGAAAGAACTGGAAACGACTTAGATACTTCCTTTAAACGTTTATCATCTGGTCTGCGTATTAACAGCGCGGCGGATGATGCTGCTGGTTTACAAATATCGGATCGTTTGCAATCGCAAATCTTGGGTTTAAACCAAGGCAACCGTAATGCGAATGACGGTATCTCGCTGGCACAAACGGCTGAAGGTGCGCTTGATGAAATTACTTCTACATTTCAACGTATCCGAACACTTGCTCAGCAATCAGCAAATGGCTCTAATACAGATGAAGATAGGCTCGCTATCCAAGAAGAGATTAGACAGTTATCTGATGAGGTTAACCGAATTGCCACGGACACTACATTCGGTGGTCAAAATTTATTGGATGGCTCTTATTCTGCAAGCTTTCAGGTTGGTGCTGATGCTGTACAGACTATTGGTTTTAGTATGCAGTCTGTTGGCGATACAGCTAATTCTCTTGCTGCTAATGGTGGTTTTACTATATCAGGTGTTGCCGGTGTTGCTTCAGCCGTGGGTGGTAAAGCACTTTCAACGCTCGCAGCTAATGTAAGCTCAGTTGATGGCGCAACGGCATCAACAACATTAGATTTTTCTTCTGTATTTACAGCTGCAGGTATTAGTGTGTCATCACAAGTAAATGCACAGGCTGTGTTTGCGGGTATGGATTCTCTAATAGCGGTGGTTGATAAAAAACGCGCTGAATTAGGTGCGGTACAAAACCGTTTTCAGTCGACAATACGAAATCAAGCTAATATTTCTGAAAATTTAGCCTCTGCTAAATCAAGAATTAAAGATGCTGATTTTGCAATGGAGACAGCTAACTTAACTAAAAACCAAATTTTACAACAAGCGAGCCAAACAATATTAGGCCAAGCAAATCAAAGGCCTCAGGCTGCATTAAGCTTGTTACAGGGTTAAAATAGTATAACGTTGTTAAAAATTTATAAATAAAGCTAAAGTTTCCGTTTTATCTGACGATAACTGACTTAGAGAACTAAAAATCTAGGACTCTCAGTCTGGAGTAATAACAGGGTAGGGGTATCCCGTTGTTATTCTATTTAAAATGATAAAGCGGAGGCTATTATGGCTTTATATGTAAATACTAATGTGAGTTCATTGAACGCACAACGCCAGTTGATGAAATCTGGTAACCAGCTCGATACATCCTTTCAACGTCTATCATCAGGTTTTCGCATTAATAGTGCAAAAGATGATGCTGCAGGCATGCAAATATCTAACCGTTTAACTAGTCAAATAAATGGTTTGAATCAAGGTAACCGAAATGCTAATGATGGGATCTCACTTGCGCAGACTGCTGAAGGCGCACTTGATGAGACTACGTCAATGTTCCAGCGTATTCGTACTCTTGCTCAACAAGCTTCAAACGGTTCAAATACAGATGAAGATCGTTTAGCAGTACAAGAAGAAATTCGTTCATTATCAGAAGAAGTGAATCGTGTTGCTGCAGATACAACATTTGGTGGTCAAAATCTCCTAGATGGTTCATTCTCAGCTAACTTCCAAGTTGGTGCTGATGCTGTACAGAATATTAGCTTTAGTATGGCTTCTGTTGGTGGCACTGCAAACTCGGTTGCGGGTAATAATGGCTTTACTATGTCAGGTATTGCAGGTGTAGCAAGTGCTGTGACAGGTGCAAGCTTAAGTGCTACTGCGGGAACAATTAGTTCGCAGGTTGGTGCTTCAGCTGATAATACCGACTTTGCAACTGTATTTACAGCAAGTGGTATTAGTGTATCTTCTCAAGCTAACGCACAAGCGGTAATGGCTGGTATGGATGCAATGATTGCAGTAGTTGATAAAAAGCGTGCCGAACTCGGTGCTGTGCAAAATCGTTTTCAATCAACTATTCGTAACCAATCTAACATTTCAGAAAACTTGAGTGCTGCTAAGTCACGTATTAAAGATACTGATTTCGCTGCCGAAACAGCTAATTTGACTAAATCTCAAATATTACAACAAGCAAGCCAATCTATTTTGAGTCAAGCAAACCAGCGTCCACAAGTAGCATTATCGTTACTAGGCTAGACGGTTAATTAGGTCATTATTGAGATATTGTCTCGATAATGACTTATACTTTGTTTGTATTTTGAAGGAGAGCTACTATGGCTGACTTAGGTGGAATAATTAAATCGAGTGAAAACTTCACCGCTAATTCATCTTTTACAAATAAAAATGAGTTAAACGAAGCAAGTAAAAAAGCAACTGTTGAAAAAGCTGGTACAAAAATTGCTGGTAGAGAGCCCGCACTTGTTGATAATAGTCAGCAACTTGATTCTGAAAGTGAAAGAAAAGCACTGATCGACGAAGTGAAAGAAAACTTAGAGAAATTAAATAAATATATTCCTGTGACGGCAACAAATTTAAAATTTGAATTTGATGAGCAGGGTGATCCACCAATAATTAAAGTGTTTGATAAAACAAGCGAAGAAGTTATTCGTGAAATTCCAACTGAAGAGTTTAGAGAAGTTGCTAAAGCTTTAGATGAATTTGCCGATAAACTAACTAACAAAGGTTTGTTACTAAATCAAACTGTATAATATTTTTTGGAACAGATAGTAGGAGAGAAGTATGCCACTTATAACATCCGCAGGTATTGGATCTGGGCTGGATCTCGAAAGTATCATTACAGCATCTGTTGATGCCGAAAATGTTCCAAAAATGAATGCCTTTGCAAAAAAGGACAAGTCGTTAGAAGTTGAATTATCTTCAATCGGAGAGATCAAGTCTGCGTTATCCAAGCTACAAGACACAATAAAAAAGCTAGCAGATCCTGATAATTTTAATAAACGTATTGCTAATATCACTCAACCAACAAGTGATGACGGTGATCTCGTCTCAGTTACCCCAACAAAAGATATTACGCCTGGTAATTTTAAAATTGAAGTTGTTGCACTTGCTCAAGGCAGTCGTGCAACGTCAAACGATGCCGTACCTCCTTTGTTTACATCTACTGACGATGTGGTCACTGCTTCTGGAGGCACCTTGTCATTTGCTGCTGGAGACAAAAGCTTTGACCTAACTCTTGATGCGGGTGCGACATTAGCTGATTTGCGTGACGCAATTAATGACTCGGATGATAATTTTGGTGTAACAGCAAATATAATAAATACTGGTACTGAGTCAAAGTTGGTTCTTACTTCGAGTGTGAGTGGCGCTGGTAATGACTTGGTAATTACCAATGATAATGCTGAGCTAGACAATGTATCTACAGATGCTAATGGTGGAGCTTCTGGTAGCGGTGGTATTGGTATAACAGCTGGAAATGAAGCAAAAAGTGCAGTTATAAAAGTAGATGGCATAACAATAACAAATGACACCAATACCTTTAAAGATGCTGTACAAGATATGACGATCACCGCTAAACGACAAAGCGTTGATGGAGAGACTGCAAAGTTAGCTGTTAGCTATGACCGTGAGAGCGTTACAACATTAATTGATGAATTTATTGCTAATTATAACAATGCTATAGGGCAGTTAGGTCTGCAATCGAGAGTCGGTAAACCTTTAAATAGCGATGCAACCATTCGTACTTTGAGCTCGCAAATGGTCAATATGCTTTCTACAAATTTAACGGATGCAGGGCCTTTCACAAGTATTTTCGATATTGGCTTGGGTGTTGATAAGAAAGGTTATCTAGAAAAATCAACTTTAGTCCGCAGTTTAAATACAGCAATGGATGAAAATTTTGATGATATCGGAAAGGCTTTTGCTGGTGAAAATGGTGTTGCTAAACAGTTCGAATCTTTTTTAGATAATTACGTAAGTTCAAAAGGCATTTTAAAGCAAAGAGAAGATAATTTAAATACACAGGTCACTGATTTAGAAGATGATGTACTAAAGCATGAATTTAGAATGACCGAATTAGAAAGTAGGCTTAGAAAGCAATATGCGGGTTTAGATGTGTTACTGGCGCAAATGCAATCAACACAACAGTACTTAGGAGCGCAGCTTGCGAGCTTACCTGGATTTACAAGAAACAAATCATAAATTAATTTTGATTTAAAAGGGTTTTAATATGTATAACGCCAAAGTAAAAAATTATCAGAAAGAAGCACTCAAGACCCGTGTTGCGGGTGCTGATCGCTATGAAATAATTCAAATGTTAATGGCGGGTGCGATTGAAAAAATGGTGATGTCTAAAGTTGCTATTGAAAGAAAACATATGGAAGCGAAGGCCGAACATTTATCTAAAGCGACTGCTATTATTGAAGCCTTAAGGGGCTGTTTAGATTTTAAAGTTGGTGGTGAAGTGACTGATAATTTATATGCACTTTATTCTTATATGATAGATCGCTTAGTTGATGCAACAATAAAAAATGATCCTGCAATTGTTGAAGAAGTATCTAATTTATTAAAAGAAATAAAGTCTGCTTGGGATGCTATTCCTCACGACGTTCGAGAAAAAACACTTAGTGAAAATGGTATAGATGCTAATGTCGGCTAGTTTATTGTCTCAGTTAGCCCCAGATTTGTCTGTAATTAATCAATATTTAGCTGAAGGTGATATAGAGTCAGCTCAAAGCAAGTTACTATTAATTGATAGAACATTGAAAGCACTCTTTGCCTCACCTGAGAACCTCAGCGAAAACGATGTGTTATTTTTATCGGATTTTTCAATCAAATTGAATACTACGGTATTAGAGATAAGCCTCAAAAAACAGCAGGCTGCAAAAGAACTTGGTGTTCATATTAATACGCAAAAAAAAATAAATGTGTATAAAAATATCAAGTAGGTAACCGACATGATAAAGAATATAGATATTAATAACGAGCTTGAGCACATCTCAGAAAAACTTGAAAAAACTATTAAACATCAAGAAAGAGAGGCTATTTTTGCTACAGAAGCAAATGAGCGATTTGAAAAGAATTGGCAATGTTTCACTCATTATTACCCTGAGATTGTAGCAGCTTTATCTAAGCTGCAACTCCGCGATGATTTTTGTATTCATGTCACGCAAAGTGGTCATGGAAATATTATACCTAAAAATGCATTAGCTCCCCTTTATTCTCAAAACCCTCTCGAGCAGAGCCAGGAGCAGGTTAGGCGTCAGATTGAACATCCTGTTTTTAGCTTAACAGATTATACAGGCTACCCAGATAGCAGTTCTGATAAACGTCTTCATACAGAGTATATGGTTAAGCTTGGTCAGTTTATGCGTAAATTGCGCAAGTATGACGAGAAAAAAATAGCCCAATTACCTTGTCACTTCCCATCGGGAATTATTTTTGGAGTGGGATTAGGATATCACATACCTGAATTATTAAATCATACTGAGTTTGATTATTTATTTATTATTGAGCCAGATATCGAGCAGTTTTATGCAAGCTTATTTTGTATTGATTGGTTTGATGTTATTAAAAAAATTGATGACCAAGGAAACTGCCTTTTCTTTAATCTGGGAGCAGATAAAAACACGTTTATTCAAGATTTAGAAAATGTAGTTGAAGATATAGGAGCATTTTCCGCTGTAAGAAGCTTTTGTTATCAGCATACACCTGGACGTGAAATTAATGAGTTAATAGCCAACTGGGCTGCGGATTATTTTCGTTTTCAAATGGGGCACGGCTTTTTCAATGATGCAATAACTGGGTTTGCACACTCGATAGCTCATATTGAAAGTAATCAGTCTTTTCTTACAAATAAAGCGAGTTTACCTGCTTCGTTATTAGATATACCTGTATTTATAATTGGCAATGGCCCATCTTTAGATGAAGCTGTTGAATATTTGAAAAATAATCAGAATAAAGGGATTGTTGTAGCTGCAGGATCTGCCATTGTTTCTTTAGAGCGATTGGGGATCCAGGCGGACTTTCATGTACTAGTAGAGAGACCTTATGCAAACTACAAAATAGTCGCTGATTCCTTACCGATCGAAGCGTATAAACGAGTTAATTTACTAGCCGTTAATATGGTCCATCCTAAGACAACCGAGCTATATAAGTGGTCAGGGTTAGCATTAAAAGGGAATGAAGGTGGTACTGATTTCATTAATTTTTTATCATTAAAAAATCGCTCTAAAACACTGCCATTAATTCCATATAGTAATCCACTTGTATCTAATACTGCACTCTCGTTATTTTTAAATTTTGGTTTTAAAAATGTGTATTTATTTGGTGTTGATAATGGAAGCTTACCCACAGGTAAACATCATAGTGATCACAGTTTTTATAAAAAAGATAAAGATGATGAAAAAGGAATCAGTTGTGCACCTGTCACGGAAAAAACTTTACCTGGTAATTTAAGTGATAGCTTTGTTTACACTAATGATTTATACAAAGTATCGCATAGCCAAATAGAAAAGCTGTTGGAAATATTTCCTGCAGTTGATGTATTCAATATTGGTAACGGGGCTAAAATTAAAGGCGCTATTTCATTAGCTGCTGATATATTAATTGATCCAGAAAACAGCTTAGATAAGCCTCCTTTGCTGGAGTTAATCAAGACGCGATATTTTGAAAACCTGAATTTGGATAAATTAAACGATGAAGATTACGAAATACAGCGCTTTATTGATATGTGTGACCATCTGTTAGTTATTAGTAACGAGCCTTATACAACAATCAAAGAAGCTGCAGATTTGCTTAAAAGACAGCAACGGTATGTGTATTCATTTAAAAATTCACCATTAGGTCATATTTATCATATGATGAAAGGGTCATTATTATATTATCACTGCCCACTAATTACATTGCTTTATAGTTATGAAAATGAAGCATTTACATTAGAACAATTTGATGAACTTTTCTCGCTTTGGCAAGATTACATTTTTGATATGAAAAGCTACTTTGAAGAGAATTACAAAAAGCCCTGTGATTTTCTCAATGACGAACAACTTAAAGGATGAATAAAGGCG
>TARA_R110001606_G_scaffold2473_3_pt1 | contig 12965 bp, 13 predicted proteins | sample TARA_R110001606 | Tara Oceans TARA_R110001606 (sample SAMEA4398315) | marine metagenome | biome: Polar Biome; feature: [SRF] surface water layer (ENVO:00010504); material: water (ENVO:00002006), including particulate matter (ENVO:01000060) such as... | depth 5 m | reverse complement strand
TTGCAGCTTTCCAATCAGGAACTCGCCGAATTTGTCGAGGCCGAGATCGAGCGCAACCCCTTGCTCAACAAGGCAGACGATAATGCCGGCGAACCGGCCGAGCCGGGCGAAGCGCCAGCGCGCCGTGAACAGCTGTCCCTGGATGACAATTCCGGCATGGGCGCAGCCCGCGACCAGCTCGATGCACCGGGCGAAGATGTGTTTGAACCGGGCACGGGATCGGATGCTGCCCTGCCGGCGGAAGGCTCCGGCCCTTCGGCCCAGACCGACTGGTCGAGCGCCACATCGGGCGGCAGCTTCAATAGCGAGGAATATGATTTTGCTGCGAACCTGAGTTCTGACGCCACCTTGCAGGAGCACCTGCACAACCAGTTGAACATTGCCGGCCTGTCGGCGGCGGACCGCCTGATCGGCGCGCGCCTGATCGACGAGACGGACGAGGCCGGTTACCTGCGCGCGCCGCTGGAAGATGTCGCCAAGGCGCTGGGCGCGGACATTGCCAATGTTGCCGCCGTGCTGGAGGTTTGCCAGGGCTTCGAGCCGACCGGCGTGATGGCGCGCTCGATTCCCGAATGCCTGACGCTGCAGCTGAAGGAACGCGGCCGGTTTGATCCGGCAATGGAAATCATGCTCGACAATCTGGATATGGTGGCCAGGCATGACCTGAAGGCGCTGGCGGACAAATGCGGTGTGGACAAGGCCGACCTTGCAGACATGCTGACCGAGCTGCGCCAGCTGTCACCGAAACCGGGCAGCGGCTTTTCCAGCGATACGACGATTGCCGTGGCACCGGATGTTTTCGTGCGCGAGCTTCCCAATGGCACGTTTGCCGTTGAACTGAATTCCGAGACATTGCCGCGCGTACTGATGGACAAGGCGTATTATGCCGAGGTCACGGCCCTGCCGATGCGCGACAAGGAAAAGGAATTCATCTCCGAGTGTGCATCAAGCGCGTCCTGGCTCATAAAATCGCTCGATCAGCGTGCCCGGACGATCCTGAAAGTCGCGAGCGAGATCGTGCGTCAGCAGGATGCCTTCTTCGCGCACGGCGTGGCGCACCTGCGGCCGCTGAACCTGAAACAGGTGGCTGATGTGATCGAGATGCACGAATCCACGGTCAGCCGGGTAACGTCAAACAAGTATATGGCAACGCCGCGCGGCCTGTTCGAGCTGAAATATTTCTTCTCCGCCTCGATCCCGGCCACTGGCGGCGGCGAGGCGCATTCTGCTGAAGCCGTGCGTCACCGGATCAAGGTGCTGATCGACGGCGAGACGGACGATGGCGTCCTGTCGGATGACCAGATCGTCGAAATCCTGACCGGCTACGGCATCGACATCGCCCGGCGCACCGTGGCCAAGTATCGCGAGAGCCTGAACATCCCGTCCAGCGTCCAGCGCCGCCGCATCAACCGCGCGAGCGCCTGAGGCCGGTTATTCGGTTACAGGTTCCGCCGTCTCAAACATTTCGTTGAGATAGGCGGCAAGGCGCACGCCGCCCATGGACAGGCGTTGGCGCAGGACGGGGCGGCTCCGGTAGACATAATCCCAGGACAGGATCTGCGTATCGGGATAGATCGTGTCGCGGATGGCGGCGCTTTCGTCGGCCCAGTCGGACGGGCCTGCCTTGGCCCAGTCGCCAAGCTGGTCCGGTGTTATCTTCTGGACGAGCCATTGCGTCCATTCGGTATAGGACAATTCCTCATGCTCGATCAGGCGTGCGTCCCAGACTTCATGCAGGTTGGTCATTTCCTCGAAGAAGGTGCAGGTGAATAGATTGCCGCCGCGGTCGGTGCCATTGCCCGCATGCAATGGCTGGTGCAGGTCGCCGACGAGATGGACGATGAAACGCAGGGCAAGCTGGCGGTCTTCGGTCGAGGCATCCGGGTTGAGCGCGATGGTGCGGAATTTTGCGAGCGCGGTGATGGCATCGCCCTCCGGCGGGGCCGTGCCTTCGGCATAGGTCGTACCCTTGGGGACCGTCACATAATGATAGGGGTTTGCTTCCGACCGCCAGAAAGCGTCAGGGTTGGAGCGCATGAAATCAGGCCAGTCGGATGCTTCGGCAATGCCTTCCGGCCCCAGTATATCCTTCACGGCCGCGTCCGCAGTCTGGCTGAGATAGGTCTGCGCAACGGCGCCGACGACGCGGTGGCCGGTCTTGCCCCAGGCATGGGCGGGAAGGGCGGCGGCAAGGGTGAGCAGAAGGGGAAGCAGGAGGCGGGTCATGGGGGCGGTCTCCGGGTCTGGACGTGTGCCCGGACCTCAAGAGGATTTGCGGCGCTGGGTCAATGCCGCCTCGCGGGTATTATTGCCACGTTTGGCGCATGAGACGGTCAACTTCGGCACGCTGCGGCAGGCTCGGCTGGGCGCCTGGGCGGGTGCAGGCAAGTGCGCCGGCCGTCACCGCAAAGCGCAGGGCGTCGCGCTCCGGCATGCCTTCGATCAGGGCGACGGTCAGGGCGGCAGTGAATGTGTCGCCTGCGCCGACCGTGTCGACAACCTGGACCTGCGGCGGGGCCTCACGGGCGATTTCCCTGCCGTCTCGGTAGAGCGCCGCGCCGTCGCCGCCGCGCGAGACGGCCACCAGTGCGCCATGCGCATGCAGCGCGTCCCCATAGAAGGCCGCTTCGGTTTCGTTGACGCAGAGCAGGCTGGCGCGGGCGAGGAGCGCGCCCGGCACGGCCATGGCGGGGGCAAGGTTCAGGCTGACAAAGCCGGTTGCCGCCTCGGAGGCTGCCAGCAATGTATCGGCGCTGATTTCCAGGACGCCCATCATGTGCGTGATGGCGTGTCCTGCAACGTCTGCCGGCCTGAGGGCCTTGTTGGCACCAGGGCAGACCACGATCAGGTTCTCGCCATCGGCCGCGACGGCGATCAGCGCAACACCGGTGGTTTCACCATTGATGTGCTGCACACCGGAAAGGTCAACGCCGCCGGCCTGCAGCAGCTTCAAAGCTTCCTCGGCCATCTCGTCTGCACCGACCGCGCCGATGAGGCGCACGTCTGCACCGAGCCGCCGCGCGGCCAGGGCCTGGTTGGCGCCCTTGCCGCCGGGGTGGCGTGCGAGGCGGGCATTGGTGACTGTTTCGCCGGGCCTGGGCAGGCTGGGACCGGTGGCGACGATGTCGAGATTGATAGAGCCGGTGACGGTGATCATGTGTTGCTTACCAGTCGTTCGATCAGGGCGAAGAATCCATCGGCATCAGCCACGGTCACCCATTCGTGCGGGCCGTCGTGAGACGGGGCGACGCGGGTTTGCCCGAAACGGTCTCCCGGTACGGTGTCGGCGGTGACGGTTGCCTGACGACTTCCGAACAGGTCAGGCGCCAGCAGCCAGGCGATGGTGGACGGGTCGTGCATGGGCGTCATGCGGCCTTCCTTCCAGCGCGCTTCCAGCACATTGGCCGCCTCCAGCAGCTGCACCATGATCGCGACGCGCGGCCCCGGCAATGTACGCAGGGCGGCGAGGCGCTCGGGCTCGGCGCGCACCTGGTGGGTGACATCGAGACTGAGCAATGTGGCCGGGATGGCGCTGTCGAGGACGATCGCGGCGGCGTGCGGGTCAGCAAAGATGTTGAACTCGGCGAACGGTGTGATGTTGCCCCCCTCGGTATCGGCACCGCCCATGATGACCAGCCGGTCAATGCCGCGTGCAATGTCCGGCGCCATGATGATGGCGGTCGCGATATTGGTCAGCGGACCGGTCACGACGATCGTGTATTCGCCAGGCTTTGCCGCGCGTAGCGTGTCGATCAGGTGCTGGACTGCATGGCCCGCCGCGAGCGGCACATCGGGTTCGAACGGGTCGAGGCCCGCAATCCCGCTATCGCCGTGAAAATGTTCTGCCGTGACAGGCTCGCGCAAGATCGGGCGGGGGCATCCGGCGAAAACCGGCAGGTCGGCCCGGTCCATGATCTGGCACATCATGCGCGCATTCCGGCTGGTCAGGTTCAGCGGCACATTGCCGGCCACTGTCGTTATAGCGCGCACGTCGAATTCCGGGCTGGCCAGCGCCATCATCAGCATGACGGCGTCATCGACCCCCGGATCGCAGTCTATGATGATCGGACGTTGCACCATGCGTTCCTCGGCTTCCCTTTTCTCTGGCCTTGTGGGCCGGTTGGCGGGCATGCTAACCAACAGGCCCGTCCGGGCAAGCGAGATCAGGCGGTGTACTGCTTTCAACCCACGGAAAGCTTGGGATATTTTATGACAAATCTGTCTGAAACAGATGTTTCATCCCTGATTGCAGCCGCGCGCAAGGCGCGCCTGAATGCCCATGCGCCGTATTCGCGGTTCAAGGTCGGCGCTGCGGTGCTCGACGAACGCGGTGTGGTCTCGGTGGGCTGCAACATGGAGAATGCCGCTTACCCGCTTGGCACATGTGCGGAAGCCGTCGCCCTGGGCACGATGGTGGCGTCCGGCGGCAAGACCTGCCGGGCCATCGTGATCGTGGCAGGCGGGGACAGGCTGATTACCCCATGTGGCGGGTGTCGCCAGCGGATCGCCGAACTTGCAGTGGCCGGAACGCGGGTCTGTTGCGCCGCCGAAGAGGGTGACGCGATAGAAATGACCACGCCGGAAGCGCTTCTGCCGAACGGCTTCGCGTTCTAGGGACGGGCTGCTTTGAGGTCATCGAGCATCGCGCGGAAAGCCGGGGAAATCTCCGGGCTGTCCATATGGAGACCGTAGGCGTCAAAGACCATGTCGATGGTGACGCGTTCCTTCTTGCGGCCGACAAGGCGGGCGACCATCCGGCTTTCGGCGACAATCCTGCCCTTTGACTGAAACGCGTGTTCGAACAGGATATAGCTGCCTTCCCAGCCGACGGGCCGGGTGTGCAGCTCGAACTTCTGCGGGAAGCGCATCATGCGGTGAAAGCTGATTGCCTCGCTCTGGATGATCGGCGTCCAGCCATGTTTGCGGAAGACCCTCAGGAACCCGGTACGCGCGATGTAATTGAGCATGCCGAGATCGGTGAACGAGGCGTAACGCGAATTGGTCATGTGCCCCATCGGGTCATGATCACCGATCCAGACCGCTGACTTGATGACGTGCACGTCCAGCGGGGCTGTGCGCTTTCCCGAAAAATATGCGGGAAGGAATATTCTGAGGAACCGAAAAAAAAGGTTCATGACTGCCTCTCGCTCCCGACGATCCGCCTTTCACGGGCTATCGCCTGACGGCGGCCCGCTCCCGGCCTGCATCCTGGAAACGCCAGACCGCAGGCGAGTCTCGCAGTGACACGCTAATAAAACATGAGAGAGCAGGGCGCGGCCCCCAAATGCGGCCGCGTCAACCCCGGGACGTCAGCTTCCGGATGCGCTGGAGAAGCCCCTTCAGGCGGTCCGACAGCGGCGTGTCTGTCCTGTCCTGCGCGGCTGACCGGATGGCATCACGAACCGTGGGCGGTATCTCGCCTGAACTGCCGCCATTGAGGTGCGGCTTGGGAAGGGCGGGCGAGGGGCCATCTTCATCATCGTGCGTCAAGGGAGGATGCTTTCTTGGCCCGCCGCAGCATGGCGCGTTCAGGGGTGGTCGACTGGGGAATTCTGCGCGCGGGGACTAGCGCAAGAGCTCGCTGAGCTGTTCAAGGGAGAGGTAAACAGACTCTCCTTCAACGGCCGGGATCCTGACGATGTCCGTCTCGAGGGCGTCGGCGAGATAGGCGAGATAGAGCGTTTCAATCGTGTCGGATAGTATTTCTGCCGGGGGCGGAATTTCCTGCTCGAGAATCTGCAGCAGGAAGCCGGCGACAATGCGCTCTGCAACCTCCTCATCGCCCGTGGCGGTCCAGGTGATCGCCCTGAGATGGACGATCGACTGCTCCAGCCCATCGGCGAAAGCCTCAAACGTGACGGGATCCGGCACACCTGGGATTTTACTGTTCAATAGCATCTGCTGTCCCCCCACACGTTCGACTACGCACATACTGAGCATGTGGAATTCTACCGGGCGGGGCATACGCGAAGAATACGCAGAATTACCTAGGCGATTGCGCACAGCCCGGGGGGGAGACGGGATGATTGCAATCTTAGAATTTTCAGCGGTTGAGGAGTGATTTTGACCCAGTCAACCAGGCTGCCGATGCTCGCAAGGCGGTCCTCGCCGGATGCGTACCATGCGCCGATCCACTGAACAGCTATTCTCGGGTTGCCAGAAGTGCGGCGCGAAAACCCGCCGGGGTACTCCTTGCCAATCGCCCGCTATGAAAAACGGGCGCTGTCGGATGCATGGCGGCGCGAGTACGGGTGCACCTATCAGGATTCGAAACTGCGGCCTTCGCCTTCACCTTTTGAGACCAGCAAACTCCCGGGCTTAGCGTCCCCTATCTCGACCCAGAGCCAACCGATGCGCCAAGGCGATGGTGTCAGATGTCGCTGCATTAACAGAGGCGCGGTGTCGGTCATCCTTGAATTCCTGATACTCGATGACGATCGTATAGATTGCATCGCGCGCAACACCTAAATAATGCGCGCATGCAGCAATCGCCGGATCGAGCGTATTTTTAGTTGCCCGGACTTCGCCGGGCGCAAAACCGAATTCGCCGCGCGACGACAGAACGATGAGCTTCTTGTCGGACAGTATCGGCTCGATAGGAAAGTCTCCCCGATCGAGATCGAAAGAAAAGGTTCGGCCGATCCGTGCGACCTGATCAATCCAGGCCTTGAGTGACGCTGGCATGCCATAATTGTACATCGGTGCGCCGAGCACGATTATATCGGCGGCGACGACCTCATTGATCAATTCATCCGACGGGCCGAGCACCTCGCTCATCCACGGCTCTCGTTCCTCTGGCGGCGTGAAGGCTGCATGGATAAATCGATGGTCCACGAAAGGCGGCGGGTTCCTCCCCACATCTCGGCCAATCACTTTTGCGGTCGGATCAACAGCAAGGAACTCTTCCTGAAAAAGAGTCGTCAATCTGCGACTGAGAGACCGCTCCTCCAGCTGCGCGCTGGCATCAACTTTTAACAATGTGGTCATTGATCAATACTCCTATCGTTCTGGAAAGGAGTATTAGGAAAAGCCACCCACACTTGGCGAAAGGCGATATCTCAGGCACAAGATGAACGAGATTCATCGACGTTTCCCGAGGCTTTCATGCGCCGTCTGCCCCCTCTCCATTCCCTGCGTGCGTTCGAGGCGGCAGCCCGGCATTTGCACTTCGGAAAAGCGGCGGAAGAGCTTCATCTCGATCCAACGGCAATCAGTCATCAGGTACGTAAACTGGAAGAGTTGATCGGGGTGACGCTTTTCTATCGGCGACCGCGACCTTTACGCCTGACCGAGGCAGGCGAAAGTTTATATCCGGTGCTACGCGATTCCATGGATCAAATGGCGGCGGCCATCGCGGATTTAGCGACCGATGCTTCAAAGCCATTGGTGGTCTCGATGACCATGGGCTTTGCTACTGAGTGGTTCACTCCACGGCTTTCTCGGTTGCAGGCCGAAACGGGGATGGAAATTGCTGTCCATGCCGAGAACCGGCCTGTCAATCTGCACGCCGGTCAGGCCGATCTTGCGATACGCACGCAGGTGCAGCCAGAACCCGCAGATGTCTGGCAGCATCTCTTTGATGACCGTTTGATAGCCGTTGCTTCGCCAGCGCTCCTGGCTCGCCATGGCGAGCCGCGACAGGAGCAAGATCTGCTTGGGTTTCCGCTGATCCACTATCGTTGGACGGCGAAAAGCCGCGAGAAATTTGGCTGGCAGGCATGGTTTAAATCCCGCCGCATTGATCCTGGGAGATTAATGATCGCCGGCGACTTCAGCGAGGAAAGTCATGCGATTCAGGCCGCGCTTTCGGGGCTGGGAGTCGCTCTCTTGTCGGAATTTCTTATTAGAGATCGAGTGGCTCGGGGTGAACTGATACAGGTAGCCGATCATCATTTGTTGGTGCCGGCCGTGTGGGCAGTCAGCGCAGAAAGCCATCCCAGACGAACTGAACTCGATCTGCTAATCAGGCTAATCAAGGCTTTGAACACTGGCTAACCAACCCATTCGCACCGGCAGATGTGTAAACCATCTCTCCGGTATCAAATGTAAACCATGTGCCCGGAATGGACACCTTCGCGAATGGTGCACCCAACAGGATTTGAACCTGTGACCTCTGCCTTCGGAGGGCAGCGCTCTATCCAGCTGAGCTATGGGTGCGGAGTGGGCTGTCTTTAGGACAAGCCGGGCAGGGGTGCAACGGTGAAAGGCGGGCGTATCGTTTGCGCCTGCGGGAATATACGCTAGCTAGGTCAGGCTTGAATAAGGAACGTCCAGATGCGCAACTCCGGCTTGGCCCTGTCTCTGATCATCGGCCTCGCGCTGATCGGCCCGGCAGCCTGCAAGGAGAAGGCGCCGGATTCAGCGTCGATTGCTGCGGAGGCTGCAGCTGCGAAAGCAGAGCAGGACGCGGCCGCCGACGCGGCGCTGGCGGCGGCCAGGGCCTCTCGAGGCCCCGGAACGCCTGCTGTCTGGGAGGTTTCGGACGAGGACACGACACTTTACATCATGGGCACGGTTCACCTGCTGCGGCCGGGCCTTGAATGGCGCAGCGACGAAATCAATGCCGCGATGGAGGCGGCAGATACGCTGGTGTTCGAGGCCGATGTGTCGAGCCCGGAGGCTGGCGCGGAGATGATGAAATTTGTCCGCGACAAGGGCCTGTTTGCCAATGGCGGCCAGCTGACCAACCTGCTGGATGACGCCGAGAAACTCGAGCTTCAGGCGGCGCTTGATTATGTCGGCCTGCCGCTGGGAGCCGTGCAGAACATGCGGCCCTGGTTTGCGGCCATCAACCTGTCCGTCATGCAGATGCAGAAGGATGGTTTCGACCCCGGTTCCGGTGTTGAGCAGGTGCTGATGGCCGAGGGCCGGGAAGACGGCAAGGCTTTCGCCTATCTTGAGACCGTGGATGAACAGCTCGGGCGGCTCGCCAGCCTGCCTGACGATGTGCAGGTTGATTTCCTGATCAGTTCGGCCGAGTCCATCGATGAGGGTGCAGACATGCTGGATACGCTTGTCGATGAATGGGCCGATGGCGATGTAAACGGGCTCGGCGTGCTGCTGGCCAATCCCGAGATGATGGGCTCAGACGCGATCTATGACGCCCTCCTGAAGGATCGCAACGAGATCTGGGCGCCCAAGATCGCGGCCATGCTGGACACGCCCGGAACCCGCCTCATCGCTGTGGGCGCAGGCCACCTGGCGGGCGATGACAGCGTCATTGCGATCCTTCGCGAACAGGGACTTGAGGTGACGGGACCATAGGTCTCGCTGTCTCTTTTGACCGCGACCGCAGGCCGATCCAGATGCGCAGGAACGGAATGCGGCGTCCGATATCGTAGAACAGCCAGCACCCTGCGACCGTGATGGCAATCAAGATGGGCGCCTCGATCGCAATCGGCATGCCGACCTTGGCGAGATAATAGGCGACAACAACGATGATTGTCTGGTGGATCAGGTAGATCGGGAAGATTGCCTCGGTCAGCGTGCGGCGGGCAGGCCCGTCATTTTGCCGCAAGTGAAGGTGTGCAAATCCCATCAGGGCAACAATGGCGGTCCATGCCTGCAATTCGCGCACACCGCGGAAGGTCATGCGCAGCCATTCTGGCGGCATGCTGCCGTCTGACCAGGCATGATAGTAAGTCATCAATGCGCCCCATGCGACGAACATGAGGCTTAAAGCCAGCCATCGCCACCGGACGCACGCGTCAAAGAAGGGCTGGTGCTTGGCGATGGCATATCCGAACAGGAAGGTGCCGAAATACAGCGTATGAAGGTAACCGTCTTTTCGGAAATCGTGGCTTTCACCGAATATGGGAAACAGGAAGGCGCGCGTGGCAAACAGGAACAGCCAGGGCGTGATAAACAGCCCGGGCCCCTTGATCAGCAAGGACACGGCCTTCGGCATGCGGCGCATCAGGGGAATGAGCGGCAGCAATGCCAGCGAGTAAATGATGAGGAATGCGACGAACCACATGTGGTTGTAAGTGGGTGTCTCGAGGCAGCCGTCAGCGTCGCACCAATTGCCGGTGCCGGTGACATATTTCAGGTAGAAGTTTTCCAGCCACGGGCCGGGATCCTGCCCGAGAGCCGTCATGGCTTCGAGAACTTCATAATAGCTTTGCGGCGGCACGATCACCAACATGGCCAGCAGGAGAGGCGGCCACAGACGGCCCATCCGGGCCTTCGTAAGCTGGCCGATGCTCATCTTGTCCGCCATGAAGCGCGTCGCCGCGCCGGATATCAGGAACAGCAATGTGAGGCGCCACGGATTCAGGAGCCACATCAGCGGCTCGATCAGCGCGCCTGCGTGAGGCGATTTCACATGCCAGTCCCACGTCACGTAGAACATGCCGACATGGTAGAGAATCAGCAGGGCAAAGGCACCAATGCGGAGCCAGTCGAGATCATGTCGGCGGGTTGTCATTGTGAGGCATCTCCTTTGGGTCAGCCCTTCCTTTCGCGATCCTGATCCGTACGCTATCCTCACGCCACGAGCGGCAGCATGCCGGGGCGAGCGGAGGCGGCAGGGTGACGAGTGGTGGAGCTGGCGTGACGAGCGGTGCCCGGTCATTTCTGACGGGTCCCTGGATCGCGATCGCAGTGCTCGGGTTCGTCAACGGTCTGGTGAACATCACGTCGATTGTACTGGAGGCCACAAGCGACGGTGACGCCGTTTCCCTGACCGTGCCGCTGATAACGGAAGGGTCGAGCTACATTCTCTGGCTGCTGCTGGCGCCGCTGATCGGGTATGCGATTCACAAACTGCCGCCCCGGCAGGACAACATTCCGCAATTCATTCTTGGCCATCTTGCGATCACGCTACCCATTTCACTGCTACATATTGGTGGAATGGTTCTGATCCGGCTGGCCTGCTTTTCCCTGCTCGGTGAACGATACGGATTTTTCGATCAGGGAATTCTGCTGCCGCTGGTTTATGAGTGGCGCAAGGATGTCGTCAGTTATGCAGTCCTGGCGGGCACCTACTGGGTTTATCCACTCATCCTGGCGCGCAGGGCGAAACCGGTCGGCGAACGCATAGAAATCCGGGAAGGCAACAAGGCGCTCTTCCTGCCTCCAGGTGATATCCTCGAAGTCGAAGCTGCCGGAAATTATGTCCAGTTCCGCACGAAAGACCGTGTTCACCTCGTGCGCGGCACGCTGGCAACCTGGGAGGCGCGCCTCAGTGAGCACGGTTTCGTGCGGGTGCACCGCTCGCGGCTGGTCAACAAGGCACACATCGCCGCCTTCAAGCCGCGCGCTTCGGGCGACCTGGACATCACCCTTGACGACGGCCGTGTGATCATGGGCAGCCGGCGCTATCGGGAAAGGCTCACCACCTCTCCGTAATTTTAGTTCACGCGCGTGGAACATAGCCGCGGTGCTGCGCATTTCCTTTTCATAACGGTTACCAGGAAAGGAAACGCCATGACACATTCCCTATTGTCTGCTTCTTCGATCAACGGAGACTCGGTTCACAACGCGCAAGGCGAGGATCTCGGCAAGATCGAGGACCTCATGGTCGACACCGGCAGCGGCCAGATCGAATATGCCGTCCTCAGCTTTGGCGGCTTTCTCGGCATGGGCGACAAGTATTTCGCCGTTCCCTTCAATCGCCTCAGCGTTGACCGTGAGAACAAGCATATGGTCCTCAATGTCGAGAAGGACCGGCTGAAAAATGCGCCAGGTTTTGACAAGGACAAGTGGCCGGATTTTGCCGACCCGCAGTTCCGCACGTCGATGACAACGCACTACGGCTGATCAGTTCGGTTCTCGCGCAAATTGACCGGTCTTTCGGGGCCGGTCTTTTTGCATGCGCCTGTCAGGCGGAGAATGCGTCAGGCGACCGTGGCTGAGCGGCGCAGGGCCAGAAGGGCCTGTTCCAGCACGCCTTCGCTGGAGGCGCAGACAATCTGGCCGCCGAGCTTGGGCGCATTTCCCCGCCAGTCGGTCGCCATGCCGCCAGCGCCGCGTACGACCGGGATGAGTGCGGCAACGTCCCAGGCTTTCAGGCCGGTTTCCGCGACAAGGTCGATCGTGCCGGCCGCGAGGCGCGCATAGGCATAGGCATCAAGACCATAGCGACAGATGCGGGCGGTCGCGCGCAGGTGCGCCCAGGCGCCCTGCTCGGCCGGGTTCAGGATAAAGGGGTCAGTTGTGGCAATCATCGCCTGGCGAAGGTCATTGCAGGGCGACACGCGAATGGGGGTTCGGGCATTGGGCGTCTGGAGTTCAGCGCCGCCGGGCCAGCCGACATAGCGTTCGCCCAGGACAGGCTGGTCGATAATGCCGATGACCGGGATGTCATCCGGGCCCACCAGCGAAATCAATGTGGTCCAGACCGGCAGGCCGGCGACAAAGGCCCGCGTGCCGTCAATCGGGTCGATCAGCCAGCGATAGCCGCTGCTGGAGGGCGTTTCGGGATATTCCTCGCCAGTCACCCCGTGATGGGGACGTTCGGCCTCCAGGATGGCGCGGATGGCGCGCTCGGCTGCCCTGTCGCCTTCTGTGACGGGATCAAATTCAGGTCGTGCAGGGATTGCGGGCCGGGCGCTGGGCTGGGGGCGCACGGCAGAGGGGGCGGGTGCTGGTTCCTGCGCCTTGTTGTCGACCGTATTCAGCGCACGAAAATGCGGCCGGATGGCTGTCCAGGCCGCATCTGCGAGCTGCCCGGCAAGGGCAAGCTCATCTTCAAGGATTATTCCGTCTGGCATCTGGCAGGGCTAGCCATGCCGGGGACCGGGCGTCAAGCGGCGCCGTGGCTCGACTGGTCGCCTTCCAGCGCCTTGGCCAGCTCAAGCAGGCGGCGGCGCGGGCGCTCACCCAGGCGGTAATAGGCGCGCACCAGTTCCAGCGTTTCCTTCTGCGAGAGGATATCGCCTTCCATGTGCTCGGCATCATTGGCCGCATCCGGGGCATCGGCCGCCGGAATACCGTCAAAGAAATACTGCACAGACACGTTCAGC
>TARA_R110001606_G_scaffold26950_2_pt1 | contig 12968 bp, 28 predicted proteins | sample TARA_R110001606 | Tara Oceans TARA_R110001606 (sample SAMEA4398315) | marine metagenome | biome: Polar Biome; feature: [SRF] surface water layer (ENVO:00010504); material: water (ENVO:00002006), including particulate matter (ENVO:01000060) such as... | depth 5 m | reverse complement strand
TTGTTTTGTTTTGCGTTTGCTTTTGATTGTGATTCTTTTTCCATTCCCTTTTTAACTTCATTTTCATATTCATTATTTGCAGATTTCCAACTAATGAAAGTAAAAACAACATACAAATTTGTGAACCTTACAGAATCAATTGCATTGTTTGGTTGTGATGTAAACAACCCCGTTTTTGCAACATCATATAATGTGTTTAACCAACCATAAGGTTTCATTATTTCCCAATTGTTGGTTGCATGTCTGTTTTCTGTTCTGCTGCCATCTTTAAAAACATTTGGGAATTTGTTTTGTAAATGTTTATTTGTGTCCTCAAAAAAAAAAGGAAATCCCAAACAACATTCATTTTCAAACTGCCAAACATTTTTGTTTTCTTAACAACCAATTGTTCATCATAAATTTCGTTTTCTTTACGACAAAGAATTGCCATCTGTTCCGCAATAACTCCAAATTTTCCAGATTCGTTTTTTTCTGTTAACATTTCCAATTGTGCGGTTTCAATAAAATCACCAAATGTTGATGTCTTCATTTGTGCAGTTGGAAAAAAATATTCTTCACCCTTTAATTTAAAAGATTCTTTTTTGTCTTCTTTGAATTCCATTTTTTCAACATCACCATTCAGAAAATTTGTCATCAATAACAATGTGTCTGCCATTTCATCCGCATTAACTTGATTGATTGTTTGTTTATCAATTCCCGTTAATTGTGAAAAAACATTTCTGTTAACTCTTATGTTATGAATGTCCCGTTCTTTATTCAATGTTGAAATGTCTGATTGATTCATGTTCAACATGTCCTCATCTGTTGGTTCAATGAATTGATTTGTTTTTATAACTTTAAACAATTTAGAATAATCATTTAAAGTTATTTCATCCCATTGGTTTGGAATTTTACAATCTATTTCCCCCACTTTTAATTCAATCATTGTTTGTTTGTGTTTTGGTTTGTTTTGTTTTTTCCATTATGAAATCATATTGTGCAATCATATTTTCCAATTTTGTTATTGTTTTGTGTGTTGTGTCAAATAGAAATTCCGTTTCGGCATTAACCTGTGTTTCATTTTCTTTGTTTTTTGATGACGCTGCAAAACCAATTCCCGCAAATAACAAATAATTTGGAAACATATAAATCCATTCTGATTCATCAATGTCCATTGCATTTAATTCATTTCCAATATTGTTGTGTAATTCAATAGCGTTGGACAACACCGGTTTGAAATTATTAAATTTATTAAAATTGGCGTCTTCTGTAATCCTATAAATAAAACCCTCAACATCAATAATGAAATCATTGATAATTTTTTTGTGATTATTATTTAAAGTTTTAATTTCCATAATGTGTGCAAAAATAAAAATATTTTTAATATGTGCATCGTAATTTGTGGTTATCCAAAATAAAGAATTTTAGTTTTATTTAATTCTAAGAACATTCGCATAATTAATGCGTCCGCAATATCTGGTGAACGACCCAACAATTGTTTAATTTTATCTTTTGGTGTTATTGACAATTTATTGTCTTTGTCAATGTCGTGTTGTTTAACCATTTCAAATTCCATAATGATTTGTTGTTTCAATGTTTCATCATTTGTGTTAATAAAGATTTGTCCGTTCATAACTTTTTCGGCAAATTTATAATAACATTGTGTTTTCAAATTACGATAATTTTCATTGTTCAATGCCCTTGCATTATTCACAAAGGATTTTGAACCCTTTAAAATATCAACAAACCCACCACCAACACCATCAGAATCGGCAACAATATTTGAACGCTGCACATTATGTTCCTTTGCCATTGAATCAACTATTTGTGCCAATTCATCAATTGAATTTTTATCCAATGTTTTAATTTGTTCAACACGCCAATTGTTCCACAAACAAATAACAGATTTATCACGCCCGAATCTTGCAACATCAACTGAAATACATTTTTCACCAACAGATGAAACAAATGTGTTTGTGAACATGTCGTTTAATGCATCAATTGAATATAATTGTGAATCATTGTCTGAATATTCCCAATCACCAAATAACAATCTTTTTTGGTTTATGATGTCCAATTGTTGCAGTTGTTTAATATAATGTTTTGAAATGTTGGGATTGTCCGTTACTAATGATTGAACAAATTGTTTGTTATTTTCCAATGTCCCATCTTTGAATTTTTTGTAAAACTCTGAATAAATCCAACCCTTTGATGGATTACATGTCATTAATAATTTTGGTGTCAATCCGTGATTGTCTAAATTGTAACGCATCCGTGATTGAATAACATTATAAGCCATTGGCGTTATTTCTGTTGCTTCATCTATAAATGCCCCCGTAATTTCCATTGAACCCAGAGAATCAAAATTGGGGTCTGATGGATAATGGAACATGTCCTTTAATAAAATTTCTGATTTTGTTTTGTGAATCGTAATTAAAGACTTTGTTTCGTTATAAGTGAAATCCACATTTGCAATCAACCCCTGCATTTGGCAAACTTCAAAAAGTGAACGCAATGTTGTTTCCTTTAAATTCTTTAATCTTGACCTGCCAATAACATATCTGGTTTTTGGATATTTCAAACATTGTTTTAAAACCCAATAAGCACCCAACATTGATTTCCCACCACCTGCACCACCACCATATAAAATAACATTGGTTTGTTGGTCTTCTAAATAATCAATTGCCGTTGTCTGTTTTATTGATAGCTTCATTTATTGCATATGTTTTTGTTTCGTTCCAATTGATTGGTTGTCCATTTTGTCCCGTTAACTCTTGCCTTTCAACATAACCCCGTGATTTTCCTTTTGTCTTTAAATAAAACAATATGCATGGAACATTCCCATCCTTTATTTGTTTCCACAATTCGGATTCACAAATGTCAACTGCAATTTCTGAAATGTCATCAACCGCAATTTTAAATTTTATGTCTGTTTCATAATATCTGTAAAATGTTGAACGGGAACATTTACCAAAATGACACGCCAATGTTACATTCCCCATATTTTGTTCCAATTGTTTTAATAGTTGGTCTTTTGTTATTTCCGTTCTTTTTTGTTCCTTTTTTATAGATTGCCCCATTTTGCTTCAATTTTATATTTTAATAATTACAAAACTAATCAATTATATTTAATTAAATTGCATAAATTAAACATTTCTTTTATTTGTCATCTATTTCCCAACCCTCATGATTGAACCCACCCAATGAATTGATTGGAACATTTAATGCCTCAACAACTGCAAATTCAAATATTTTTGATTTATTATCATATCCCAAAACTTCACCCCAATTTTCACATAACAATTCCCACATTTCAAATGTTTCCTTACTTACTTTTAATGTAACGACTTTGTCAAATTTTTCGTTCTTTATTTCCTTTGATTTGTCTTCATCCAAATAATCATTTAGTGATTCATATTTTTTGAAATTATCATTTGATTTATATTTGTCAAAATCTGTTTTCATTATTATTGTTTTAGTTGGGTCGATTACTATTTATATTCGGTTCGTTTAATTTGTCCAACAATTGTTGTGGTGTGTAAATGGTCAACCCGTTTGAATAGTTTTCATATATACATGTAAATTCATTTTGTTGTTTGTCAAATGTCCAAAAGGTTTTCACATTAGATTCAATTTGTTTTTTTAATATTGATTTTATGTTTTTATATTTCATTTTCTAGTAAATTTTTTTTCAATCACTTCATTAATTACTCCAACACTAATTTCCAATTTTTCGGAAATCTGTTTTATTGTTAAATCATTTTTCAATCCATCCATAATTTTTTTCTTTTGTGATGGTTTCAGGAATTCATATTTCATATTTATTTGTTTTAATTATTTAAAAAAAAGAATGGGACGCAACCACGCGCCCCACTCAACCAAAAAAAACCAACATCCGAGAAACAAACAAAACGGATGCCAATTATAGAAATGTAAAAATATGTTTGTTTTTCCATTATAGTGTCGCACTTTTAAGAAATTAATTTAATGGTGATGTGTTGTCAATTTTCTTTTGTGCATTCTCTTTTTGCAATGCGTTCTGAACTTGACCCATTTTTGCAAACAATCCGTTCAATCTTTTTTGGCGTTCCAATTCAACTTCAATGAATGTGATTCCAATATTATTTTCCCCATGTTTCTTTGTGTATGTTTTTAACATATTTTCACATGATGAAATTTGTTCTTTTGTCCTTGATGTCCAAATTGTTTTTAGAATGTGTAACATTTCATTTTTTGCGTTTAATTTTTCCATTGATTCTTTTTTAATTTCGTTTATTGATTTATTAAATTTTAATTTTTTCATTTCTTTTTTTTGATTTGGTTTTTTGTTTTTAAGCTGGGAATGTTTTTCACGGCTTCAATTCTGCTTGTTATTAAATTAGTGTCCAACAACATTATTGCAACCCTCTTTAATGTTTTTGAATCATAAGTTGGTTCACCAATATCAACCCAATCCATCAATTCAAACACCAATTTGTTTTGGTCTTTAATAATCAATCCTTTTATTAATTCAACTAAAAAAACAACGGGGTCATTATTTCCCTTTGCTTGTTGAATCAAGTATTTGTGAAATGCTGTTGGTTCTTTTATAATGAATGTTGTTTGTTCCAAACATCCGGAACATTCTATTGTTTCCAAATAGATTTCTTTTTGACAACATGTTGACACTACATTTTTTCTGAATTGTGATTTTGTTATTTCCATTTTTAAAATTTTATTGTTATTTGTTTTTCATCAAAATTGATTTCAATACTTGTTATTAAAACATTGTCTGCATTTTTTGGTTGTTCAGATGTTATTTCAAAATCTTTAATTTCTTTTGTTAAGTCATAAAAACATTCTGTTTCCACACCATCCCATTCGTTTTGTCCATTATTAAAATATGTTAAATTAATGTCAAAATGATTTATTGATTCTGCCAATGCTCCAATGTTTTTCACACCCCATGAACGGGTTTCAAAATGAAACGACCAATCAATTATTGCCGTTGGTTGGATTTCATTAATTGAATAAATGGTTAATTCTTTTTTTGTTTTCAAAAATTTTTCAATTCCAAAAACATCAAAATCAATATATTTATTTTCCCTTGTGTATGTTGTAAATTTCATTTCTTTATTATTTTAATTGATGTTTCATTTAATTGTGAATGTAAAAATTCCCCCAATGCATCCGCCCCATGTTCATAAATCCATTCATCAAATCCCATTTGTCCAAAACTTTGATAAACTGATTCATTTTCATAATTCCAATTGTTTGTTGATGTTTCTAAATTAACAAACTTTGAATCACGGAATGAATCCAAATGGTGTGTTTTAATAAACTTTAATTCACTTCCGGACACATCACACCACAAAACCACAATAATTGAATCAGTGTCTTTAAAATAATAAACAGAATGTGTTTCATTGTTTATTTCAGTTTCAAATTCAATGTCATGCAATCCATCATTTAATTTCAAATAATCTTGAAAATTTAATTCTTTTGTTTTTTTCATAATAATTGGTTTTTTTGGTTGACATAAAACATGCCGTTTTTTACCACCGAAACCCCGACATTTTCATGCCGAGGTGTTGGGGTGATTCTTATTATAATTGTCGTTCTGTTGTCCACAACATATCATTGCAATTGTGTTTTTCAATTAGTTTTTGAACCTCACAATACATTTCAAAAATATTGTCATTTGTAGATGCAGAAAAAAACACCCAACCATCATAATGTTTGCGACCATCCAAACCCCTTGAAACACTATATTGATTACACATTTGTTTTGCTATTTTCCACCCCTTGCGTGTTGATGCTTTGACTTGCAAAAATCCCGCATCACCAAATGTTTTTGGATTGTTTGGGTTGGTTGACCAATTGTTTTTTAATTCTGTTAATTCATCAAACAATGCAATCCAATTCATACCTTTTGGATTTGTGTTCTTTTGAATTTTTAATAAAACAGAATTCTCTCTAATTGCTTGCGCGTGAATAGAATTTAATGTTGGTTGATAGTTTGTCATTGTTTCTGTGTTCATAATTTTTGGTTTTTTTTGGTTTGTTTTAGGGGGGGATTACCCCCCTTTTTATTAATTATTTATAAATGTGCCCTTTGTCCATCTATGGTCAACAAATTGACCATCTAAAGACATTGTTAAATCCCCACCTATTGTAACATAAAATTGAGCATTGTTGAATAATTCTTTTACTCCTTTAATAATTTCTGATTTTGTGAATTTTTTAAAATTTTCCATTTGGTTTTTTTTTGGTGTCATCAAAACTTTGTGTCTTGATTTCTTTTGTAAAACTACAAAAAAGTTTGACATAAATAATAAAAAACAACATTAAATAAAAAAAACTTTCATTTATCTTTGTTTGCTAGATAGGAGGGAACAAAATGTATTAACCAAATACGGCAAAATTGCCCTTATGCCCCCCCCACCTTTGCGTTTTTTAACCTTTCAAAACATCAACTTTCATTAATATAGTTTGTTATTTGTTCAATTGATTCATCAAAACCCTTGCAAACAACGGCATAATAACCCCGTTCATTCAAATTAACAATCCATTCCTTTTGTTCTTTAGATGCATAACACTTTTTATTTGCCTTTAATTCAATGAACATTCCGTGATGTTTTTTGGTTGGATGCATTATTTGTAAATCTGGCATGCCCTTAACATAGCCGGATGCCTTCATTTTCTTTGCAACAGACAATGATGTCCGCATTCCCCCAGCACTTGCACAATACAACATGTTTGGAAAATTATATTTCAACCAATTAACAACGGCAATTTGAACCATCAATTCATTTTGTGCCATACTAAATTTTTAATCTTTTTAATCCTGTTCCCTTGCGGCTTCTATATGATAATTCTGGATTTGGTTTATGATTTAATTTTTGCCTTGCATCTATTATGTCAATATCAATTTTCTTTTTGTGATTCAATATCCATGTGTAAAAAGTTTTTACATTCAATGCAAATAAATCCGTTTCACGCAAACCACGATAAAAAGAAATTTCAACATCTTTGAAAGTCATTCCCCTAAATCTAATTTCATGCAATAAATCAAACGACAATGTTGTTGCAAGAACTGAAATGTCTTCTGCTGTTTTTGTTTGACCCAATTGAACCAATGTTTTGGAAATCAATTCTGCACACTTAATTGTTAAATCTTGTTTTTGGTGTTCTGTTGCCATAATTTTAAAATAATTTTGTTTGTGTTAAAAAAGGGATTAACCTTTTATTTGCAATGTTAACATATTTTTCGGATATTTCCGAACCAATCCAATTTCGGTCTAATAAATGCGCCGCCTTTGCCGTTGTTCCTGAACCCATAAATGGGTCATAAATTAAATCCCCCTTTTTTGAAAAATAATTTATAAAGTATTTCGGCAACCAATCCCCAAATGCATAACCATGACCCCCATTGTCTTTGCCATTATTAACGGGTTTGATTATATAATTTTTTATCATATTTTCACCAAAATTATTGTAATCGTATTTTCTGCCATCTGGATTATTTGGAACAATACAAAAAATATATTCATAAGAATTGCAAACAATACCACGGCCAACGGGGTTTGGGTTTGGTTTTATCCAAATAAATGTTTCTTTTAAATTATCTTTGAATTCGTTCATAATAAATGCGGCTATCCCCTTACATCCTGCATATTCTCCAACATTCCAAAAAACATAATGTTTTGAAACCCGCAACATTTCGTTAATCCATTCTTTTGTTTGGTTAAAATATTCGTTAATTTCTAAGTCATCAGAATAATTATCATATAACAAATCGGAATTATTTGTGTTCCCCCTGCCTTTGCCAATGTTATATGGGGGGGATGTTATAACCATGTCAACAAAATCATTTTCCATTTTTGACATTGTTTCAAAATTACATTCATTGTATATTTTATTTATTTCCATATTGTTTTTTTATCATTTCAATTGCGCCATTGTGTGCATCAACCTGTTTGTGTATTTTTGAATTTTGTGGTTGGTCTTTTGTGTTCCTTGACCACCTTTTTATTCTCAAATTCAAATCCCATGTTTTTTGCAATTGAAAACGCATTTTCCCACTTGAATTTTGTTCACCCCAATAATCAATAAATTTTTCGGATTCCATTTTGTTTAATGTTCCGTTTTCAAAAACATCAATTCCAAAAGTTTGCAATGTTTGTTTCTTTTGCTTTATAGGTGTTTTATTAGTTGTTTTATTAGTTGTATTATTATGTTTTAAATTTGGCTTAACGCTGCCTTTAAATTGATTTAAAGTCTGACTTTCAATTTGTTTAAATACTGCCTTTAAAACTCTTGTGCGACCATCAAATGAAATTTGTTCAATGAACCCCTTTTTTTTAAGTTTTGAAATTGATGTTGAAATTGTTGTTTTAGTAACACCCAAAAATTCAGCAAAATAATCATTGGACGCAAAACAACCCCGTTCATTGTCTAATGAATTGATTTCCACAACTAAAATTTTATCTGTCCAATTCAATTCTTTGTTCAAATAAATTTCTTTTGGAATCCATATCCCCAAAAATTGGCGGTTTTCTTTGGTTTGTTTGTTTTGCATTTTACAAAGTTATAAAATTAAAATGGCAAATCATCAACATTATTTGTATTTGTTGAAACTTTTTGTGATGCTGGTTTTGAATATGTTTCTTTGTTCATGTTAAATTGTGAAACCTCAACATAATGTGTTAATCCGTTTTCAGCTTTTACACGCCTTGATTTGATTTCCAATGTTACTTTGTTGTCTTTGTTTTTATATTGTTGTAGTTGTTTTGAAAATTCATCCACATTAATAATGTCAACATTTAAAATTGAACCGCCGTTTTCAAATGTTTTTTCCCTAACGAAAATTCCATTCATAAAAATTTTTTCTTTGTTTTCCATTTTGTTTTCTTTTATTTATTATTATTATTTTTATATCTTGTTGAAAATATTTTATTAATTGTTTCATATGGTATATTGAAACGCATGGATGCAGAACGAATTGATTGTTCTTTTATAACTATCCATTGAATTATTTCATCCTTTTGGATTTCAGTTAATTCATCAAAAGATTTATATATTTTTTTCCCCATTTATAATTTTATCTAATTTTTCCAAATTTAATTCCATTAATTTGCCTATTGTTTTTAATTGATTCAAACGAAACAATTGTGGGTTTTCACAATATGATTTTATTGTTGGTTGTGATAGGTTTAATTCTGTTCCCAATTCCCTTTTTGATAGCCCGTGAAACCTTAATGTTTTTGTAAATTGATTGTCTTTTTTTTTCATTTTATTATTTATTATTAAAAACTCCATTTTTTATCATTTCTTTATATTGTTCCCTGCAATCCCTATGTATTTGATTGTCTTTTAATTCAACAACTAATTTGTCAATTTCTGATTTTCGCATACCATCAATTGAATTTAACAAATTATCAATTTCGTGTGCACTTTTGTTTGATGTTAAAATTAAGGATTCAACAAAACCCAAATGTTGAACATTTACAATTAACGGGTCATCAATGTCATCAAACATTTCATCAATAAAATTTAAATCTTTTGTTTTCATTTAACAAATGAATCTGATTCGTCTTCACTTTTAACCCCTATTTCATAAAGATTTAATAACTTTAAAACAGCACGCGCCAACGCCCGTTTTTCTGCCATTTCCAAAACATACCATGAATTTGTGTTTCCATCCTTATATGAAGCCCCTTTGATTGCAGACCCGAATGTTTCCATTGTTTCATCACCCTTTTTTGAAATGGCTTTAACGGCTGCAAAATTTGATTCACATTTAATGACTTCAAATTTAACATCAATATTTGATTTTGCCATAATTTTTTCAATTCCCGACCTTGTCAAAATAACATAATGTTGATGTTTAAAAACATCATCTGGTGTTAATTCAAAATCAATATACATTTTTTTTAATTGTTCTCTGTTGTTGTTTTTTTGTTCCATAATTTTTTCTTTTTGGTTTTACAAATGTAATGTTTTTTTATTTAATATAATTATTTTTCATAAATATTTCCCCCATATTTTGGTGTTGAATCTGCATCAATCATTCCCTTTGATTTAACAATTAAACCCTTGACAATGTCCCCACCTTTAATGTTTTTAATTAGTTTTTCCCACTTTTTAAAATTCCTAAATGTAGTATCAACACATGTTCGGTATGATGAAACACCATCATTAAAGAACAAATAAAACATGTCCCCACCAAATCGTGATTTAACTTTTTTTTGATTCTTATAAATGAATTCCCCTTTTTTCAATTGAACAATATCAATGTGTGCCTGTTTAAATTTTCCCATAATATTATTTTATTGTGATTAATGTTTTCCCTGTCCACTTATCCAATGTGTGAACACAAATAATTCCCGTTTCCAATTTGATTTCAAAAACCAAATAGCGTTTTATTATTTTGTAAAATTTTGATAAAATGTAGTTTTTCATAATTGTAATTTTTTTTTTGGTTGACACAAAATATGCCGTTTTATACCACCAAAACCCCGACATTTTCATGCCGAGGTGTTGGGGGTGATTGTAAATTATTTTATAATTTTTTTCATTCTTAAATTAAACAATAAATTCAACCCAATGTTCAATTCGTTTATCCTTTTGTTTGCATTGAATAATTGTTTTTCGTTTTGTGGGAACATTTTAACAGAATTTGATTTTGGTTCAATAATCAAATCAACATCTTTTCCAAATTTTCCATTTCTTTTAAACATCCTATCAAAATTAACCAAACATTTTAATCTATTGTGCATGTTAATCATGTTGTTAATTTCATTGTCCAAATCTGTTCTGGGATTTTCCATTAATTTGTCAATCCATTGCAAATTTGCAGGTGATGAACATTGTTTTTGAAAAATCACATATTGTTCAAAATTCATTGTTGTTTTTTTTGTTTCAGTGATTTCAATTGTTGGATTGTCAATGTTGCTTGTGTTAAGAAAAATTTTCATAATAGTTATTTTTTTTGGTTTGTTTTAATGGGGGGATTTTCCCCCCATTATTAATTTTTATTGTTTCTAATTAAACAATCAATTGTCAACTTCATCAATTCATTATTGTCCATTTCTGCAATAGTTAAAAGTAATGATTCGGTTTCTGCCGGTGTTGGGTTTTCTGTAAAATTTAATTTGTCATCCAATCGGATAATTTGAATCATTTTTTGGCGGTTCATGAATTTGGTGATTTCAGTTTTCATAATAGTTGGTTTTTTTGGTTTGTTTTAATGGGGGAATTTCCCCTATTGTTTTTAATTGTAATTTTTATTTTTTTAAACTTATTATATGTAATAATATTAAATTTCGTTCAACAAATGTTAATGTGTCAAAAATGTTTGTGTCGCCAATACTACAAATATTTATCCCTTGATTTGTAGATTGAAAATGTATTTCTGTTTTTTTTCCTCTAAATTGTAAATCTGTTTTTCTTGTTTCCATTTTGTTTTTTTTTGGTTTGTTTAAAACATTATTGTTTCAAATCTATTGTCAAAAATACAAAAAAGTTTTATATAAACTAACATTGTTTCATTTATTATTATGAAATCAACACTTTACTAGAGAAAAATAATTTATTTATTTTATGATATTGTGGGAAAATTGACAAATTAACCCCTCTTTTTCACACCAAATGAACGCCTCACATGCTTGTGTTGACCCAATATAACCCTTTAAATTGTGCCATGCGTCCGTTCCGCTTAATGAACGCATATAGCGAACAACCATTCCCTTATGTTCATTAGTTGACATATATTTGATTTCCTTTTTATGGTGTAAATGTCCAATATGGATTTCACGGAATTGTGTTTGCGACCATAATTTTGGAACTTCTGTTGCAACTAGCAATGGCAAATCTGCAATTTTTTCATTGTTCCCATGTGTGTAACTAATTAAACAATTTCCAAACTTATAATGTTTTCGGGGTGTTGGTTCATTGTTAACATTTACATTGTCATTATTGTGATACCAACAAGACAAAACATCACCAACATAAAACGATCGTTCCCAATCGTGATTCCCTTGAACAATAACAACATCAATTGGCGCAACAACTGACAACATATCAATTCCGGCAATCAACAATTCCCGCCCTGCTTTAAATGTTTTTTGCCATCTTAGGTCTTCATCTTGGGGTGTTCCGGCACTTGTTTGATTTAATCGTGAATCAGAATTAAAAAAATCGTTCCCAACGGGAAAAACAACCCTTTTGATGTCATAACCCTTTGAACGCTTAATAATGGCGTCAATAGCTGTTAAAAATCGTTTGGTTGCAATTTTAGTGTCGTAATTGTCCCCCGTTTCCAAACCCCAACATAATTTTCCAAAATGTAAGTCAAAAATGTTGACCTCCAACAAATGACCCTTTTTGATTTTCTTATAATTAAATGTCGGATATTTTGGGGAAAATGATTTTACTTCATTAATTAATTCATCCCGTAAAATTTTAATATTTAAAACATTATTGTTTTTTTTCAACCACGCTTTAATTTGAAATAATGGTTCAACAATTATTGTTCCATCAACATTTGAACCAACTTCCCATTTATTGACAACATATCTTTCAATTTCCCAAACATCCAAATCAATGTCGCAATTTTCAATTAAATCATCAATGCTTTTAATTCTGGTTGACTTTGGCGTTTCTATTGTTGCGCCTTTTTTGTTTTCGTTAAATTTAATGTCGTGTCCACTGCTTGCCGATTGAATAGCCAATTCCAAACAATGTTTTTGAATGTGTTTTGGAAATTTTCGCAAATGTGTTATTGCAGATTGTAAATCTACATTCCAACGGGGTCGGAATTGTTCCCGTTTTATTGCCAAAATTTATAAATAAAATAAAACAAAATAAATCCACCAAATCCAAAAAATAAATAATTAATTGTTTTGTTTTTCTTTTGGATTTCTTTAACAATGACCCGTTCTACAATTATTTCCTTATTTAAAAAAATAGTGTCTGACAAACATTCACCCATTAAATAAATAATTGAA
>TARA_R110001606_G_scaffold13094_2_pt1 | contig 12989 bp, 17 predicted proteins | sample TARA_R110001606 | Tara Oceans TARA_R110001606 (sample SAMEA4398315) | marine metagenome | biome: Polar Biome; feature: [SRF] surface water layer (ENVO:00010504); material: water (ENVO:00002006), including particulate matter (ENVO:01000060) such as... | depth 5 m | reverse complement strand
GGGCAAGTGTAAAGAGTTGTCAGCGCAGTCGTAGTCAGGTCAAGCTGACCAAGTGATTTGTATGAAGTAGCCATTGTTCCTTATGCTCCCATGAGTAGAAAGTTAGTTTCAAAACCGCCGCCACCGGCACCGCCAGCCGCAACCCACGCGCTCCCAGTGTAATACTGAAGCGCGTCGGTGTCCTTGAGGAAACAGTGCTGGCCCTCTGTCGGAGAAGTAATTGCCGCATCCCGCGCCGTCGCGTCAGCGAACACGGCGATGGATTGTTCCATCAAGAATGTCTGGACTTCCGTCGCAAGAAGGACACTTCCCGCGGTGAACGTTTTGAAGCCTGCGCCAGCCATGCCACTCCTAGGGTGCTAATACGTTGGTCGTATCCATTGTACCGAATAGCGCGTCATCTAGTACCAAGAACGTCTTCTCAATCGCCGCCACACCAATGACCATATCGTGAGTGGTCCGGCCTATCTCATGGTCGAGTCGGATGACCTGTCCGAAGGAGACCACGGGGTCACCAATCCCATTAGGCGTGAACGTGATTTTGATAACGCTTCCAAGCTCGAGGGCCAAGACGGAAGCCCGTTGTCCCGACGTGAGCTTGTCCAAAGACAACTCGATTCCGCTGAAGCGGAACTCAGGGTCCGCATACTTCTCGACAAGCCAATCAGCGAGCCCCTGTGCTTGCTCGGTCGAGTCAAGAAGTGTCGAGATATTTTCAGAGATAATCCCATACGAGATTCGAGAGCGGTCGTTCTGAGACGTAGCAGTCCCCGGCAGGGCCTCGATTGAAACAGTGTTTAGGAGAAGCTCAGTGCCAAAGTTGACATTGACTCGAGAGTAGGGAACCCCGGTCCCGTCGTCTGCGAACTCCGTGACGGAAGTGGACGTCGGTGTGAAGTCAAGACGAGACCGGAACTGGAGGTCGCCCGACTTGCTAATGAAGAGAGCGCCTTGCTCCGACGCAGTTACCTTCTGGAGGTAGTCGAGAGCGTCACCGTCTCCAATAGTGTCCGCCCCTAACGCCGAGACACCCGTGTCAATATCCCTCCGGTCAGCCGGCCAGTCAACCGATGACGAGTCAAGAATGGCGGCGACCCGCTCCCCCGACTTCTGAGGAGTCGCAGTGCCAGGGGTAGTGAAGGTTCGGGCCAGGTTGGTGAACTCATCCACGGCGACAATCTCAGCCCTCGAAGAGCCGGCCGGCGCGTAGTCAAAGTTCCAATCCTCAATGATTCCCGTGAAGACTCGGACGCCGTCCTTCGAGATTCGAATCTCTCGGCGAGGAATAATGTTGCCGAAGAGAGGGCCGGCTGAGTAGTTCGGGTCGAACCTCCGGTCCTCGTTATTGAGTAAGACGTTGAACTTGCCGGACGCATATCGGTCAAGGTCTCGATTCTTACCGCGAGCAACAGAAGCGCTGACCATTGAGTCAGCGATGTCCACGAAGCTCACACCGCCGAGAGTATAGGTGGTGTTGTCCAGCACGCCGGCGACCGGGTCATCAAGAATGAAACCTTCGACAGCTCCGAGCTCAATCGTCGTCGTCATGACTACCTCAAACCAATCGAACCATTCAGGCGTTCATAATTCTTGAGCTCTCGAACAATCTGCTCTCCGGTTCGAACACCATTCATCCCACCACCATCGACGTTCACGTTATAGACGACGTTGGATTGTTGCGGGGAAGGAATGAACCCACCTGGCGCATTGAGGCGGTCGATTATGCTCATGTCCCCAATGCTCATCATCGGGCTCTGGCCATAACCGATAGCCGGGATGGGATTGAATCGTCGCGAGACCTGGTCGGTTATGCCGGACGTGTTCACGTCGGGGAACTTCATACGGTTGTCGCGGAGCTGTGGAATCGCTGGCGCGGCGAGACGGCCAATCGAAACCTCCTGGACCCTGAGCGTTAGCCCCAGGTCCTCATTCGTGTTGTTTATCATCCGGACGAACTTGTTGATGAAGCCCTCCACGTCACCAATCATGGCGTTTATCGCATCCGTCAAGAAGACCTGGATGTTGTACCAGGTCGTCCGGAATCCGTCAGCGAATCGACTCAGACGGTCCGCCGTATTGCCAAGCTCATCCCCGAAGATATTCAGCGCTTGCTGGAGAACGATTCCAATCAGGATGGCGACGGCCTCGACGATTGGAATGAGTAGCTCGAGGAGGAAGATGAGCGGCGGAATGGCAATCTCCACCAACTTCAGAAGAATGATGAGAACGTCTACCAGAGGCCCGCCGAGAACCTCCATGATGTTGACCAAGGCGGGGACCAAAGTGTCCACGAGAGGGACCAAAGCATCGGCGAAGACCATGAATACCTCGGTCATAGGTTTGAGTAGAGGCTCCAGAAGGTCCTGAAGCGCCGGAAGAAGGTCGGTGAGCACCGGAGCGAAGGCGTCGAATAGCGCAATCAGTGGAGGGAGCGCCGCGTTCACGATGTCCATGATGATGAGGAACAAGTCGACCAGGAACGTGGTCACTGGTAGAAGCGCGGACTCGATTAGCGCAGGTGTGCTCTCAATGAGCGGCTGAAGAGATTCCTCCACATCCTTGAAGAGGTCCACGAACTCTGGGCCCTGAGATTCGACCAAGGTGCGGAGCTCGCCCGCCATAGTCTTGAGCGCAGGCTCGAAGCCTTCACCAATCTCCAAAGCGACATCGGCGACAGCGGACTTCAGAAGCCCGAACTGAGCGATGAGGGTGTCGAGTTGCTTCTCGGAAACCTCCTGAGTGGTCCCGGCCGAGCTACGGAGGTCCGACTCATATTGCTTGATTGCCTCGGACGAACCGATGACCGCCTGGATTGCCGCCACAGACTTGTCAGAGAAGCCAAGCGTGAGGAGAGTGGCCTTCGCTTGAGCGTCGGACATCCCATCCAAAGCTCCCTCAAGGTCGCCGATGATGTCACCGAGGTTGTTCATCTCGCCCTGAGAATCAAACACAGCGACGTTGAACGCACGGAACTCTTCTGTGTTCTTCAGAGCCTTCGTCTGAAGGTCACGCATGACGATTCCGAACTTCGTACCAGCGTCAGCGCCCTTGATACCCTGGTCCGCGAAGGCCGCCAGGACAGCGACACCTTCCTCAATATCCTTCCCGACAATCTTCAGCGCGGCCCCAGCCTTATTGGTCAGAGCCTCGGAGAATTGTTGAACCGTCGCGTTAGCCAAAGTATTGGCCTTCACGAGGACGTCTGAGACGCGAATCATGTTCTCCATGTTCTTGACCGCGTCGTCACGAATAGTCAGCCCCAGGGCGCTCTGAGCGTCTGTGAGGAGGTCCGTGGCCAAAGCCATGTCGAACATCCCAGCCTGGGCGAACTTCGCCACGGTAGGCATAGCCGCCACGGAAGAAGCCGCGTCGAGGCCGGCGCTGGCCAGGAAGAAGAATGACTCGGCGGCTTGCTCAGCGGAGAACGTCGTAGCCTTCGCGACATCACGGGCCGCGTCAGACATATCGTTCCGCATCGCATCGGACACGTCGCCCATGATGGCGATGGACTTATTGAGAGCGGCATCAAACTTCGCAAACTGGACAACCGACACAGCGACGATGGCACCCACGGCGACGACGGCAGTCTTAGCAGTAGCGGCCGCCGCCAAGCCAAACTTACTGAGCGCCTTCTCAGCGTTCTTCAGGCCAGTCGGGTCCGACCTGAACGTGACCGGAATAGTAATCTTTTGACGAGCCATTAGCGTGGCACCCGACCCTTCTTGAGGTCCCTGTTTGTATCAAGAATCCATCGTTGAATGATTGTGTCTGTTGTCGCACGGAGCTTCGGTTGGACACGGAGGAACGCGCGGAAGGCAATACGGCCACCCTTGCCAGTCCCGACCAACGGAAGCCGGTCGTCAAGGACACGGATGAGCTGAGGGCCCCTCAGGTTAGGGACTCCAGCCTTCGTCGGCTTGTTGTACCTGTCCTTCGTACCGGCAAGCTCAGCAATCATGAAACCCGCCTCCGACGTTTCGCTACCAGGAGACGAAACACGAACCAAGAAGATAGTGCTCTTCCGGCCACCGAGAGCCGTCCCCACCTTCGCGACCGGACGGTTGAACCGTGTGCGGCCGTCATGCCGGAGCATCCCAGAAGGGACCCTCAAGATGGCACGGTCCATCGTCATGTTCATCTCCGTGAGGAACGGAGCCGCGTTCTGGCGGAGCTCCTTGTAGAGGGTACGACGAAGCGAGGGGTCAACTTGTTTCAACGTCACAGACAGCGTCTTGACGTCCTCAAAGTTAAAAGACGGTTGGGGTATGGCCACGGCGAATCTCCTCGTGACTATTCTACCGTCGTCGACCCCGCCCGCTCTTGCTAGAGCCATTGGCTTGAGCTTGATTCTTGAACTCCATGTAGCGAGTGATGGACCACAGCATACGAGGCTCAAGATTCATGAGCTCCGACGGGGCAATCCCAGTCTCCACCGCGATAGTCGCGATGAGCCAATGAGAACTAGATTCCCCGAAGGGCTCTATTTTTTTTCTTCAGCCGCCTGGACCATCTCGACAGTGTCAATCCACTTGTCGAATGTCATGTCCTTAGCAATCGCTTCAGTACGTCGCTCAATGTTCCAAGCCAAGAAGAAGAGGTGAGTCAACTTCATGCTCTCTTGGAGTCGAGCGATACTGATGTCGAAGTGTGCTTCGAACGCTACGAAGTCAGCCGCCTTCGCGGTGATGCTTCGTTCCGTGCCGTCTGAGTATGTGAGGAGTAGATTTAGATTCATAGAATCATTCTACTCACAGACTAGGACGTTGCGCGTGTAACGTCCCCGTCAATGGGCCAGGTCAGGGACATCGTGGCCAAGTCGCCGACTGAGGAAGCCAGTGGGGTTGTAGAAACGACTAAACACGAAAATGAGAAACTCGGATTTGTCGCCCCTACCGCGGCGCTCGTAGGCTTCACGACAATCGCGACGCTCGTTCCAAGCGCGTTGAAGATTGTCTCGTCGACCCCACTCGCGGCGAAGTCCTGGTGGAAGTCGATTGACACCGAACCATCTTTCAGGCCCCCTAGTCTTTTGCGACTGGTGTCCCCAAAACTTGTCACGTCCTGCTCCTCGACTGAAATGTCCAAGGTCAGAGCGGCGATGGAGGAGCTGAAGTCGGTTCCCCCGATGCTGATGTCGAAGTCCTTAGCGATGAACTTACTCAATTTATTCTCCTCATTATGCTGTGTTATATACCTGGACCGTAAAGTCTGCGGCGAGGTAAAGTACCTCCCCCAATGATACCGTACCGAGATTACTCATCTCCGAGACGCGACAATCCACGGCGGCCCCTCCGAGGGTGCTATCCGATTCGATTGCCCCCTTGATGCCACCGGAACCGACGTCCGTGTAGGTGTCAGCGAGGCGCTGAGCCCAGCGGTCCGAAGCGCGGCCAATGAGGACCGTCACCTGGAAGTTGTAAAGGACGAGACCATTCTGGAACGCCTGGTCGTAGATTACGGACTGGAGTCCCACGACAGCTTGAGGCGGGTTCGGATTGTCAGGGATGTCGACCGACGTGCGAAGGCCGGTGATGGTCCCCAGGTTCGTGGTGATGCCGGTCCTCATGTCCTGGATGGTCACGCGATGCTCATCTTCCGGAAGTTCTGGATGAGCTGAGAGATGTCCGGGTCGAGCCGTGAGACCCGCATGACCCCGATGTCTCCGAAGCCCGCGATTCCGAACGGGGCCTCCTGCCTTTTCCAAAGACGCATGGCATAGAGCGCTGTGGCGTAAGCAATCTGGTCAGGTACGGCCGCCCAGCCCCACTCCCCCACTACTTGAACGGAGGCTTGGTTGTAGTTGATGTTGCTCGGCAGGTACATCGGGAAGAGGTAGTCACCAATGGCTCTGATTCGGGTCGACGGGTGTCCCGTGATTCCTCCGGAGACACTGTTGAGCGGCTCGAGCTGAGCGTCTGTGGAAGTGTTCCAGGTGATATTGAACGTGGTCCCATCGGAGGCCGTCTTGAGTGAGGTGATGGACTGAAGGTCGTCAATGTCAGTGGTGAAGATGTCGGTCGCGACGAAGGTCCGTGTGGCCGTCCCGACGTCGTAGAAGACACGCTGGGTGAACGAGTCAATCTCACGGCTGGCCGCGTTGATTGCGGACTCGATGGCCGCGTCGTCGATTGTGTCCGAGGCTGGGATTCTGAGGTAGCTTTTGACCTCGGCGAGAGTGGTGTATCCGTTAGTGATTGTCATGTAATCCTCCGGTCCTATTCTACCCTCGACACGCCGTAAAGCTTTTTTCCAGGAATGGACTTGCGCTCATAACGGGATACTGGTAGCTTCTTAGTTATCAGGCAACACCAACGAAAGGAAACATCATGAACAACACCAAGTCAACCCAGACAGCAGGAGACATCCTCCGCGGCATCGCCTACCTGAGCGCAGATGTCGACCAGGTCAAGATAGCCTCCGAGATGATGATGCGGTCGAATGGTAGGGCAATGACCGCGCCCGCAACTAGCGAAGAGAAGTGGAACCAAGTCCTTCTCCGCAACCAGCGTAAGCATTTCCTCCTCGAGGACCTGGAGAAGATGATTTCAGAGCTTCAGGCAATCAAGGACTCGGTCGAGAATCTCTGGAGCTAGAGTCAGAAGAGAGGGCCCCGCTTCGGCGGGGCTCTTCTGTTTTCCGACACGCCCGAAATTCAGTTTTCCAGAATGGACTTGCGCCCATAACGGGATACCTGTATCTTGTAAGTATCAAGCAACACCAACCGGAAGGAACATCATGAACAAGTTCTACAGCTTCGAAGGAAACTTCAAGAAGTACAAGGCCAACAACAACCTCGAAGACCTGACCAACTGGGCCAAGGCCATCATCCAGCACCGCATGGAGAACGCGACCACCTTAGAGGGGTTCGAGATTGCGGTCGAGGGCAACGAGGTCATCAAGTCAGAGGACACCTACGTCATCGGCAAGTACGTCTCCAAGTACATCACCGACACGTTCCAGGCAACCGGCAAGGTCATCGACCACGATTTCAAACTGGTCGACATCTGGGCCGGAGACATGACCAAGGAGGACGTCCTGGCGCTTAGCTTCAACGATGCCCTTCAGCTCTCAGACGAGGTCGTCGAATACCAGGACCGCTACTTCGACTACTACACCAACAATGCCATCCTAAAGTGGAATCAGCCCACCTACACCTCCAACTTGTACCGCTGGTCGGACCTGGTCTACTAGGGCGTCAGGGTCCCGGCTTCGGCCGGGGCCCAGGAACCAAGAAGGCCCCCACACCATTACAGCGTGAGGGCCTTCTTCGGTCAGGCTATGGCTAGGCCATCTCCAAGACCTTGACGTGAGACGACTCAGTCAACGCACCGTCGAAACGGTAGGTGAACTTGTACGCAATCTCGTCATCTGCGAAGTAAGCGTCGCTCGACACAGAGGTCTCAAGACCAGTCTGGACGATGACATACGAAGGCAGGTGGCCAAAGGCGATTGGCTTCAAACCAGTCGTAGCGGCTGGGGCGCTCGGGTTCTCAAACACTGGGTAACCGAGGAGAGTGTTGTCTCCGGCTCCGACGATGTTGTAGAGGTAGTTTCCAGCGGTGTCCTTCAGCTTACGAACCGCACCGAGGTTGGTGGTGTTCATGTGCCATCCGACGCCAGGCAAATTTCTGGCGGCCCCATCCAAACTGAAAGCTAATTCTATCAGCTCGTCAGCGGTGAAGGCTGTCGCTGAAGCGGCAGTGACACCCGTGTCAGCGGCAGTGAAGAGACCCTGGGCCTCACCCGAACCGGAACCAACCGACGCCAGAGCGTTGATTTTGAATCCGATGCTGTTGCCGGCCACGCGAGCGATGTGTGCTTCAATGTCGAATCCAGCATCTTCTACCAGTTCCCGCGCGATTTTCGTGATGAAAGCCACTTTCCTGGGCTCGAGAAGAACGCTCGAGTAGGTGGGTTCAGAGTCTCCGATGGTGGCACCTGCGGCAACCTGAGCGGCCGTTGGGTACGCTGTCATCGTAGGAATCCTCAAGGATTCTCCGGATGACCTTTGGATGATTTCACTTGTCGAGAGCATGGGCCCGACGAGTCGAGCGAGGTCCATCACTCTGTCCATAAATCCAACTGGGACAGTGTTAGCCGAAGGTACGAGAGTCGCACGGACCTCAGGCTGGAAGGTGTGAGAACGCATCTCGCCATTGGCAAGCGCACGGAATACGTCGCGGCTCTCGGTTGCTTCTGAAGGACGGAAGTCGCGTGCGGCTTCAGCGGTCTCGACCTTGCGGTCTTCGGCACGCTTGGCTACGGACAGAGCTTCGTCTGCCTTTGCGATGTCTGCTTCAATAGCGTTGACTTTGGTGAGCTCTTCGCCTAGCAATCCGCGGCTCTCGCTCTCGGCTCCGTCTAAGATTTCACGGACTTGAGTGATGAGGTTGTTGCGGACTTCAGACTGAGCTTTGATGAACTCGGACATGAGTCTCCTTTTTTGGGTTGGTTGTTGGTTCGCGGCCGCGTTGACGCTGAACCGACTTTCGGCCGCGTTGACGCTGTACCGATGTTTCAATTCTACCGGGGAGGTGTATCCCAGCTTCGCGGATTCCGACACGCCCGAGATTCAATTTTCGAGAATGGACTTGCACTGATAACGGGATACTGATACCTTCTAAGCATCAAGTCAACCAACGGAAGGAAACATCATGAACACCTACGAAGGATTCAAGGTAACGGAATCGCTTGGAACCGAGGCACAGATAGAACGACTCCGGAACGAGGCGATTGGGATTGCCAGAGCAACCGGTTCGGTCGGAGCCACCTGTAACGAATCGCGCCTCACTTCAGGAGAAGAGGTTCTAGTCGCATCGGTTACGGTTTCCAGGGTCTAGCGATTACCTCGACGAGAACGGCCCCGCTTCGGCGGGGCTCTTCTCTTTTTTCGACACGCCCTCAAAGATTTTCCAGAATGGACTTGCGCCTGTATCGGGATACTGGTAGCTTCATTAGTATGAACATCATTACAACCCCAGCCAGCAACACCGCCATGGAGACCGGCGACGGATTCGCTCGCGTCTGCGCCAAGTGTGACGGCACCGGAATCTTCTACCGTCACGCCCAAACGGCTGACGGATGGAGCGCCGTCCAAGACGTATGCTTCCCCTGCCACGGAACCGGACACACCGGCAAGGTCTACGGCACCGTCAGCGAGTTCGACAAGGCTCGCGCAATCGCAGAGAAGGCCCGTGAGCGTCGCGAGGCCAAGCGTCAGGCAGAGTGGGAAGCCGGCCAAAACGAGCGCAACTCCAAAGCCGCTGAAGTCCAGGCAGAGCTCGCCACCTGGAAGCACCTCGACGCTCAGGTAGGCGACAAGGTCAACGTCACCGGAACCATCAAAGTCATCGCCTCAATCGAGACCGACTACGGCTTCTCCAACCTCATCATCATCGAATCCGACAACACCGAAGCAATCAAGCTCTTCACCACAGCCGGATGGTCATACGAAGTCAGCCGTGACCAAGTCGTCACCATCGACGGAACCGTCAAGAGCTTCGGGGAATACGAAGGCAAGGCACAGACAATCCTCAATCGACCAAAGCTGGTCAAGTAAAGAGGATACCGGGGCCGGCGAAAGGGTCCGGCCCCGGTTGCCTAGCGAGTCTCCTCAGAACGTGAGACGCGGGTCTCCTTCGCCCTCTGGACTGTTGGGTTATCCAGAGCGACGATAGCCCGTGCGAACTCATCCGCTAGGTCTTTGATGGAACCCGACGAGGGGTTCCCAGCTACCTTCAAGATTGCTTCTTTGATTTTCTCGTGACTAGCCATGTAATGCCTCCAATAGTTCGAGCTTCTTCTTCTTCAACATGAGCAAGGCCAGGCCCTCGGCGTCCGAGTTGTCCTCGACGTCTTCGGTCTCTGGCTCAGGAGCGAGAGTCTCAAGGACCTTCGACACCAAGCTCTTCTCCTCAATGGAGATGTCCTCGCCTTCCTCAATCTTCAGGAGGGTCGTGGCGAGCCCTTCGGCGTCCACGTCAGCTCTTTGAGCAATCTTGTCCAAGCCTCTAACAGAAGCGCTCCCAGCGGTCCCTTCGTAGGCTGGCACGGGAGTCAGGGATACCTCGTGGAGGCGAACCGATTCCAGTGTGCGACGGTTTCCCGACTCATCCCAAGAATCCTTCACCGTGGAGAATCCAAAGCTCAGCGAGTCGATTACGTTCGTCCGTACAAGCTCGGCAACATCACGACCGAGAGTCGTGTTCGGCAGGGTCGCGCTGACCTTCAGGCCGCGGTCATCTTCCCGAAGCTGAAGAGTGCCAGCTCTAGTCGAGCCGAGCACCTGGCCAGAGTCATGGTTCCAGTAGAAGAACACATTGTTCCGTGACTTCAGGGAGCGAGTGAACGCTCCGCGCTTGATGCGCTCAATGAATGGAAGAGGTTGACTGTCGGAGTCGAACACGGCGGCATAACCCTCAAAGGTCATCCCGTCACTGTCTTCCCGGACCTCAATCTCAGTCAGGTTCGTTCTTGTCTCGAGCTTCTTCACACTCTCTCCTTGTGCTCTTCCTTCGTTCTCGTCTTCAATTCTATCAACCACGCCCATCGCGTAGGCGAGCGCCCGCTCAGCCCCTCGCTTGGAAGGCCCTGAGCCCCACAATAGATGTGCTACGACACCGGGGGAGGGGTAGGCGTCACTCTCCGGGTCCGCCGCTGGAGAATCCAGGTCGACCAAGTGGCGAGCAATCCATCCCGCCATTCGAACCCACTTGTCCGGGCTGACGTTCCCCGCGACAATAGCTCTCGCTTCGCTAATAGTCCGGTCGACCAATCCGTCGCCGCCTCGACCTTGTTCGTAATACTCAAGCCCTCGACGAGCGGCCGCCATCATGTAGGCAGGTGGGGACAGGTCAACGGCGCGGCTCTGGTCATCATCCTCGCGGGGCTCCCAGGCGTTACAGTATTGGCCACCGGCGACGTAGTCGTCCCAGCGCTCACAGAAGGCACGGCCCTCGGAGTCAAGCTTGTCCTCGTTGAAGAAGATACAGTTGCCGCACGCCCGACCTTCAGGGACGTCGTCGGAAGTGGCTGGTCGATAGTTGTCAGGCAGAGCGCGAGTGTCGTCGAGGGACCGGAACTGGTCTCCCTCGTAGGGCCCGCGAGACATTACTCGACGCCGTCCTTGTATTGAGCATCGACGTCCGCGCCTTCTTGTTCCGTCTTGGCGTTTTGAGCGACGCTCTGGAGCTGGACGGAGGGGAGTCCGCTGTGCTCCATAGCTGGCAATCCAAGCATCTCCAGGACCGACGCGGGGTCATATCCGGCGAATACCAGGTCGCGAGCCATCTGGACTCGTTCACGCTGAGCACGAACATCGGCGTCCGAAATGTTGACATTGGCCAGGGGAACCCTCACGGCGTCCGCTGAGGCGTCTTCCATCGGTCTAAGGTCTTCCAGCCTGCGAACGTCATTGACGCTCAGATAGCCCGCCTGAAGCCCTGTGGAGTAGGACTGAGAGCGTGTGGACAAGTCTGAGCGGACAATCGCGTCGATGTTCCAGCGGAGGAAGGCGTTCTCGCCGCCAGACTCACGAGCCAGGAGAGGCGACAGGGCGTCCTCTAAGCGTGCCAGAATCGGCCGGAGGCCCGTAACCCACCAACTACGATTCGATTCCTCGAGAGAGGCATAGGAGGTCGTCCCTGGCACATTCAGAAGGTGCGAGGGGATTGAGAAGATTCGAGCAACCTCTTCGACAGCGAATCGGCGTGATTCGATGGCCTGAGCGTTCTCAGGGTCAATCTGAGTCGCCTTGAACGTCGCGCCACCGGACAAGATGCCGGTCTTCTGGCCGTGCCTCCATCCGCGGTGACGATTGTCAAAATTGCGAGCTAATTCACTGGCCTGTTCACTTGACAGGTTGCCTGGAAACTCGATGATTCCGTTCATGTTAGTTCCAGAGCCGAAAAATTTTGCCGCATACGATTCAAGCGCGAGAGATAGGCCGAACGCATTTTTCATCATCTTTACGCGGCTAATACCACGAACTTGACCCGGACGGAGAATGTCAGTGATGTGGACGACCTCTTCGTCTGATAAGGTCTTCTTCTCACCCTGGACGGTGAACACAAGCCGCCCGACACCGTTCCGGTTGACCTCGACATCGAGGGGATTCAAGACCATGAGGTTGACGATTCTGCCGCCACGAGAGAACACACGGATGAAACAGTTTCCGTCCATGAGCATCGAGACAATGGCTTGAGTGTAGAAGGCCGAGCGACCCATGGCGACGTCAGGTTGGTTGACCCATGCCGGCTTCGGACGGAAGGGCCTGCGAGCTCCGTCACCGTCACGGTAGAAGCAATCGACAGGAAGGGTCGAGATTGTCCCAGCGATGAGATTCACCGCAGAGGTGACAGCGCTAATCTGCCAGACAGTGTCAGCGTTGACCGTCGTGTCGGACAGCGAACCGAACGAGATGTCGTCACCGGATTCGAATACGCTCTGGAAGCTGATAGCTCTCTCTTCGAAGAGTCTATTGAATACCATCTATCGTCCTATCGCCAAGCCAATGAGAATCATGAAGGCTCCTCCAACAAGAATCCCAACGGGGACGCTCATGAGGACGACGGAAGTGGTAATCGCCACAGCGCCGAGAAGTTGTAAGGTGGTCGACATTATATTCCTATCCAAAGAACTGGGGAACCGCTTCTTCCATTGTAGTCCCTAGGTAGGTCGCGCGGTCGTATGCTATCACCGCGCAGATACCGAGGTCGATTTTCCTGGGACTATTCTTCTTGTCCTTGACGATTCGAGGGCCAGCCTGGTCAGTCTTGACCACACAGTTCTCAATGTGTCGAGCAAGCGCCGCGTCACCGTTATGAGCAATCTGCTCATCCATCACGGCCTCCAGGAACTTCTGGGAAGCCGGGACCATCCTCCGAGGAGAACTCGAGTAATACTCGACCATTGGCAAGCCCTTCTCGGCCAGGACCTCGATGGACCTCTGCCACCGGAACGGGTCACAGACAATCTCTCTCGTCTTCGGG
>TARA_R110001606_G_scaffold108126_10_pt1 | contig 12989 bp, 11 predicted proteins | sample TARA_R110001606 | Tara Oceans TARA_R110001606 (sample SAMEA4398315) | marine metagenome | biome: Polar Biome; feature: [SRF] surface water layer (ENVO:00010504); material: water (ENVO:00002006), including particulate matter (ENVO:01000060) such as... | depth 5 m | reverse complement strand
GCCGGCGCGCAGCGCGCGGCGGTGGCCGATGCCGAGAAGGATGCACCGGGCCGCGTCCAGCACGGCGTCATGACTGACAAGAACGCGCTGAAACAGCAGGTTGACCCGTCATTCGTCGCCGACGTCGAAGGCATCCTGGCGTCGACCGGCGCAACGCCGGATGTCATGGACGCGATCTGGCAACGCTGGCTCGAAACCCTGCCCGATCAGTCGATCCGGACGAGCAAGATCCACCGCAAAGGCCGGAAGGGTTACGGCAAGGACGCGCTGCGTGCTTATGGCGATCACCTGTTCCACGGTTCCCACCAGCTTGCGAAGCTGGAATGGGGTCTGCGGCTTGAGGACGATCTGGACGAGGCGACCGAGGAAGCCAAGCGCCAGCCCGATCCGAACCGGGCGCAGGCCATCGTCAACGAGATGAAGAAGCGCCACGACTTCACCATGAACCCGGAAGGCTCGCCGCTCGTGGCGGCTGCATCCGGCATGGCGTTCACCCTGCAGCTGGCGGCATCGCCCGCGGCGGCGCTGGTCAACATCAGCCAGACGACGTTGGTGGGCGTGCCCATGCTGGCCGCGCAATTCCCCAAGGCCACCGTTCCGGGCATCTTGAAGCACCTGACGCGGGCGTCGCGCGACTTCACCCGCGCGCGGGGCTTCCTGGAGACGGCGAACGTGCTGACCGGCGATGAGAAAGCCGCCATGGTAGAGGCCGTGCGGCGCGGGGTGATCGACAAGACGCAGGGTCACAGTCTTGCAGAATTGGCCGATCACGGCGTCACCCATAGCCCGGTGCGCGATCAGGTAACGCGCGCCCTTGGGTTCTTCTTCCACCACGCCGAACGGTTCAACCGCGAGGTCACGTTCCTGACGGCCTACCGGCTGGCGAAAGAAGCGGGGATGGAACATGGCGATGCCGTCGAGGCCGCCACGGATGGCACCTGGGCCAGCCACTTCGACGTCCAGAACAACGCGCGCCCACGGTTCATGCAAAACGACCTGGGCAAGCTGCTGACGGTGTTCAAGTCGTTCCAAGTCAACATGCTCTGGCGCATGGCCCGCGACCTGCACCAGACGTTCAACGGCGCCACCCCGGAACTGCGCCGAGAGGCCCGGTTGCAGTTCACGGGCATTTCCCTGTCGATGATGGCTCATGCCGGTATCCGTGGGGTCTGGGGCTATGCTCTTATCACGTCCCTGCTAGCCCTGTTCCTGCCGGGCGATGACGACGATCTGGACGCATGGCTGCAGGACGCCCTGCTGTTCGAGGGGGATTCCGCGCCGGTGACGGCTTGGAACTTCATCATGGGCGCCGCGCTGAACGGCGCGCCCGGGCAGATCACGGGCACCGACCTGACCAACCGTATCGGCATGGCCGAACTGTGGTTCCGGGCGCCTTATGACGGCATGAGAAGCAGCGACATCGGCTGGCACTATGTCAAAGACCTGCTTGGCCCGTCGGTGGGATGGGCGTTCGGCTCCATCCCGCAGGGGCTAGGCGAAATCAGCGAGGGCGAATACTGGCGCGGGACCGAACGCATCCTGCCCAAGGCCGTGCGCGATCCCATGAAGGCCATGCGCTATGCTTGGGAAGGTGTCGAGACGAAGGATGGCGACATCATCCTCGAAGATGTGTCCATCCAGCAGATGCTGGTGCAGGCCAGCGGCTTCACCCCGGCGCAGGTGTCGCAACGGTATCGTCAGGCAGGGTTGCTGCGGAAGGGACAGCGCGAGATCGAGACGCGCCGACGCAGCCTGCACAAGGCGGCCACCGACGCGATGCGTGCTGGCAAGGGCATCCCGGAAAAGGTCATCGACCAGATCCGCGCGTTCAACCGCGAAGTGCCGGAATGGCCCGTCACGTCCGAGACGATCCGTAGCAGCTACCGGGGCCGGGAGGCCGCCGCAGGACGCGCGCAGATCGGCGTGAACGTCAACCCGCGTCTGACCAACCGGCTCAACGAGGCCCTGCCCCAAGCGGTCCCCACACTCTAGGCGTGTGGGGGCAACGCTGGTATAAGAAAGCGAAACCTGCGGCATAGGACGTGCGCGCGCCTTGCCACGCGAAAGGCCCGTCCTATGCCCCGTGAAGTCCCTATTGGCTGGTCGTCCGGCTCCCCCTTGCTTGAAAACTGGCTGCGCGAGCTTGCCGAGAAGCAGCGGGAAGCCGGACTTCGCAAGAACAACCTGGACGCAACGCGCGCGCCCCTTGCGTCCGATGATGCAACCGCAGGTTATGAAATCGGATCGCGCTGGTTCCATGACCGGCAAGAGTGGCACGCCAGCCGGGTCATCGCCGGACAGGCTGTTTGGGTTCTCGTCGGGGGTGATGCGGTAGCTGCAGCTGGTGCGGCCGACCGAAAGGCCGAGGCCGCGGCGGAAGCGGCTGGAGTTGCAGACGGCAAAGCGGTGGAAGCGATGCAGGTCGCGTCCGGTTTGGCCGGTCGCCTTGGCGGGGACAATCTGCCTGCAATCGCCGCCCTGCCCGCTTCAGCCGATACGCTGGCCTATTTTGCAGGCCCTGGCACCGCACGACTGACGCCGATCAGCATGATTGGCCGCGATATTCTTGCCCAGCCCACGCCCCAAGACATGCGTCAGGCCCTGGGTCTGACGGGCTATGCCGGGGCAGGCATCCGCATCCGGGGGGTTCTCGCGAACACCGCCGCGCTGCCCGCAACCGGCAACACCGTCGGCGATGCCTTCATGATCGGTACCAATCTGTATGTTTGGAATGGTGCCGCGCCGTGGGTGAACGCAGGGGCGGTAGCCGGTCCTGCAGGTGCCGATGGGATGCAAATCTACTCGTCGCGCGCCGCCGCAGCAATCGCCGCGCCAAACCTGCCGAGCGGCGTCACCTTCCTGATGAACCGTAACGGCAACTCGGCAATCGAACTGCGCCAGCGCAACGTAACCACGGGCGAGCCGCTGTTTCCTAGCGGGGACAGGTGGGGCGTCATCCAGACGCACAGCACCGATGCAGCGTTCCCCGCGGTGACGGACGTTGCCGGAACAGCAAACGCCATTACGGCGACCTTCCCCCTTGGCTTCACGAACGGCCCCGGCGTCAGGTTCTCCCTCGTCCCTGTGGCGGCCAACACCGGAACCGTGACCCTGAACGGTTTGTCGCTGCGAGACATGGATGGAGTTCCGCTGGTTGCCAATGCGCTGACCCCGCAGCGCACATACCTTTTCGAGCGGATGCGGACCGTCAATGCCTATCAGATGGTTGCCGAGCCAATCTCGCGTGCGGATATATCGATCCTGGTTCAGGGTGCGACCGCGAGCATCGCAGAGCAAGTCGCAACACGGGCGCCAATTGCATCCCCGGCGTTCACCGGCGCCCCCACCGCACCGACGGCATCCGTCGACAGCGAATCCCAGCAGATCGCGACGACGGCCTTTGTGAAGTCCGCGATCACGGCGGCTTCGGGTGCGGCAATTCCCGCAAACGCCATGCTCCTGATCGGTCCGGGCGATATTGTTCCGGACGGCTGGCAGGTCGCGCATACCCTGGACCTCGGCGGGATCGAGTTTCGCACCATCCAGCAGGAACGACTGATGATGCTGGCTGCACCGGAGGCCAGTGCGACGACGATCCAGATAGACGAGACTCTATCGTTCACCCTCGGCGAATGGTCGGGGGCGGAAACGGTGTTTGGCACGCTCACGCAGAACGGGATCGAACGAACCAGCGAAGTGACGGATGGCGTCTGGAACCCGGGGCGCACTGGCAGCTGGGTTTGGACCGTGACGGCTACCAGCGCTAGCGGAGACACCCTTGTCCGCACGGTGTCGGGTGCCGTCGTGGCTGAACTGACCATCGAAGGGCTGTCATATTTCTACCTCGACGGCACCGCTGCCTATACCCAGACCCCGGAAGCGGGCGTTACGGCGGTGACGGCTGGCGGCACGGGCGCGTTGGCTATGACCGTGGCGGGGGTGGGATCGCCGAACCTGATTTCACATGCAGGCACGGGCGACGATGGCGGCTTGCGCTTCTCTGTTGGTCGGTATCTGGCCGTGACCGGCATCGACCCCAGCACGGCGGCCGGTGCAATCGTGCTACTCGACATGACGGTGGACACGGTGACGGGCACCGCGCAGGGGATCGTCGTCGGCGGTACGCAAGCCGTCTTGCGTCGGGGCGGCGCGTCCTATGCGACCGTTGCTGCCACGACCGGCGCGAGCGGCATCAATTCCGGTACCGCCACTGCAGGGCAGCGCGTGACTATGGCCGTCGAGATAGACGCCGTGGGCGGCGTGACCCGTTATCGCAGGACGGATACCGGCGCCGTTGTGGACGTGGCTGGTTCGCCTGTCGTCTTCTCGGCCACCTCGATCACCATCGGCCAGGGCATGGCAGGCATTGTCCACCGGGCTGCACTCATCCTCCGTCCGGCAGGAACGGATTTCCCGCTGCCGTTCCAGCAGATCCTGAGCATGTTTGCCTCGGCCGGCAGTAATCCGGGCGACGGCGACGGCGGTGAAAGTGGGTCGGACATTCCGGTGACGCCAACCGTTCTTGGCTTCGACAGCATCGAGCAATCGCTTGGCCTGGGGCCGAACGTGGGGAACACCCAGGCCCCCGATGGGCGTCTGTGGCGGGACGTGATAGGCGGCGGCAATGATGTGGTGATGCTGGATGGTCTTATCCGGTCCGACGAACGAGACATCAGCAGCGTCGCGGCACCTCTGCTGCAGGGCTACAACCTCGATGCTGACCCAACGGGCATCAAGCCTGCCTACGCGTCTGGCAACATACCGGGCGGCCTCATCATGGCAAAAAGCCTGAAGCGTGACGGCATCATCACGGACCTCATATCCTATCACTTCAACGGTGCTGGTGGTCAGCCCATTGCCAATTTCGACAACGACCCGACGGACGGCAGCTTGAACACGCTGCTCTATGACAACTCACAGCACGTCATCAGCAAGTCGGCAGCGTATTACGCGACACGGCAGGCCGTGTTCCAGGTCCTCTGGTTCCTGCTGAACCAGGGTGAAACGGACCAAAGCCTGCCGCGCGGCGGCTACTTCGCCGGGGCGACCAAGGCGATTGACGAACGCTTTGCCATGATCCGGGCGCACACCGGACAGGCAGAGAACCCGCTGCTGGTGATGTTCCAGACGGGAGGCTACGCGCGGAAGCAGAACGATCACTGGATGGTCCTCGATCAGATCGACCTGCTTCGCCATTACGGCGGCCTACTTGTCGGTCCCAACTGGCAGGTGCCTGTCTCGGACAAAAACGTTCATCCGGGGATCGTGAAGCACATCTATATGTACGAGCTGGCTGTCTGGGCACTGCGCGAGTGGCTGGCCGGTCGCCAATGGAACCTGCTGCCGCCGGTCAGCGTGCCCCGCGTCGGAAGCACGATCACCATTCCGATGTCGACCCGCAACGACGAGCAACTGACGACGCAGCCCGGAAAATACGCGAACTACGGCGGCGATCCGGTGAACCTTGGCCTCGAAGTGGTGGGCGGCGGTGCCATCGATAACGCGGCTGTCTCGGGCGCCAACATCGTGCTGAACGTCTCCGGTGAGGTTACGGAAGTCCGTCACGCCCACCAGCGCGCGGCGGGCATCAACTACGGCCTGATGACCGACAGCGACGGCCTGGCTTATGTGGCGCATCGGTCCTTGATCCGGACGACGTTGACCCGCGACGTGAACTCCTGGGGCGGCACGTCCCACCAGCTGCAGCGGTGGGTGCCGTCGTTCTCCGTCGTCGTAACCTAAAGCTACGCCCGCCCCTGACCGGGCGGGCTTTTCTGCCGCGCCAGTAGCGCGCGGCAACCATCCCTGCTAATATCCCCACAACCTGCGGCATAGGACGTGCGCGCTTTTCCCTCGTGAAAGGCCCGTCCTGTGTCCGATTTCATCCGCAATCTGCTGATCGGCGAAGCACAACCAGACCCCTATGTCTGGGCTGCTGTGCTGCTTGCGCACGCGATGATCGGCGTCTCCCTTATGGCGACCATCGGCGCGCTTTTCGGCGTGTGGCTGCGCGATGGATGGGCGGGTGTTTCCGTCATGGCTTCGCTCTATGCCGCGTGGGAGATCCTACAAGGGGCCGCAGGTGCCCCGGCCCATGATTGTGCGCTGGATTGGGCTGTGGTCGTGCTGGGTGCTGTCCTGGCGCTGTCCCTTTGGGAACGCCGCGCCGTCGGCGCCGTCGGCGCTGTCGTCTCGATCTTCGCAATCTGCCTTGCCGGTCTGCGGCGTCGGGTGCGCTGATGGACCCGTCGACGGCCCTGATCGCGGAAATCGTCAAGGCAGGCGTCGGCTATGCCCTTGCGGCCTATTTCTATCTCGAATTGCGGGCCGAACGGAAAGATCGCCGCATCTGCGACGACAAGATGCACGCCCTGACGCTGACGCTGAAGGACGAGGCGCACACCCGGGTCCATGAAGCCAACACCCGGCAGGACGCCACATTCTCTAAGGTCGGTGATGCCCTCATGGCCCTGACGGCCGAAGTGCGCTCGCAGGCCAGCAGGGGGGCCGCGAGATGATCCCGATCCAGTGGGCGCGGCGCCATTCAGGAACCCAAGGACAGGCGCGCGTGGCGCAGATCGAACGCGATCTGTGCGCCCGATCCAAGGCGGGAACGGAGGCCACCATAGCCGAACTGCGGGCGAAGCGCGCCCAGGTCGTGCTGAACACAATCCTTGATGACGTAATCACTGCGAGCCTTGGGGCCGTGAAAGCCGGAGGCCGAGATAATGGCGACGAATGAACTGGTCGCCGTGGCGATACTTGCTGTGAACATCTGGGCGGCGACGTCCGGCGCGATGGCTGCGCGTGCGTGGTGGCCCCGGCACTCGCTGCGCGGTGCGCCCCGGTCCACCCGCGTTTTCTACTATTCCATAATCGGCCTGATGATTGCGTTTGCCGCCAACGCTGGCCTGCGCGCCATTCATATCTGCGCGACGTGGCCGCCCACCCTGACCATCGCCAGCCTGGACGATCTGCTTTGGCGTTCCCTGGGCAGCTTGGCCTGCATCGGCATGGTCTACGCGAAGTTGCTGGCGCTGCCGCCGCCCGAACGGGCGCGATGGAACATCCTCACAATCGTCTGGCACCCCAACCCAGACCTCTTGGTGGTGCGTATGCGCAACGCCTTCACCCGCCGGATGCGTCGGCGCAAGGAGATCGACCAGTGACCATGAACCGCATTGTCGGCCACCATACCGGCGGCCCCGGCACGCCCACCGCCGATGACCTGAACGCCTATCACCGCATCGTGGACGCCGCCGGTGGGCTGCATGATGGCCGCTTTCCCATCAGCGCCAACGCTCCGGGTCGCAGTCTGGCCCCAGGCACCTATGCCCCCCACACGCGCGGGCTGAATACCGGTGCGATCGGTCTGGCTATGGCCGCGATGGGTGGCGCTTCCTGGAACGATCCCGTCGGTTCGACGCGCTTCTATCCGACCGAACTGCAGGTCACGGCATTCATCCGCGAGGCCGCGCGCCTCTGCCGCGTCTACGGCATCACGCCGACCCGCAAGACGGTGCTGACCCATGCTGAGGTCCAGCTGACCTTGGGCGTGACGCAGGCGAACAAGTGGGACTTCGACTATCCCGTGTTCGGCCCGACGAACAGCCGCGATCCGCTGGTGATCGGCAACATTATGCGTGCCCTGATCCGCGACGAACTGGACGCCCAGGAGGCTAGCGGACGCCCCGTCACCCGCGAACCCATCCGCCTCGTCCTGCGGCGCGGCATGTTCGACCCTGCGGTGCGCGCCTTGCAGGCCCGCTTGCAGGCCCTGGGCTTCGATCCGCGCGGCGTGGACGGGCATTTCGGCCCCGGCACCTTCGCGGCCCTCGTCGCCTTCCAATGCGCCAGCGAACTGCTGCCCGACGGCATCGCTGGCCCCGCCACCCTCACCGCTTTGAACCTCTGAAGGAGAACCACGTGACCAAGCAGAAATCGCTTCTGGCAGTCGGCGCGACGCTGGCACTGCTGCCCGTCGCCGCCATGGCGGCCGGCACCATCGAGACAGCCCTTGGGCAAGCGCAGGGCGCCATCGTCAGCACGGTCGCCGCTGCCATCGTTGCCGTCGCCTTTGGCCTCGTCGTGGCCCGTATCGACGCCCGTTCCAAGCAGGCGCTCGCCAAGACCCCTCAGGATCGGACGCTGGTCGACAAGCTGGTGATCGAGGCCGACCGCCGCCTCGATGAGATCGACCGCGGGCACTTGGAGAAGATCATCGCCAACGTGCTGCTGTCCAATATGGATAAGGTGGCATCGACCATCGGCCTGCCGCCCAAGCAAGCCGCCGATCTGTTTGTCGATGACTTCTTTGTCGCGCTCGATGCCCGGAACCCCGGCCTTGCCGCCCGCCTGCCTATCGGCGCCCAGGACGTCAAAGACCTGATTGCCGCCGGGATCGGTCGCGTTACCGCCCCCGACCTGCTGGCCGAGGCGCTGCGCAAGGTTCCCGGTGTCGGTCAGCACGTCCGGTCGCCGGTTTGAGGGCAGGCAGCAGACTGGCGCCGTAAGGCCCGACGATCAGCCCCGGCATCGCGCCGGGGCTTTTCGTTATCCGCCCCAAGCACGAGGATCGATATGGCCCCCCCTGACCCTTTGCCTTGCCCTCTGGGCCGGGAACCTCCGGGCCGCTGCCAGCTGGGGATTGGCCCCTCCATGGCTGGACGGTCGCTAGGCGCAAGACGTCCTCGATCATGGCTATATCGCTGTCTCGATGGAACACGGCACGCCCTCCTGTCGGGCACCCAACGCGCCGAATCGATCAGGGTTCGGTTTCCTGTCCGGTAATCCAACCCTTCCCAAGCCGGTCCGAACCGGCTAGAGCGGGTCTAGGAACGCCAAAATGTGAGCCACAATTTGCGGCACAATTTGGGGAACACGATCAGGCTAAGTGATTGTTCTGCAACGATCCGCCCCGATAAATGACGGACACCCTCTCCGCCATTTTCCATCAGCTCAGTTCCGATGGCCAATTTGGCATTTTTCCACATGCTCGTGCTGATGTCCCATTTGGGGGCCATGCTGTCGTGATGTCGAAAATGATGCATGGTGGCCCGTGAGAGATTCGAACTCCCGACCGGCCCGGTGTAAACGGGACGCTCTACCACTGAGCTAACGGGCCACGCTCGCCGCGCATAAAACCGATTTGGGTACCGCTTGGCAAGGGCGGATCAGACATCATCCGCGTGGCGCATCACGGTTTCCGCACCGTTGCGGATCACGTGGATGCCGCCTTGGTGAACCACCCCCTGGGCCAGATGTGCGGGGGCTTGGCCCAACGAAAGGCATCGCAGCATGCGCAGGGTGATGCCATGTGTCACGACCAGCGTGGGGCCGGTCAGGTCCATCAGGAATGCCCGGCACCGTGCCTCCAGTGCGGCGAACCCCTCACCACCCGGGCAGCGGTCGTACCACGCCAAGTCGCCGCCGCGGAACAGGTCTGGGTGGCGGCCGCGAAGATCACGCTCCAGGTGCCCCGCAAATTCACCCACGCAGATTTCGGAGAGGCGCGCATCATGCCGGAACCTGTCGCCAAACACGATCCGCGCGGTCTGGTCAGCCCGTCCAAGCGGGCTGGAGACGCGAAAGCCGTCAATCCCGCGCGTCAGATGCGCCAGCCATCCGGCCTGACGTATCCCACGGTCGGACAAGGGGGAATTGTCGCGGCCCTGCAGGCGGCCTTCGACGTTCCACAGCGTCTCGCCATGGCGCATCAGATACAGATCGGGAAGTGGAGCGGGTGAAGGGAATCGAACCCTCGTCGTAAGCTTGGGAAGCTTCTGCTCTACCATTGAGCTACACCCGCATCGTTCGTTCGGATAGCGGCTGGCCACAGTCCCGTCAAGCCTCAGCGCAGGCCCATATCCGCCAAGGCGGCGGCAATGGCGGGGGGCAAGGCCTCTTCCAGCGCGCGGCCTGCGGGCAGGTCCGGTGGCGCGTCCGCAGCGGCCAGATAACGCCAGCCTTGGAACGGACGGCGCGGAACTGCCGCAACCCGAACCAGGTCGCGGTCCAGCACGATGCCGCAGCGCTGGATGCCGTCGGCACCCTCGACCCGTTCCAGGGTCAGGATGCGCTGGCGGGCCATCATGACGCCCTTGAAGACCCAGAAGATCGACCCGCCTTCCAGCAGCTCCGCCTCGCGCTTGGGCCACATGCGCGTGACGTGACGCGCCGGGCCGGACCCGAACCGGGTCTGCCACGCAGCCAGCTCATCGGGGCCTTCGGCACCCACGCACAGTTTCATCAGGTGAAGGCTTGTCGTCATGGCGATCACCTAGTCGCGCCCGACCCGTCCATCAAGCCCCGAACGCAAAAGGGCCGCATCCGAAGATGCGGCCCCTGCGCGGTCAGTGGACCGAAATCACAGCTCGTCCAGCGCCTCGACAGCCTTTTCCAGCTCTGCCTTGGTTACGGTCTTTTCCTCGACCTTGGCCTTATCGGCGATCAGGTCAACGACCTTGTCCTCGAAGATCGGAGCGCGCAGCTGCTGCTGGGCGGCCTGGTTCTGCTGGATGAACTCGAAGAACTGACGCTCCTGGCCCGGATACTGACGGGCGGCGCGCAGCACGGCCTGGGTCATCTCCTGGTCGGTCACGGTCACCTCGGCCTTCTGGCCGATCTCGGCCAGCAGCAGGCCAAGACGCACGCGGCGCTCGGCCAGGGTCTTGTGCTCTTCGGTCGGCTCGATGGCATCGTGGTTGTGGCCCTGAACCTCGGGGTTCTCCTCGTGCCACAGCTGGTGCGCGATCTGGGCGGCCTCGGCCTCGACCAGCGACTTGGGCAGGTCGAACTTGACCGCCGCATCCAGCTGGTCCAGCAGCGAACGCTTCATGATGGCGCGGGCGGCGCCGGCATACTCGGCCTCCAGACGCTCGGTGATCTGCTTCTTCAGACCGTCCAGGTCGTCGGCGCCGAACTTCTTGGCCAGCTCGTCGTCGATCTCGGCCTCTTTCGGGGCCTTGACCGCCTTGACCGTGCATTCGAAGGTGGCGTCCTTGCCGGCCAGGTGCGGTGCGCCGTATTCCTCGGGGAACTTCACCTCGACCTTGACCTCGTCACCGGCCTTCACACCGACCAGCTGGTCCTCGAAGCCGGGGATGAAGCTGTTCGAACCCAGGACCAGCGGATAGTCCTCGGCCGCGCCGCCCTCGAAGGCCTCGCCGTCGACGAAACCCTTGAAGTCGATGGTGACCTGGTCACCGTCCTTGGCCTTGGAGCCCTTCTTGCGGTCCTCGAAGGACTGCGACGACTTGGCCAGGTTCTCCAGCGCCTCGGTGACGGCCGCGTCTTCGGCGGGCACGGTCAGCTTTTCCAGCGACAGCGCGGTCAGGTCGACCTCGGGGATCGCGGGCAGCGTCTCGTAGGTCACGTTGACCACGACGTCATTGCCCTCTTTCCAGGTCTCGCCGTTCTCCATCTCGACCTTGGGCTGGGCGGCGGGGCGGTCGCCCGACTTCTCCAGGTGGTCCTTCAGCGCGCCGTCGATGGCGTCCTGCATGGCCTCGCCCAGGATGCGTGGGCCGAACTGCTTCTTCAGCATCGCCATGGGCACCTTGCCCTTGCGAAAGCCCTTCATCTCGACTTCCGGCTGAGCTTCTTTCAGCTTGGCGTCGACGGCTTTGGCCAGGTCTGCTGCGGGCAGCGTGAACTGATACCCGCGCTGAAGACCGTCGTTCTGCGTTTCCTTGACCTGCATCATCGTCCTCATAGAAAGAAGGGCCACCGATCCGGCGGCCTGAAAATTTGAGCCGTTCTAGTCGCCGTGCCGCTGGCCTGCAAGCAGATTGCGGTAACCGGGCGCTGGAACATCCCCGCCGCCGCGCTATGCTGCGTCCAACCGACAGGAGTCCCCATGACCGCCACCGACATGCAAGAACCGCGCCTGACATCCCTGGCCCATGGCGGCGGCTGCGGCTGCAAGATCGCGCCGGGCGTCCTGTCGAACCTGCTGCGAGGCAGCGCCGCCCTGCCCGTCCCGCCCGAACTGCTGGTGGGGATCGAGACGTCGGACGATGCGGCCGTCTACAAGCTGAACGACCGGCAGGCGCTGGTGGCGACGACCGACTTCTTCATGCCCGTGGTGGACGATCCGCATGATTTCGGTCGCATCGCGGCGACCAACGCGATCAGCGACGTCTATGCGATGGGCGCGACGCCCATCCTGGCGCTGGCGGTGGTGGGCATGCCGATCAACGCAATCTCTCATGCGACGATCGCGGCGATCCTGGATGGCGGCGCTTCGATCTGCCGCGAGGCGGGCATCCCCATCGCCGGCGGCCACACCATCGATTCGGTCGAGCCGATCTATGGTCTGGTCGCCCTGGGCCTGATCGACCCTGCCCTGCTGAAGCGCAATGCCGAGGCACAGCCGGGCGACCTGTTGGTGCTGGGCAAGCCCCTGGGCGTGGGCGTCATGTCTGCCGCGCTGAAGAAGGGCCAACTGGACGACGAAGGCTATGCCCGCATGATCGAGGTCACGACCAAGCTGAACCGCCCCGGCCCGGACCTCGCCGCCATCGAGGGCGTGCATGCGATGACCGATGTCACCGGCTTTGGTCTGGGCGGCCACGGGTTGGAGATGGCGCGCGGATCGGGCTGCGATCTGATGATCGACTGGTCCGCCGTGCCGCGCTTGCCGGGCATCGACGCGCTGATCGCAGCGGGCCATGTCACGGGCGCCTCGGGTCGCAATTGGGCCAGCTACGGCGAGGGCGTGGCCCTGCCCCAGGGCTTCGGCGATGCCGAACGCGCGCTGCTGACCGATCCGCAGACCAGCGGCGGGCTGATGGTCGCCTGCGCGCCGGACGCGCTGGAGGCGGTGCAGGCGGCCTTTGCGCGTCACGGTTTCGCGGATGCCGCCGTCATCGGCGAGGTCGGCCCGCACAGCGACGCACCCCGCGTCATTCTGCGCTAAAAGCGCAGGCCGACGCTGATCGCGGCCCCTTCGGAGCCGATGCCAAAGCTGGCCGCGCCGAAGCTGATCC
>TARA_R110001606_G_scaffold51286_1_pt1 | contig 13018 bp, 13 predicted proteins | sample TARA_R110001606 | Tara Oceans TARA_R110001606 (sample SAMEA4398315) | marine metagenome | biome: Polar Biome; feature: [SRF] surface water layer (ENVO:00010504); material: water (ENVO:00002006), including particulate matter (ENVO:01000060) such as... | depth 5 m | reverse complement strand
GTTGTGACAATGAGAGCAAACCTGCCGATATACCTCGGCAGGTTCTCGCTCCTCGGCAGCTGTTGCCAAGCTAGCACTTGTTAGTGGCAACAGCAGGCCACTAACAAGTGCTAGGCGCTTAATAGCAGAATATGAAAGGGGCCTAAACGGCAGGCGGGTTGGGCCGTTGCTATCCACGGAGTTCCTATCGGTTGTTATGTTGTACATATCAGCATCTTCCGTTTTTTCGACAGGGGCATGTCATAACCAAGGTATCCAGCACGACCACTGAAAATCTAATACTTTAGTATAAATCAATGGCTTATCGCTGGTCTTTTAGCAACTACCTTTCAAAAAGCGTGCCGATATAAGAAATAGGACGGCTATCAAGGAATTAACTGATCTACATGACTTTTAAATCCGGTTGGCGAACATCCGTTCGCAAATAACGTTTAATCATTTGATTAACCCTTCATCAAATCATCAACCAGCTTTCATTTCTTTGTAGCTGTTGTGCTTTTCCAAGGCTGCAAACCAAGTGGTACTCTTTTGTTTCTACCCCCTTTGCTACCAACCTCAACGTGAGTCGGCATGTTAATTTCATCTTCTGACTACCCGAATGCTCGCGACTTAATGGACGCGCTACGCTTTCTGCCTGAAGAGGGCCAAATTTGGCTAGGCGAGCAGCGCATGCTGCTGATGCCACTTGCCGCGTCGACATTCTTTCGTAACGAGTTAATTACGACGTTGGGCATGGAGCGCGCCCGGGGGATCTTTATGCGCCTCGGCTACTACTCAGGGCTGATGGATGCCGAGCTTGGCGAGTCGTTGAGGGGGGAGCGTTTAGGGTTGGAGGAGAGCTTTCTCGCAGGGCCACAGCTACATGCGTTGCAGGGGCATGTGCAGGCTGTGCCGATCAGCCTGGAGATGAATCTCGAGCAGGATCTTTTTTATAGCGAATTCATATGGAAAGGTTCGTTTGAAGTCGACGTATGGCGTTCCCGCGGCCAGCAGCGCGAACCGGCTTGCTGGACGCTGCTGGGTTACGCGTCAGGCTACGCCACCCAGCTTTTGGGACGCGAGGTACAATACAGAGAAGTGAGTTGCCGCGCCTGTGGCGACGACAACTGCCGCATCATTGGCAAGCTGGCCGAAGAGTGGCCTGATCATGTCGCCTTTGCTGAATTACTGCGTGAAGCTCCTCTGATTGACGAGCTTTACGAACTTCAGGCTCGTATTGCCGCACTGGAAAGCGATCTGGCTCGCACACGAGACCAGGAAACCTGGGGGCCAATTGGCTCAACACCAGCCTTTCGAGAGATGCTCACCATGCTCGACAGTGCTGCTCCCTCGGAGGTTCCCGTGTTGCTACTGGGCGAAACCGGTACGGGAAAAGAGATTCTTGCGAGACGTCTGCATGATCATAGCCTCCGTGCCAGCGGGCCATTTATTGCAATAAACTGCGCTGCTATACCGCCTGAACTCATTGAGTCAGAGCTCTTTGGTGTCGAAAAGGGCGCCTACACGGGTGCGGTGCAGTCACGTATGGGCCGTTTTGAACGCGCCGATGGAGGCACCCTATTTCTGGATGAGCTTGCGGAACTTTCACCGCGTGCCCAGGCAGCGCTTTTGCGCGCGCTTCAGGAAGGTCAGATCGAACGTGTCGGCGGCGAGAGTGTTACAGAGGTCAACGTGCGTATCGTTGCCGCTACCCATACTGACCTACTAACACGTGTTGAACAGGGTAATTTTCGCCAGGATCTATTTTACCGCCTTAACGCTTTTACGTTGAGCGTACCACCGTTGTACCAACGCCTTGACGACATCGTGCCATTGGCGGAGCACTTTCTCACCCACTTCGAGCATCACTACCAACGCCGCACACTTGGCTTTTCCGACCAGGCTCGCTCAGCCATGCACCAGTACCGCTGGCCAGGAAACGTTCGCGAACTCAAGAACTGCGTCGAACGAGGTGTGATTCTCACTGCTGACAATAAACACATTACTGAAAAAGCATTGTTTGGTGATTACCGCGTCCCGACACTGGAGCGCGAGAAAGCCCAAGGCCTGGATGATACGGGCATGCTCATGCCAACACTCGACGACAACTCCAGCAGCCTAACTCCACGACAGTGTATTCAGCCACTACTAGACGCTGGCATGACATTAGAAGAGATAGAAAGAGCACTAATTCAAGCCGCCAATAGTGATAGTGGCGGAAATATATCTGCAGCAGCGCAGCGTCTAGGAATGACGCGTGCAGCCTATGCCTACCGTCTTAAAAAGCATCGACTCTAACTATTGTGTGCCCGCACGAATACTATTCTCCATGTCTCCAAGGAATCACGCCGTAAAAAAAACGGCGATTATCGCGTATCATTTGACCACCTTTGGAGCCGTACTCAGATCAGGGGGTATGGAGATATATACTCAAACCAAGGGCTGCTAGAACAAGGAAAGAAGTATAGTGACGCTACCTTACGAGCGGACATGTGCAATTATCCAGACTGAAGCTATTCTCATTGAACTGAGCAAGGATAAATCCCTTCGGTAATCCCCCCGTTTTTAGAGGGCTTCAAAAGTAGACCTCAGGCCATCATGGCCAACTTCTGTTGAGGAGTGATTCCTCCGAGTCCCATATTGGGTCGTTCGTGATTGTAGTGCCAGAGCCAGCGAGTAGCATAATCCTGGACTTCTTCGGTGCTGGCGAACAGATACTGTGCCAGCCAATCGTAACGCACCGTGCGGTTGTAGCGTTCGATATAGGCATTCTGCTGGGGTTGGCCAGGCTGGATAAACGCCAACACAATGCCTTGGTTTTCCGCCCAGTTCGCCAGCTTGCCGCTGATGTATTCCGGGCCGTAGTACTTGCTGAATAAGCAGGTTGGAGCCAGCCACTCAATGATCTGCTCCAGTGATCGGATAACACGCTCTTCCGGAAGCGAGAAGTCTACTTCGATGCCAAGGCCATCGCGGTTGAAGTCATCAATCACATTCAGCAGCCGGTAGCTGCGACCATCGTTGAGCTGGTCGTGCATGAAGTCCATCGACCAACGGTCATTGATCATTTCCGGCACAGCTAAGGGCGCCGGCTTTTCACGAACCAGGCGTTTCTTGGGTTTTATCCGCAGGTTCAGTTCCAGCTCCCGATAAATTTGGTAAACCCGTTTGTGATTCCAGCCAAACCCTTTGACGTTTCTCAGGTGCAAAAAGCACAGGCCAAAGCCCCAATTTCGCTGGTTATGGGTCAACCGGATCAGCCAGTCGAATACTGATGCGCTTCTCATTGACGGCTTTCTGCGCCATCTCAAGGCGTCGAGACGGCTTCACCACTTTTTTTCGATGGCTTCCTTGAGGATGTCCGCTTTCAATCGTTCCTCAGCGTACATCTTCTTGAGCCGCCGGTTTTCATCCTCTAGCTCTTTCAGCCGGGCCATCATGGACGCATCCATGCCGCCGAATTTAGCTCGCCACTTGTAGAAGGTCGCATTGCTCATGCCATGTTCACGGCATAGCTCTGGGACAGGTGTACCGCCTTCGGCTTGCTTGAGGATCGACAGGATCTGGCTGTCAGAAAAACGTAATTTTTTCATGCAGAATCTCCCTGCGTTTAGCTGACGGAAAATTCTACTTTTGAGCACCCTGGTTTTTCGGGGGGATTACCCTACTGTCGTTGCCCGCCATGTAGGCCGTCGATTCATTCGCTACGCCTTTCCCGGCTTCTTCAGCCGATAGTCCAGGGCCGCCCGGCTTAGCCCCAGGCGCCGGGCGGCGGCTGAGATATTGCCCTTGGCCTCGCGATAGGCTTGCTCCAGTAGTGCTTCCTCCAACGTCTCGAGCGCGATGCCGCCTTCCAGAATGCTGGTACACAGCGTTTCCAGAGCATCGCCGGTATCGCTCGTTGCTGAGGTGTCTGAGGTGAGGTGCCCGCTGTCGCCAAGTACCTGACCAACAGGATCAGGCCGTTGGCCGAACAGCGCCTGCTCACTAATAGACTGACGGTCGCCGGTGAGGATCACACCACGCTCGATGGTGTTCTGCATCTCGCGGATATTGCCCGGCCAGGCATGACGGTGCATGGCCGCCAGGGCCTGGTCGGTGAAGCCCAGGGTCTTGATGCGATAGTGCTGCTCGAAGCGGGCAAGAAAGTGCTCGGCGAGCGGGGGGATGTCGTCGCGACGCTCACGCAGCGGCGGGATCATCACCGGATAGGCATTGAGCCGGTAGAAGAGATCGGCGCGGAAGCGACCGTCCTGGACGCGCTCCGTCAGGTCGCCATGGGTGGCGGCGATGATGCGGACGTCGACGTGGTAGCTGGCCTGGCCGCCGACGCGCTCGATCTGCTTCTCCTGCAGTACCCGCAGCAGCGCCGCCTGGGCGCGCGGCGAGAGCTCGGCGAGCTCATCGAGGAACAGGGTGCCGCCGTGGGCACGCTCGAAGCGCCCGGCGCGGGACTGCACCGCGCCGGTATAGGCCCCCTTCTCGACGCCGAACAGCTCCGACTCGATCAGCTCGGGCGGGATGGCGGCGCAATTGACCGCCACGAAGGGACCGGTAGAGCGCTCACTCTGCTGGTGGGCGCGGTGGGCGAAGATCTCCTTGCCGGTACCGGTCTCGCCGAGCAGCAGGATCGATACCTCGGAGCGCGCGGCGCGGTCGATCAGGTCGAGCGCACCCAGGAAGGCCGCGGCCTGGCCAATGGGACGATGACGCTCCTCGCCCTGGTGTCGGGCGATGTCGTCTTCGAGATAGGCGATGCGTGACTGCAACTCATAGAGCTCGTCGATCAGTGGATCTTCACGAAAGCATTCGGCGAAGGCCTCGTGATCTTCCCATTCATGGGCCGGCTTGCCGACGATGCGACAGCGCTCGTCGCCACGGCCCCGGCACTCCACCTCGCGATACTGGATCTCGTGGCCCAGGAACTGGCTGGAGTAGGCGCAGGCATAGCCCAGCTGCAGCCAGCACACCGGCTCCTTGAGCAGGCCGAAAGCGCTTTGGCTGATGGCCACCTCGTAGGAGTCCTGCCACTCGAACTCGCTATAAAAGTGGCCGCTCTGGGTGTCGATCTCCAGGGCGATGGGCGCCACCTTCACCAGCCCGCGCAGGGCGTGGAGCTGAGGGCCGGTCAAAAAGCCATCCTCCACCGACATGTCCTGGCCGCGTACTGCCCGGGCCAGCTCGGCATCCTGGATGCCGGCATGGTAACCCAGTCGCATGAAGAAGCTGCGCGCGCGCTGCAGGCCCATGGTATTGACGATCTCCTTGCGGAAGGTGGCCATGGTTTGTACTTGCAGCAGCAGCATTCGCTGCTCGCCGAGCCAGATCTGGCCCTCGTCAGGCAGGAAACGCAACTTGTCGAGAATGTCCTGGCTGTCGGGGTAGTGCGGGGTCGTCAGGAGTGCGGGCATGGGGTTCCTCGTGGCGTCAGGCGGTCGCGTGTTGTTCTATTATTGGCTGGGCTGTTCTTTAGTCTAACTCAGCCGGCCGGCCGGCCGGTCTTGTCGCCGGCGAAGGCCACAGCATAAGTCCCCAATGCGTTTTCCACCAACATCCGCCTGGCCCAGCCCCGGCTTTTCCAGGATTTCATGTTTTTGTGAAGCTGCGCCGCAGCATTTCACCATTTCCTTGATTTCTCTCATGCCAGCTCTCCTGTGAGCTCTCACTTCCCATGACACAGGTCATTGTTTCGCAATGACCTATGCCTTTTTGTCGGAACTTGGCACGGCTCTTGTAATACCTGGGTGACGACTCACTCGGAGGTGCTCGATGTCCCAGTCATCCATTCCCAGGACCCTAAAGCGTTTCGTGCGCGTGAGGGAGAGAAGCGAACGTTTCGAACAGCTTGCCGCCGAGCACGAGAGTTTCACCTACGTGCCGGCCCTTAATTCACCCCTAGATGATGACGCCTGGAATGGTTTCGTGGGCTTCGTTCAGGATGCGGCCAATGCCTACTTAAATGGCCGCTTCAGCGAGCACAAGGCCTACCTGTGCGGCCCGTCGCCGATGATCGACCACCACCTCGGGGCCTGATGAAGGGCCGGCTGTTCGAGCGCGACATTGATATGGAGCGCTTCCTCACCGCCGCCGATGGTGCCGAGACGACCCAACGCTCGGCCCTCTTCAAGCGCATCTGACCGACAGCGGGTCGTTGATCGGCGCCGACCCGCACGGAATAACACAATAGGAACAACACCATGACCGTGAAGATATTCGGCACCCCCGAAGTGCAGGATTTCCTGAAGACCGTCGCCGGCTTCGACCAGGAGGGCGGCAACGAGCGCGCCAAGCAGATCATGCACCGCCTGCTCTCCGACCTCTACAAGCTGATCGACGACTTCGACGTCAGCGAGGAGGAGTACTGGTTCGCCGTCAGCCTGCTCAATGCCCTGGGCCATGATACCCAGTTCGGCCTGCTCTCCCCGGGCCTGGGCTTCGATCACTTCCTGGACATGCGCCAGGACGCGACCGACGCCGAGGCCAAGCGCACCGGCGGCACCCCGCGCACCATCGAGGGCCCGCTCTACGTGGCCGGCGCCCCGGAAGCCGAAGGCTTCGCGCGGATGGATGACGACAGCGATCCCGATGCCGAGGTGATGTGGCTGACCGGCCAGGTGCGTGACGTGGACGGCACCCCGATCCCCGGCGCCAAGGTCGAGATCTGGCACTGCAACTCCAAGGGCTGCTACTCGTTCTTCGATCCGACCCAGGACGAGTACAACATGCGCCGCACCATCTACGCCGACAGTGAAGGGCGTTATACCGCGCGCAGCATCATCCCCTCCGGTTACGGCGTGCCGGAAGGCGCCCCCACCGACGTAGTGCTCAAGTCCCTGGGCCGTCACGGCGAACGCCCGGCGCATATCCACTACTTCGTCTCCGCCCCGGGCCATCAGCACCTGACCACCCAGATCAACCTGGCGGGCGACCCCTACACCTTCGACGACTTCGCCTTCGCGACCCGCGAGGAGCTGGTGGTGCCGGCCAAGCGCATCGAGGACAAGGACGAGATCGCCAAGCGCGAGCTGGACGGTTCCTTCTCCGAGGTGGTGTTCGACATCGAGCTGGCCAAGACCGAGCAGACCGAGCTGCAGCACCGCCACGCGCGTCCGCGCGCCAAGGCCAAGGAAGACAAGCAGGACCAGGCCAGCCAGCTGGCCGCCAGCGCTAAGGTCTGACGATCGAAACGGAAAGACCAGCTGGCGTTCGGAGAGCCTTGTTAGGGCTCTTAAATGCAGAAAACCATCAACACATATTTTCAATATATAATAAGTTGGAGTATTGATATGCAGTTTCACGTATCAGGCTATCAAACCGGTGACCCTATGACCTTGCCGGCTCAAGGGGTTGGAGTCGATCGACCCAAAGATCTGCCAGAGACTATGGATGTTCTCATCGTCGGCTGTGGGCCGGCCGGATCAATCGCAGCTGCGCAGCTCTCACAATTCCCGAACATAAATACACGCATGATTGAAAAGCGTGGCCACCGTCTGGAACTGGCCAATGCAGATGGTGTTCATTCGCGAACCATGGAGACATTTCAGGCATTTGGATTCGCGCACGAGATCTATGCGGAGGCCCACACTATTACAGACATGACGTTCTGGAAGCCGGATCCGAACGAACCAGAGCATGTCGCGCGGGAAAGCAGTGTCCGGGAGCTCCCCACAAAGTTCAGTGAATGGCCCATGATGCTCATTACTCAAACGCGAATCATTGATCATTTTAACCGTTACATGAAAAACGCGCCCACTCGCATGGAGCCGGACTACGGTTATGAATTCGTTGATTTTGATGTCTTGGAAGACGGCGACTATCCGATCAAAGTCACATTACGCCGCTCCGCTGGTGACGATCAAGGTGAAGAGTTTCAGATCCGGACAAAGTATCTAATTGGAGCAGACGGCGCACGGAGTAATGTTCGAAAGTCGCTGGGGTACCGGCTTAGCGGTAATCAAGCGAACCAGGCTTGGGGTGTCATGGATGTTCTTGCAGATACCGATTTTCCGGATGTTCGAAAGAAGTGCACCATTAAAGCCAACAATGGTCGTTCCATCCTACTCATCCCGCGCGAGGGCGGGTTCCTGTTCCGCCTTTATGTAAACCTTGGAGAAGTTCCGGAAGGCAACGAACGTAGTGTCCGGGAAACCCCTCTCGAGGAGATAGTCGCTCAAGCTCAGGCAATCATGAATCCATATAAGCTTGATGTGAGAAATGTGGTGTGGCACTCAGTCTATGAGGTAAGCCACCGTATCACTGACGATTTCGATGACAGGAGCTCCGAAAAAACAAACAGTGAGTACCCGCGCGTTTTTATCACTGGCGACGCCTGCCATACACACTCAGCGCAAGCAGGCCAAGGAATGAACGTTTCCATGCAGGATGGCTTCAACCTTGCGTGGAAATTGGGCCATGTGCTCACCGGTAACAGCCCCAAGCAACTTCTATGTACCTATGCCGACGAACGCAGAGACATTGCTCATCGGCTTATCGAGTTCGACAAACAGTGGTCTTCTCTCATGGCTGAGTCGAACGACCGACTAAAGGACCCACAGGAACTGGAAACGTTCTATACCCAGACAGCGGAGTTCAATGCCGGTTACCTCACCAAGTACGAGCCATCCATAATCACCACATCCGTACGTCATCAGCAACTCGCGGCCGGCTATCCAATAGGCCGACGTTTCAAATCCGCACAGGTGGGTCGGGTATGTGATCTGGTGCCTCTACACATTGGCCACCAGCACACCGCTGATGGTCGCTGGCGCGTGTATGTATTTGCAGACACACCAGCCCCCAACGAGTCTGAGGTGTTGGGATCCTGGACCTACTGGGCGGAAGAGGCTTTGCCTCCCCGGCTGTTCGACATCAAATTGATCCACCAACAGGCCTACACTGACTTCGATATGTCAGATGTTGCCCAGGTTTTTAAACCTAAAGCGGGGTGTTTCGAGCTGACCGATATGGAGCATGTGTTCGGTACACTCGAGGTCCACGATATATTCGAAGAACGTGCTATCTCTCGGGATGGCGCAGTAGTGGTCGTACGCCCGGATCAGTACGTGGCCGGCATTTTTCCGCTGGATAGCACGGAGGAACTGGCGTCTTTCCTCAATGGCGTATTCCCCCCAGTCCACTCGTAGAAGACGCGTCCTGGCATTGGAATCAATGCACCTGTCCAGTGAAGGCCGGAGTCATTACTGCTTCGGTCTTTACTAACTTTTACAAGTAATATTTCAGGAGTGCTCGCTTTGGCGTAAGTAAGCCCATCGTGCGCTTCAGGGAACGATCAATTTCGATGAGGCTGTGGGGTGGTGGATGGTGATCGGCCTCGGGGCATCGCCGGAAGCGGCGCTAAATGCGGCTCGGCTTGAACAGCTAAGCCTGCTGAGAGGGCGCGCCGTGATCCTGGGAGCTCCTAGCACTCCATGTGACGCCGAGGACTTGGATGGCACCTATGCGCGCTGGTTCAACGAGATCGATGTCACCTACGTGATGGTTCGCCCCGACTACTACTTAGCCGCCGCTGGTTCACCAGAAGCGCTGCGCCGGCAGTGCGATGAAGTCATGCTGCAGCTACACATGCAGGCACCGAACCATCAGACCAGTCGCTGCCCCTGAGCCACGATCGATAATAATTTTCCCCTGGAGATTATGATGTCACACGACTTCATCTATACCGCCAACCCGGCTCGCATCGTGTTCGGCCCTGGCAGCTTGGCCAAGGTAACTGACGAGATTCGCCAGCTTGGTGGCTCCCGGGCCTTGGTGCTCTCTACCCCTTTCCAGCGCGAGGATGCCGAGCGGCTCAACCATGAACTGGGTGAGCTGGGCGCTGGCGTCTTCAGTGAAGCCGCCATGCACACGCCGGTGGCGGTCACCGTGCAGGCCGTGGCGGCCTACGCCGAGGTGGGGGCCGACTGCGTGGTCGCCCTGGGTGGCGGCTCGACCATCGGCCTGGGCAAGGCGATTGCCTACCGCAATGGCGCTCCTCAGGTGGTGGTGGCCACCACCTATGCCGGCTCCGAGGCTACGCCGATCCTGGGCCAGACCGAGGAGGGCGTGAAGACTACCGTCAAGGACGCCTCGATCCTGCCCGAGGTGGTGATCTATGACGCTGACCTGACCCTGGGGTTGCCGGTGGGTATGAGCGTGACTAGCGGGCTAAATGCCATGGCCCATGCCGTCGAAGGCCTCTATGCCAAGAACCGCAATCCCATCACGGCACTGATTGCGCTGGAGGGGATCCGCGGCCTTAAGGAGGCCCTCCCGGTCATCGTCGAACGCCCCGGCGATGTAGAGGCCCGCAGCAACGCTCTCTACGGCTCATGGCTGTGTGGCACCGTGCTGGGCACGGTGGGCATGGCACTGCACCACAAGCTGTGTCACACCCTCGGCGGCAGCTTCGACCTGCCCCATGCCGAGACCCACGCCATCATGCTGCCGCATACCGCCGCCTACAACGCCCGCGCCGCGGCGGATGTGCTGGCACCGGCCGCCGAGCTGTTCGGCGGTGAGCTGGGCACTGGCCTGCATGACTTCGCCAGGTCACTCGGGGCGCCTCTGGCGCTCAAGGAGCTGGGGTTGGCCGAATCCGACCTGGATCGTGCCGCCGACCTAGCCGTGAAGAACCCCTACTGGAACCCCCAGCCTGTTGAGCGTGACGCCGTTCGTGAACTGCTGCAGCGAGCCTGGAGCGGTGCCAGCCCTGAATAAAGTATTGGAGCCTGCCAAGGCGGGCCCAAGGAGAGGAACGCCAAATGTCACAGATTGATTACTTCACCGAAGAGCGCTCCGTCGAGGCGGTCAACGCCCGCATGGGCGATGAGGTGACTCCCCGCCTGCGTGAGGTGATGGCCTCACTGGTCAAGCACCTGCACGGTTTCGTCAGGGAGGTCGAGCTCACCCAGGCGGAGTGGGAGGTTGCCATCGAGTTCCTGACCCGCACCGGGCAGATGTGCGATGACAAGCGCCAGGAGTTCATCCGTAAACAATGGGATGGATTCCTCCCCAGCCTCTACCGGCGCCGGTGCGCCATACTGAGAGGGTGAGGTCACCGGCTGAGGAGCGCACCCCATGAGCATTTCACGCGTTGGTGTCGATATTGCCAAATCCGTCTTTCATGTCCACGGCGTCGATCGCCATGATCAGATTCAATGGCGCGGCAAGTACCAGCGTGACAAGTGGCTGGATGCCATCGTCAAGCGCGCCCCCGCGGGCGCCGAGATCGGCATGGAAGCTTGCCCATCATTGGGCACGCGTGCTGCAGGCGCGCGGTTACCACGTCAAGCTGATCGCCGCCCAGTTCGTGAAGCCCTACGTCAAGAGCAACAAGAACGATCGCGTGGATGCCGAAGCGATCTGCGAGGCCATGAACCGGCCTCACATGCGCTTCGTCGCCGTCAAGACGGTCGCCCAGCAGGATGTTCAGGCGGCACATCGCATCCGCAGTGAGCTGGTTCAGCAGCGTACCGCCAAGGCCAACCAGGTTCGTGGCCTGATCGGCGAGTACGGGCTGGCGGCGCCCACCGGCATTGGCCAGCTGCGCGCGGCCTTGCCACGCTGGCTGGAGGATGCCGAGAACGGCTTGACCGACGACTTTCGTGTCTTGTTGTCGGGTCTCGCCGAGGATCTTCGCCACCTTGATGACCGCATCGTCACGGTGACAGAACGCATTGAGCACCACGCCCAGACTGACCCCGTCGCCAGGCGCCTGATGGCCCTACGCGGCGTCGGCATATTGACCGCCAGTGCATTGGCCGGCGCCCTGGGCGATGCTCAAGCCTTCAAACGCGGCCGCGATTTTGCCGCCTCGCTGGGGCTGACACCGCGCCAACACAGTACCGGCGGGCGCGACCGCCTGCTGGGCATCAGCAAGCGCGGCGACTGTTATCTGCACACCTTGCTGGTTCATGGGGCTCGCGCGGCACTGCGATGGAGCGAAGGCCGGGAGGACAACCTCAGCCACTGGGTCAGGCAACTGGCTCAACGCAAGCACGCCAATGTCGCGTCATCGCGCTGGCCAACAAAACGGAACGCATCGCCTGGGCGATCACACGCCACGACAAGGCCTATGACCCCGACCTGGCATCGCAGGCGGCGTAGCACCGGAAACCTGAGGCACCCCACCATCAACGATTGCTGAGCATGCTGCTAGATGGCGAATAGGTCGAACCGACGTCAGAAAACCCCCTGTGGATCGCTGAGCCATAGAGCTCGTGTAAGCTAATGGGAGCTGACGTGCGAATAGCCCATTAGGATCCGATGCCGTTGGCATCTTTCATAAGACCGGATATACGTGTGCAGTCGTACCTTCCGCCTATCGTGCCTCATGCTGGCAAACGGGGGAGGACTCCATATACGATCCGAGGATCACTCATACAGGGCGGCCTCCAACTTCAAGTGCAACACTCGGTTTAATGAATGCCTAGTGGCGCTTCCTGAGTACGTTTGATCAGATCCATAAATACTTCCAAGGGTGGCCTAAAGCCTAACCGCTTTCGAGGCCGCGTGTTGAGCTGGAAGGCGATAGCGTCCAACTCCTCCTGACTGAACACCGATAGGTCGGTTCCCTTGGGCATGTACTAGCGCAGCAGGCCATTGGTGTTCTCGTTAATGGCTCGCTGCCAAGGACTGTGGGGATCCGCAAATCGGATCGACTGCCTGCCGCTCAGGTAATGCAAAAGACTAAACAGGACATTTTGCACTGATGGCAATATCTCGATGCCAGTACATTCTGTCAGCAATTTCGTGATGAAGCTGCCGTAGCACTGCCGCTTGCCACGCCAACGTCTTCTCTGGATAGAATTTTTAACAGCGCATTACTACAACGCCAACGATTGAAAGCAAACCAGCAACTTGCTGAGTGGATGGGAGTGAGCTGACAAGACTGTGTCACACCTTGTGTCAGGTAACAGCTAAAGGTTATTAGGTAGATAACAGGGATTAGCTCGAATGTTGGCAAGCTTGGCACACAGATGGCACAGATTTGACACAGACAAAAAATAAGGGCCTACGCATTAACGTAAGCCCTTGAAAT
>TARA_R110001606_G_scaffold199398_2_pt1 | contig 13020 bp, 5 predicted proteins | sample TARA_R110001606 | Tara Oceans TARA_R110001606 (sample SAMEA4398315) | marine metagenome | biome: Polar Biome; feature: [SRF] surface water layer (ENVO:00010504); material: water (ENVO:00002006), including particulate matter (ENVO:01000060) such as... | depth 5 m | reverse complement strand
TATGTCTCGAAGAGCTTCAAGCGTCGCCGCGACGCTGACGGATGGGCCGTGGACATGGAACGCCGCATCGACCGCGGCGAAAGCGTCTCCAAAGCCCGTCCCAAACATCTCAATACACTTTCTGATCTCGTCGACCTCCACATCGCGGACATGCACGAGTCCCGCAAGCCCCTGCGCCGGTCGAAGTCTTACTCGCTGAACAAGCTGAAACTCGATATCGGTCACATGCGGATAGATCAGATTGATCGCGAGACCGTTGTCGAATTCGGACGACAGAGATCTCATGAGGGTGCCGGGCCTCCGACGATCGCGATGGACATATCCTATCTGAAGACGATCCTTCTACATGCGAAAGCCGTGCATGGCGTCCACACACCGGTCGAGGAAATCAACCTCGCGCGCGTCGCACTTAACAGGCTCGGCCTGATCGGGAAAAGCCGGGAACGGGATCGCCGACCCTCACAAGAGGAACTAGACGACCTGTTCAAGTTCTTCGACGCGAACGAGCGATATCGCGCTCCGATGAGCCGCATCGTGAGCTTCGCGATTGCGACGGCCATGCGCCAGTCAGAGATTTGCTCAATACAGTGGGATGACGTGGATATGCGACGGCACATCGTTACCGTCCGTGACCGAAAGGATCCCAGGCAGAAAGATGGCAATCATCAGAAGGTGCCGCTGGTCAATCTCACTGGGTATGACGCCTGGGAGATCATCAACGAACAGCGCCGGGCCAGTAACAGCACTAGCCGCGTTTTCCCATACAATCCGCGTTCAATCGGAACCGCCTTCCGCCGCGCCTGTGTCGATCTCGACATAGAGGACCTGCATTTCCACGACCTGCGCCACGAAGGCACAAGCCGACTCTTCGAGGCAGGATTGAAAATTCAACAGGTCGCGCTGGTCACGGGGCACAAGGACTGGAAGATGCTGAAACGCTACACGCACCTCAGCGCGGATTCGATTGTTGCTCTGGCTGCAGGTGATTCCCGCTAGCAGGTTTCTGCATCGTAACGCCAATTTCTTGCTTCCCAGTCAACTGGCATCGCGCGTGTAGTTCCCGCTTCCAACTTGGAACTTTTGTTATCTAGCAAATTGAGCAAGACGCGTCCGCACCAGGGCAGGATCAGTGACTTCACACTCCCAAAATACGAGAACAGTCCACCCTAGTTTTTCAAGTTCCAAAGCCGAATTCTTATCCCTTTCGACATTTCTAAGAAGCTTCTTCCGCCAAAACTCTGATCGTGTCTTTGGAATGGTCGCCTTCCTGCAGCCGGAATGTTGATGCCAAAAGCACCCGTGCACGAATACGGCGAGCCGATGTTTGGGAAAGACGAGGTCCGGCGTCCCAGGAAGATCTTTCCTATACAGTCGAAACCGAAGCCCCATAGCGTGGGAAACGCTACGAACCTTCAACTCTGGCGTCGTATCTCGGCTTCGAACCCGCGACATCAATGAGCTGCGCGTCGATGCGCTCAACTTGTCCAACTATAGCTCGGTCCCATGGGCCGCCTCTCGTTGTTCAATGTCTCCGACGGTTCGGAAGCAGCCATACGTTCTCCGAACGAGACTTGTCCCAAACGACACGATCACACATCTTATCCAAGCAGCCCACAAGCGACAAAGTCTCTACTTTCGCCACCGCCCCAACGCGTATTGTACGCCAACAGGCGGCGTCGAATTCAATAGCTGATCCTAAAGCATCGGGTATTGCCGTGGCCCAAAGAAAAGCGATTGGGGTCAAATTGCGCTGGCTTTACATAGAATACCCGGTTGACCGGTGTTCTTGCGACGAACGCGGAAGCCGCGATCGCCTCGATCTTATCGCCAGTCAATCCAATTTCAAAGTTCAATCCCTCGGACAGATACAAGAGCTCGTAGGCAGACTTTAACGATTGCGTGACGGCGGCAGGATTTGCAATGTCGCACGCCTCAATTGAACCGGAATTGATCACCGCCACTTCGGCGGCTCGTCTTGCGACAGTCGCACGCGCACTGTTTGCATCGTCGACGAGAACTTTGACATAACTGTAATCACGACTATCGATCAAATGAATCAGTCGCTCATGCTTTGCCGATCCTTGAGCAAACAAAGCATTCATCCGCGTTCCGTCCGACTCCATATGGTACAATAGCTCATTTTCGTACGGCGGCGCCTCGCCGGTAAGAATGTTCTTCAGCTTGCTCAACAGCGTTGCCTGATCGTCGTCTTCGGCGGCGCTGATTACCTCATTAAGTTCGGCCTCCTGAGGGAAATACGTTTCGGCTTCCGTGTAGATGGCAATCAACTCGTCCTGCCTTTTCAGCACCTCGAATACCGTTCGAAAAATCAACGCTTTTGTCATTCCTGTGACGTCGATCGCCGAGCGCCCTTGGAATTGGTCGGATCCGCGCTCCAAAAATTCCCGATAGGTGATCTCCTCGAGCGTCACCCCGTGGCCGCCGAGTACCTGCCGGATGTCCTCTGCGCGTCCCTCTTGTTGCTCATAGCAGATTGCAACGACCTTGGACGGCCTTACCAGCTGCATACTTGCGATTACGGATGCCAATGCGCGATCTTCGAAGCCCATAGCAAGGTAGAGGACATCAACGTCACCTTGAAGTCCTTGGACCTCTTCGAATTTCGGAACGACGAGAGAATATGCCGGACTTTGCTCTTGCACCGAGTCGGAATACTCACACTCGTCGATACCGAACATCTCGCCCTGCACACCAAGCCCGCCGGTACTGCCTAGTGCTTCTGAAGGGGTCGGCTCATCCGCTCGATAACTTGGATCGCTGGGGCCTTCATCCGACTTCATGGAATTCAGGTTTCGAGTCAGGAGTTCCTCGCCTCGCTCCGGATTGTCCAACCATTCCTCGAGTTGCGAACCGGACAGCTCGAACCGATCACGTTCCGAGAGCCCCATATAGTCGGCCAATCCATATATACGTCGAAACGTGAGCTTAAATTGATGTGTCGGGTCTGAGTCCTTGGTCTTCGTTCGGGCGGCACCGTTCTGGAAGACGAAAACTCCGGCATCCACCAACTCCCGCAACTGCCTCAGTTGCTTTTCCTGATCTCCCGAAGTCACGCGCACATAGATCGACGCGTACTGTCTCAAGCGTGCAGATGATCCGTCCGCCGCCGATTGCATCAAGAGCTTGTGCGATGCCGCGGCAAAGGACTTTGCGACGCTGCGGAACTGCGTGTTTCGGCGATCGAGACGGTAGAGCATGACAGAGCACATATTTTGGAATGCATTGGCCTGATCTTCCGCCGAGACTGGAACCTGTCCAGATTTCACACGAGCCAAGATGCTGTCATAGATTGTTATGGCTGTCCCTAAGTCGCCGACGCACACGGCTCTCAACGCCGAAATCCCATGGTAGACGTTTTTTCTGTCCTTCGAAGTCTTACCTTTTGAGGCAATCGTTAAGGCAATATCGTTTAGTGAGTTGTCGCCAAGAATCATATCGGGCGAGACATGCTTCGGATGCGGAGCAAATACCCTTGCCCTCTGGTGCAAAATCTCCGACAAGAATGCTCTGCCCCGATTATTGTCCTTCAGTTTATCGTGAACCTCTGCACCCAAATCAAAAGTGGCAAAGTCCCGGCCGTGAGATGCAGGTTCGACCCCGCCCGGTGAGCGCAAGACCAGAAAGATGGTTTGAGATTCCGAGGTGAGCTTGAACGCGCATTTCGGATCCTGAAATATCAGAGCCGAAAGAATTTCCTCGATCTGATTTTTTTGTAGGTACCGCGTGGAAACGTCATCCAAAAGGAACAGCACCTGCCTCTCATTCCAGATCTCGGCACATGCTCTGATTTTCTCGGCCAGCATTGGAAATGCTTGGCCAGGGTGAACAACGAGCGAAATGTCGCTGTCGCTCCTGCAGACTTCAGCGAACAGCTTCACTAATTTACGTTCGAGCTGATGCAGTGTGACGACATTCTCCATGTCAGGGGTTCGATTGAGCAGCTGATTCAGGGACTCCTTGACGAGAGACACCGCCTCGGACGAGACCGCATCGGGATTTATGTCCTTCAGATGAGACAGCGATCGCGACAGTTCGAGAGTGTAAGCAACCAGCAAGCGCGCAAACATTCGATCAGTTTCCTGCGCATCGACCTTCTGGATAGAAAGCAGCGCCGAGGCGGAAACAAAAAAACCGACGAAATCATCTTGCTCAAGGCGCTCGAAGACCTTTTGGCGCGTATCGCCCTCCCAATGAACGGCCCTAGCATGAAATTGCAGCGCTCGAAGGAGCATCGTCTTCCCGCATCCGCGCATTCCGGTGATCACTAGCGGTCCTGATGCGCTGATCGCCTGCCGCCATTGGTCGCCGGGATCCACCAGCAATCTGGGCACGTTCCACGCTTCCAATGTCTGCGCATTGTAACCGTCGTTAAACTTCTTCAACCAAAAAGCGCCCGCCCAAGGCTTCCACGGTTCCGACGCCTGGTGAAATGCCTCTTCGATTTGCTTAATAATCTCCGAGGAATTGGGCGTACGTTGAAGTTCTGCGCTAGGCGCAATTCCCTGTGCAACGGACCGCAGCCTTAGTGAGACTCTCGCCTCGATGTCCGAAATCTCCCCCTCTCCCGACAATATGAGAGTTGCCATGAGATCGATGTGTTCCGCCATCCAGTGCAAATCGCCCTTGTAGTCGCCTCCAGACCTTCGGTCCGGAGCCAGTGAGCCAAGATCGATTGCGACGGCCTTGAGGCCCGGCTCCATAGCGCTTTCGCGCCTTTGAAATTGCGGGAGCCTTTGGACGATTATGTTACCGGCATGAAAGTCATTGTGGTTCGCTTCATGACTCTCCAACTCGTCACGAACTCTAAACAAGTCCGAGGCAATTTGACATGCGGCCGCCGCCGTCAAAGGCTGCTTTCCGGAGAGATAGTCGGAAAGCAACTCTCCATCCAAGTATTCCAACACCGCAACGTGGCAATTCAACTCGTCGTTGCCGAACCGAATCTGTGCATCAAATGCGTCATCGATCCGCGTAATGAAACTGGCGCCGCTCGCCACTTCGGCATGAGCTCGGCACTCGGCCAAGAAGTCCTTCTTGAAAAAGGAATACACGTTGACGGGAATTATTTTGAGTACGTGCTTTTTCGGTAGAATCCCCCCCTTATTCGCAACAAAGGTGGCGCCGTAGAACCCGCGCCCCAACGCTTTTTCAACGGAGAATTCGCCGATATTACTCGGCGCATTTTCTAACGGAAAGTTGTACGAGCGACCGCACGTCGGACAATTGCTGCCCAGCTTCTTCGGCGAGCTGTCTTGCGCGGGGCACCAAAAGCAACAGTAGCTTCCACATTCATCACTCATTGATCACCTCGATCGGGGCTGCGTTGGCCGGTATATCTTCAATCGCATAGCAATCAGCCAGCCCCGCCTTCAGGAAATCTGCATCTGCAGTTCGGCTTCTCCAGGACATTATCGGCTCTCCCTTCGATACCCTCCTCCCCGGCTCGATCAACAATCGAACGCCAGCAGTGTCCGGATATTGATTGGAGCCACCCTTTGATTGAGCGGCCACCAACAGATGGCGTAAGTTCGCCAAGTCGTATCGACAAAACCCGGAACTCGGCGACACTACAAAATTTGTGTGCTGCAAGGAAATGTGATCCGCAATTTGATGTATGCTATTCGCTTGCCCGCCCTGATACCTGCAATTGATTGCGAAGATCTCCCACAATTTTCCGATATCCTTCGACCCTGCTTTCCCGGAGATCTCATCCGCCATAAACGCACATTGCTCATGGTGAGCCAGCAACCAGCGTTCGGCTTCGCCCCGGAATATCTTCGACAAAGCCCAAATTGCTTCACCGCGCCCGACATAAGGTTGGTAGGGGACGGATGCATCGGTCAAAATACAAATGGGCCTAAGGCCCAATCGTTTTGCCACATCCATATATGTTCGCGCGTTTACGCGCGCTTCGGAAAACGAGGCACCAAAGTTGCCATGGCGGCCAACCCGAATTTCCAGTCCCGCCATGTCTACGGCCAGTGCCACCTTTTTAGAGAGCAGACTGGCGACCGCCAAATCCGCGACGGACTGGCAGCCGTGCTCTTGTCGAAGGCGAAATGTCGCCGCATCGGCCGGAGCAAAAATATCCCCGGACTCGAAATGAACGTACCTACAAAGCGGCAGTAGTCGTTCCACCTCACCTCTCGAAAAGGTGGTCCGGTAGCCTTCGATCTGCGCGAGCGTATCGACACCGCCAGCCGGTCTGCCAGGCACGCCAAGTTTTGGCACTCGGCAGCCAGCCTCAACAAGGTGAAGGGGCACCAGGAGTGTTGACAACGAAGACGGCCCCCCGGTCGACGCCAAGTCGGCCGTTGGGAATTCCCACCCGCCGATAACCTCGCCGGAGTGGGCGAGATCGAGGGACAAATCGACGATCTCATCTATCGAGAGTCCAATTTCTTTTGCTCGCAGGATCATTTCGATCCACTCACCCTCGGACTTCATCACGCCGCTGCTCATATTAACTCCGCCTCCGATATCGCAGCGTTCACCCCCTCCATCAACCTTAGGCAAAAAAGCCTACCTCCCTTCTTCGCGGAAAGTGGAGCACCCTAGCTCAAAAGCCGCAGTGCGAAGTGGGCATCGCTTCTCGGGAGGATTTGCAAAATTTTGCCGCACGCCCATCGACGCACCACTTCCCTCGGCTGAACCCTTTCAAACCCGAGGAGATCAGGTTAGCTTTAGTGATACAGTACGCCCGAATGATCGGGTTCATAATTAAGCTGCAGCACGGCGCTCGGACTCCTTCGCGGCAAGCGCAGCGTCTTTGATCGGCGCCAACAAAGCCTTTGCCAACTCGACGGGAACAGCATTTCCTATCTGTACGCCGCCTGCTATGAGTCCGCCTGAGAACACGAACCAATCTGGGAACGACTGTAACCTTGCCGCTTGGCGCAGAGTGATCCCGTGATGTTCTGTCGGGTGGACGAAACGCCCCTTCGACGGGTTGATGCAGGCCGTCGTCATGGTCGGGCCGGGCACCTTCGGATCGATACGTCCATAGACGTCCTTATGACCGTCATGATCCTTGTGGCAGGGAAGCGTTCGGCCCGAATCGCGGCGCGAGCCTCCATTTGGCGGGGTTCGACGAAATGCTTCGACCAGCTCCGAGCCGTGATTCATATGGATGTTGTTCGGGTCGCCCTTGGGAGCCTTCCGCGCGAACGCAACGGCCGCCGGGACCCAATCGGCCAGATCCGATTTGGTATTCGGCGAGGCATGCGTCGGCGCCGGAGGCCAAGCCATAGGCGCATTCACACGTGATCGGTCATAGCCGAGGAGAAATACCCGCTTCCGATTCTGCGGCACTCCGAAATCTCGCGCGTTGATGACCTCGGGTTCTAGGACCTCATAACCCGCCTTGCGTGCGAGGGAATAGAATTTGGCCAAATATTTCTTATGACGCGGCCAAAGAAGACCGGGGACGTTTTCGACCAAAAAGAACATCGGTCGCAAGACGCGCACATACTCGAAGTAACGTAATAGGAGACCGTTCCTCGGATCGTCGACCCCGGCATTGTTTATCCTGTGGGTCGAAAAGCCCTGGCACGGCGGCCCGCCGAGAAGAATATCGCACGCACCCTCGCCGAACGCCTCCTTGAGAATCCTCTTAGGGTCGAGATCGGTGATATCGTCCTCATACAGATTCGGGCCGACCAGCTGTTTGACGATCAGGTTTCGACGGTAGGTCTCCGCCGCGTGCCGATCCCATTCGACCGCGGCGGCGACTTGTATTCCGGCGGACTGCGCTCCCAGGGAGAAGCCGCCGGCCCCCGCGAACAAATCGCAGGCGACGACGGTGTCCGCCTTCGATGTCCTGCGCGTTCGTGCCATACGACTACTCCTGTTCCATCGGCCGCCTTATAGGACGAACCGCCTCAATCCGTCGAGACGATCGCCGCATTCGGCAAGGCCTTATTTTTAACTCTGAATTGAACCAATCTCGGATCGCCGAAGGTATTGCCCGACGGCGTAATCCACCCCACCGCAAGCACCACTTGGTCGCGAGATGGTGCGTCGGGCAGGCTTTTCGGATCCGGGGCCATCGGGTAGATCAAGATTGCTCCCATATCGTCCTTAAGTCGGGCCTTTAATTCTTCGTCTCCGTAGTCCGGATAGGCCCCGGCGACGAATTGTGCGGCTGGTCGATGCTTGGGGTCGGTCGGCTCACCCCACAACATATTTCTTCCCGGTCGAAGGTCCCGTCTTACGACCGTCCGCGGGCCGATACCCGGCAAGTTCTTCCGACTGTCGGCTTCGGTCGTCTGCGGGGCGATCACCAACCAGCGCGTATCGCTCTCGCAAACCTTCCTCAAAAAGGCGATGTCGGGACGCAAATAGTCCTTGAAGCTCCACCGTATGCCTTCGACGGCGGCAATGACCGTTGCCGAATCGACTTCACCGACAAAGGCGTCGAAACAGGTAGCTCGCACGCTTCCCGACTTTGGAACCTGCAGGACGACTTCTTGCGAAGCGGACGTAAACAACGGCTCGACCGCGGCATAATTGTGCGCCATCTCTTTCGGGATCTTCGGATAGGCGAGAGGAATGACCGGCGATCCCGGCGACTTGCGCACTACAAGCTCCGCATTGAACATCTTGTTCCGCGCTGCGGGACGCAGCCACGGGAGGTGCTGGGATACCAGGGGCGGAATTTCCTTAGGCGTGATCTGCGGCCGACCGTCGACCATAACCGAATACTGACGCAGCTGATCGCGAAACGCCTCTTCGTCCTTCACGATCGCTTCGAACGCTTCATATAGATCCACGGTCTTTTTCCCGTCCGGTTCGGAGCGCCCGACATACAGGCGAACGAGATCGCTGTACCCTTCGCGGAACCCGAACCATCGCCCCATCTGCATGAGCGTGTCGGCCTGCTTGGTCTTGCGTCGATAGTACGAGACGGTTAGCCCCTCGACGGTGAATCCGCGGCTTAGTTTCGTTCCGCCGACGAGAATTCTCCAAACCTCTCTCTTGTCGAAATCCACTTCTTCGTTCGCCACCGCCTTGTCGCCGTTGACGACGATAACGGGGTTGCTCGAAACTTCGGTGATCTTGGCGATCGCCCGACCGATATAGGGCACGAGATCCTCGAATACTTCCGGATAGGAGAAGGGTCCGGACCTGGCCCGGCAAACCGGAAGGATGTCCTTCTCGTAGAGCGTCTTGAGCCTCGCCAAGCCTCCGGGGCTTGAATAGGCGCCCTCCTGCCATAGCCTTTGCACTTCCTCGGCGGTTTCCTTGTGATCGGTCTGTTTGACCGACTCATGGATGAGCAGCGTGTGATGCGGGAAGGACTTCTCATCCTTCGCCGTTCGGTAGAGCTTCACCGCACCGGTCAGAACAAAGGCATCGATACACTCGCTCAGCTTCGATTGTCCGGAATCGGTCGTCGCGTTTCGTATCAACGCCATTTCGTTCGAGTTGGCATAGGTGCGATCCTCAGGATCGAGCTTTTCCATATCGTGAAAATCCGCAACGCCCATATAGCCCGGCGGTCTCTTTAGACTGACGAGGAAGTCCTTCGGGAAGATGTCCTGTGCGTCGCTCGGATCGACGAAAACGTTGGCGAACGGCGTAGCGGTGTACCCGACATACTGCGCACGAGGCATCAGTTCGAGAAGTTTCGATATCGCATCGTTGATCGCCGTGCGCTCCGGCTCTGCGGATGCCCATTTCTTCGGATCGCTCGTATTTATGGACGCCTGGTCGGACTCGTCGTCGATGATCAATGTCGGAATTTCGTGCGTCGGCGTGCGAACACGTTTTATGTCGGTCAACAGCTTCGTCAAAACGCTCTTATTCTTTTTGACGATCGCAATGCGCGCCGAACTGTAGGGAAGATTTTCCGGATGCCAGAGCGGCTTGTTGATATCTCGCTTTTCGAATTCGAGTGTAACGATACCCGCTTTCAGATCCTTATAGTCCCCTTTCGCCGAGGTGAGGCGAATAATGTCGGGATGCTGTTTGGTCGACGGCAAAAATCCGTATTCGACGAATTTCGTGTCCCAATCGGGATCGTCCGTATAGTCCTCGCGCGCACGCAGCATAGGATCATCGATGTCCGATCCGCGAAGGATATTCTCCTTACCGACCAATTCCATATCGATCCGTCGCTGCGTTTGGCGCCGAAGCACGTCGATCGTGCCCGTAAGCACAATAATGAGTCGGTAGCCGGCATCGACCGCCTTTGCAACCACGCCGGTAAAATTGGCGGTCTTGCCGCTTTGAACGTATCCGACGACCAACCCCTTCGATTGATAGGGCTCGGCCTGCTGGGGATCGCTCAATCTCGAAACGACGTCGCTCGTGGCTTCATCGAGAGAGGCCAGTGCCGTGGGCGCCCACCCTTTATTCTCAAGATATCTCGAGTACGAATTGTAGTAGAGTTCACCGCGCTTCACCCTTAGCTCGGGTGAGTACCAAGGCGTAAAACTGTCGCTGATGACGACCGTCTGTTCCGAATCCAGCGGAAATAACTCATCGAACGTCCGCACAAGCCCCTCTTCGAGACCAAGCAGGCGATAGACCGTTCGCCGACGTTCCGGCGTCCGCGCCTCCGTCGCGCCCGTCCATTCGATGTCGGGATCGGAGACGTCCCAACGCGACACCGCGATATGCAATTCCTTACGCAGGGGATCGTTGAGCGGCGACATATTGAGATAGGCATTCAACGCCGCGGCACCGACGTCGCCGCCGCCACCACTTAGTTTTGCCTCCATCTCAGCGCGAAGGAGAAGCGGACCCGGGCCCGATACGTTCAGGGCACCGAGCGCGGCACGATAACTTTTCGACAGTACATCGGTCATAGTACGGGAGGTCCTCCGAAATCGGACAAAAGACTATGGTTCGTCGGAGGCTCCGGGAGACCGGACAGGTCCAACATATAGGTCAATTCGACTACCTCCGCACCGAGCCCCAATGATTCGAGTTTGGCTGGCGTGATCGAGGGAAAGGTTTCGTCTACGGGGAAACAGGCCGGTTTGGAACGCAGACGAAATCGGTCGGAATACGCAGCGGCCGTCGCCTCGGTCCACCGGGTACGTGCCAGGCGAGCGAAAAACTCCGATCGAACATCGTCCTCTGCAATGCGACCGGCGATCCTGCGAACTAGATCGGATAGTCCGATCGCATATTGTGAATGTTCGGCCGCCTGCGTGACCTGTATCGACATGAGCCGCAAGTCTCTGCCGGAGGTCGGTACAAGTTGCGTCGCCGAAGAGATACGATGTTGCCGACGTTCGGAGGTGGTCGTTTTCACTTCAAGATCCGTATCTCCCAAGTCGAAATCATGTTCGGCGGCTTCCCATCCACGCCATGCGGCGACGGCTTCCCGGTCCGGCAATCTCGACATCAGATGCTCGAGAACCAAGAGCTCGCCGAGAAGACCGACCTCCTCGTGTCGGCTCATTTTCGACACGCCGGCCAAGAGATCCCGAAACGACCTTAAGGCCGAATTCACGGCCGAGCCGAACGACTGCCCTTCCAACTGAATTCGATCCGACACGTCCGCCAACAACGGAAAGGCTTCATGGACGACAGCGCCCACGACCGACAATTGATACCAATATCGTCCCTCCCAATGGATTTCGTCGGCCCGAAGAACGTCATACGGATGAAGGTCCGGGAGCACGCCTCCGTCTCTCGGAACGCGCAACGAAAGCCGCGGAACGTCGGGGTCTACGACCAGGTAGACGATCGGCGCTCCGTCCAGCACAACGAGTGAAGGCGCGCCAGCGGCAAAATACTGCTGCAGGCTGGGCCGACTGAGGTGGCGATCCGATCCGGCCTCGGGCATCTATTTCTCCGACTCCGCGGCGGCGGTCAGCACCGACTGCCAGATTGATAGATTGTCCCGATCCCTAGGCCCGAAATGCGCACCCTGCATCGTACTTTCGATCAACAGGTAAATAAGGGACTTGATGACGGGCGCATCATTGAGCGAACCTCTTTCTCCCCGCGTCAGCACCGAGCGATAGCGCCGGTTGAGACGGACCAGATGTCCCTGCTTTTCGACTTCGAAAAAGGTCTCGTCGCCTAAATCGTCCCACCGAATTTCGATCGGGTCGGCGCCCCTGATAAATTCGTATTCTTCTCCAAGGGCCGATTTGACGCTGGGAGCGATACCGGGGCCCGGCGGTAGGACGGGTTTCCGGCGCCGAACACGTTTCCGGCTTTCCTTGTAGGCCGTTGCGGCTTGGTCGAGGTATTTCGAAAAAGTGAGGTCGCCGTCGCGCACGGCCTGCAACGATCGTCTGAAAAGGTCGGTCGGAAGGACCTGCGTCTTTTCGGGGTTCATTTCGAAGAAGGCATTATCATCCGCCGAGATCTCAACGGCGATGCGCGCCAGTTGCAACTCGTCCTTTGCTTGAACGAGTCCGTTCCACCCGCCCGGTTGAACCAGGCGATCGTTGCGATAGACGAAGAAGCCCTGAAAATCCTTACCGGCACCACCTAGCAGTTTGAAACTCGCTCTATTGCTGCGCCCCGGCCAGATATGACAGGCGAGCCTCAGAGGCTTTCCGTCACAATCCGCGGTCAGTGTACGCGGATAGCCGCCTTCTCCGGACGCGGCATACGCAAAAGGGTCGACGGGCTGGACCGGGAACGGAGCTCCAAGCGCGCCGCTCTCGGCATCTTCTTGGTCGATCGTTATGCAAAGATCTCCCGCCCTCAGGAAACGATGAAAGATCAGCCCGAGATGCCGCGCCAATCGCTCGACGGTCTCTCCCAGGAATGCTTCGGCGTCGCCGCCGTGTACGATACTCGGAAACGAACGCACCTCGCTCCAGACCACCGCGGTCCCCGTTTCCATTTCGAAATGACCCCAGGAACGATTCAAAATTCCTTCGGCAAACGCATCCGCCAAGACTTCGCATTCGAACGCATCGGAAATCCGCTCGGCATTCAGACGTCGGGCAACCGGGGCATACCCCGTCTTCTTCGACACGACGGTAAGCGATTTCGCCTGCCCGAGGGACGACGCTTTCAGGCCGA